>Ga0182014_10002503_pt1 | contig 23060 bp, 19 predicted proteins | sample 612S2DmetaG_FD_120489 | JGI IMG/M metagenome (GOLD analysis project Ga0182014, IMG submission 120489) | Permafrost microbial communities from Stordalen Mire, Sweden - 612S2D metaG | ecosystem: Environmental > Terrestrial > Soil > Wetlands > Permafrost | place: Sweden: Stordalen | collected...
CCCGCCGGCACGCTGAACGTGGGAGTCGCGGCGGGTGGGATGCTGTAGACGGCAGTCATGGTCGCGCTGACCGGGCCGTTCGGCATGGCGGCAACGGCCCTGAGCGTCATGGTATTGGCTACGGAAACGGAGCCAGTATAGCGAGCCGAGGAAGTCGTCGGCGCCACTCCGTTGGTTGTGTAGTAAATGACAGCGCCCGCGGTAGCATCACTGATGCTCACAGTCTGCGTCGTCTGGTATGTTCCCGCCGGCACGCTGAAGGTGGGTGTTGCGGCAGGTGGAATGGTGTACACGGCCGTCATGATTCCACTGGAGGCGCCGTTCGGGAGGAATGCAATCGCTCGCAGCGTGGTTGTCTGGGTAACAGATACAGGCCCGCCGTAGATCGCCGAAGAGACAGTCGGCGCCACTCCGTTGGTCGTCAAGTGGATCACAGCGCCGACGGTGGCATCGGTGATGGTCACCGTCTGTGTTGTCTGGTAGGTTCCCGCGGGAAGGCTGAATTTCGGCGTCGCAACTTGGGCGGAAGCTGCGATGCCGAATGCCGCAGAAAGGAAAAGGATTGCGGTAAGACGAGCAAAACTAGGTAGTTGCATCGAGATAGACCTTTCTGGACGACGGCCTTGGGTCTGAGAACCCCAAAGCCACATTTGGCGCGTTGCCGAACTCGTCGGTGACGTCAGCCATACGGTGGCGGCAGGCTGTAGCGGCACCAGAGTCAAGTGTCCTGATGAGCATCTGCTGGGTCGCCGCTCCTGCTGGCCGCGTCGGCTTGCATGCTGAGGTTTTCGAGACAAATAGACTCTGGTGCCGCTAAAGCCCGCGCAAAGTCTCAATTCCGCCTTTAAATGCAACTATCTACCAAAGTGGAAATTCTAGAAGTGACCATGGCCACATAAGTTACCTGTAAGTGATTACTTAAGTTACGTTGCCGGGATCGGTCCGATCTGTGGAGTGCTCGCGGGCCAGCCTTTGGGATCGAGGCCCTCAAGGCCCCCAAAAAACAGACCGGACAGGCAACGTAAATTGCTTAACCAATTTCAGTTCATTGTCTTGGGGACTCTATCAGCGGGATGACCGCTGCAATCGACGCCTGAGGCACGCGGCGCCCGGAAGAAAAAACGGCCAACATAGAGCGGCTCCGATTCTTTCCCTGCCTCGTCCGCTCAGAACATCCCTTCGTTCCAAACACCAACCATGAGGAGGAATTCGCTTATGAATCCCATTCAATGCATTCCAAACCCAGTCCATGTCTGTGTCATCGGCTCCGGCTATGTGGGGCTGGTGGCGGCTGTCTGTCTCGCTGAAATGGGGCACCGGGTCACCTGTGTCGACAACGACGAAGCCAAAGTGATGAAGCTGCGCGAAGGCGGCGTACCCATATATGAAGCATACCTTAGCGACCTTCTGACCAGGCACACGGGCAGCAGCGTTAGCTTCACCACCGATCTGGCCGGGGCTGTCGAACAGAGCGAGGCCGTTTTCATCGCCGTAGGCACGCCCCAAGGCGATACCGGTAGCGCGGACCTGTCATTTGTGGAGGCGGTGGTCTCGGAGGTGGCCCGCGCCATCAACGGTTACAAAGTGATCGTCGAAAAGAGCACTGTGCCGGTCTACACCAACGAGTGGATCAGCCGCGTACTGCATCGCCACGGAGTGAACCCGCACCACTTCGACGTGGTCTCCAATCCCGAGTTCTTGCGCGAAGGCACCGCGGTGATCGACTTTCTGCATCCCGACCGCATTGTGGTTGGCGCAAACTCGCAGCGGGCTGTCGAGGTGCTGAGGCGCGTCTATGAGCCGCTCACAGGGGGCAGCTACTACGCGCGTCCTGGAGCTCTGCCGGGAAATTGCAGCTCTACTCATCCGGCAACGTTTCTGGTAACCTCCGCCCAGAGTGCGGAGATCATCAAACATGCTTCCAATGCTTTCCTTGCCATGAAGATTTCCTTCATCAACGCGGTTGCAAACCTGGCCGAGGCCGTGGATGCGGACATAGAAGATATCGCCGCCGGCATGGGGCTGGACAGGCGCATCGGCTCCCAGTTTCTGCGCGCTGGGCTAGGCTATGGCGGCTCCTGCTTCCCGAAGGATGTGGCTGCCTTCCATTGTGTGGCGCTGGAGCACGGTGTGGATTTTCAGATGCTCGAGGAAATTCGCAAAACTAACGAAATGCAGAAGGACATCTTCTTCGATAAGATACAGTCGGCGCTTTGGAACCTGCGCGGCAAGCGCGTTGCGGCACTCGGCCTTGCTTTCAAAGGAGATACCGACGACATTCGCGAATCGCCCGCTGTCGACCTGATCCGGAAGCTGCTGGAAGCGGGAGCCTCGGTTACGGCATACGATCCGGCTGCCGGTCAACGTGCCAAGGCCGTGTTGCCCCCTTCCGGCAGAATGCTGTATGCGGATAACGTATACGACGCGGCAAACGGCGCAGACGCTGTACTGATCCTGACCGATTGGAAGGAATTTGCCCGGATCGATCTCGTTCGGCTCTACCAGACGGTCCGCTTCCCGATCGTGATCGACGGCCGCAATCTCTACAGTCCGAAGAAGATGCTGGACCACGGTTTCACCTATCTCAGTGTTGGCCGACCGGCTGTTTACCAGGCTCAGGAGATCAAGCCCATCCTGTCGATGTCCAGACGCCAGAGTTCCATTCCCCTTCAGATTCAATGAGATGCTCTCATCCCTACCCCGATCCTATGTTTTGGAGGAATGACCAATGATTATGCGAGTACTCGTGACCGGCGCTGCCGGCTTCCTCGGTTCTCACCTCACGGACCGGTTGTTGACCGAAGGCCACTGTGTTGTCGGTGTAGACAACCTTTCCACCGGCAGCCTTGAAAACCTCGCTCACCTGGCGCATGAACCCCGCTTTTGTTTCGAGGAGCGAGATATTTGCAGGCCTTTTGACCCGGGCCCAGTGGGCTACGTCTTTAATCTGGCTTCTCCGGCCAGCCCGCCGGAGTACCTGCGGCGAGCGATTGAGACACTTCGGGCCGGCTCGATCGGCGCGGAGAACACCCTTGAGGTCGCCGCGAAATACAGCGCCGGCTATCTGCACGCGTCAACGTCGGAGTGCTACGGCGACCCGCTCGAACATCCCCAGACCGAGGGCTATTGGGGCAACGTCAACCCGGTTGGACCGCGCTCGGTCTACGACGAGGCCAAACGTTATGCTGAAGCGCTGGTCATGGCCTACCATCGTTCCCGCGGAGTCGACACGCATCTGGTCCGCATCTTCAACACCTATGGACCTCGGCTCCACCCGTCTGACGGCCGCGTCATCTCCAATTTCATGGTTCAGGCCTTACGCGGAGAGCCCCTCACCGTCTACGGCGAGGGAAAGCAGACGCGCAGCTTTTGCTATGTCGACGACCTGATCGAAGGAATCCTCCGCCTCTCCCGCTCCTCGGAACATCTTCCGGTGAATATCGGTAACCCCAACGAATTCACCATCGGCGAGTGTGCCCAGGCCGTCCTAGAGGTGACCGGCTCGACGAGCGAACTCTGCTTTGAAACGCTTCCCGAGAACGACCCAAGTCGGCGCTGCCCGGATATCGCCAAAGCCCGATCGCTGCTTTCCTGGGAACCAAGAATTCAGTTGCATGAAGGTCTTCGATTGTCTTTGGACCATTTCAGATCCCGTGTCTTTGGTAATTCATCTGGCCACCTGTTGCGGCCTGTTTCCAGGCCAACGGCTTGGAGCGTCTCCTACGTGATGGGCGCCAATTCTGATTGATCCCCTCTCAATCCCCAGTTCTCTGCCTGCCGCATCGGCGCATTCAAGGTGTGCGGTAAATGGATGACAACGAAGGATATCTCTAGCTGATCAGAGATTTCGGGCTTTATGGGATTGACTAGTTTGAAGGTTCCCTATATCGCTAAGAGGATGCGGGAAGATCCGATGGACCCCGATTGGCTATCCGCAATCCCTCCTCGAGCCTGCTTGACCGCATAGTGATATTCCGAATTGAAGGGGATGACTATGCCAGCAAACTGGGACGTTCGTTTTTTGAATGACCTTAACTCCATGGTTCCGACCGATCCTTTAGGTGAAAGGATCTTCACCTTCCTTGGGGATAACCATCTTTTCAGAGGGTTTCCAACCTTCTTTCCCTTGGTTGCGCTTTGGTTCTCAACCAAGTGCGAAGGGCGGCGAAGCCGGATGCTTGTCGGGCTGTTTGCCACCTGCATCGCAACGGTCTCGTCTGTCTGGGCTCAAAACCACATTACGGTTCACACCCGCCCGTTCCTTGACAAAGCGCTCCATCTTCAAGGAATCGATCCGAGATACACCCAAGGCTGGGAGCATCTTGGTTCATTTCCAAGCGACACAGGGATGTTGTTCTTCGCGTTGGCCACCGTCGTCTTTTTGGAAAATCGCATAGCGGGTAGCATCGCTTTTTTTTGGTCGCTGCTGACGGTTGGCTTCGTTCGCACTGCACTTGGGTGGCACTACCCAAGTGACATGCTTGCATCGTTGGTCCTTGGACCTGGGCTTGTCTATATATTCACCCGAATCCGATTTATTGGAGCCGCTTCCGAGCGGTTTATCCAAATGTGCGAGCCGCGTATCTATTTCCTTCACGCACTGTTGTTTATATTTCTCGCAGATGCCTACTCGCTCTTCCTGGGAATACGGGGATTCCTCAACGGATTCGTGCTCGTCGGCAGGCACCTGCTGAGGCGCTTATGAGCAGTTGGCCGATAGATACCGCTGAATGTGCATCTGATCTTCGGGAGCTGAGGCGTAGAGCTTCTCCACTCGATCCGCGCCGATGATCTGTCCTTGAACCTCGCGGCCTTTGTCGGCGCGAGTCTCGGGAGTCGTCGTAGATTGGCCAGGAAGCGGCAGCTGGATGCCGCGTTCGCTTAACACCTCGTTGGTGGCGTGAAGAAACTCATAGACCTTGGCCATGCCCACATACGGCACAGCCTGGTAAACGATCTCGTTTGCCTCAATCGGAGTGACGCCGACAATGAGCGCAGCCCCGAGCATGATGCGGTACTCGCGCAGGGTCTGACAAGCGATCATCGAAGCCAGCTGCACCATCAAGCGGATACGTGGTTCCAGGTTGCCATGCTGCAGCACCTCGTCGAACGCGAAGCTGTCGAAGACCTGGATGAGTTCCGGGTCGGTCACAGCCAGCGTCGAAGCGTGGTCGGGGAACAGCTCATCGTGGATTCGCCCTGCCTGTTCGCTGATTGCCATCGCGGTTCTCCCTGTCTTTCGCGCGCCCCCGACACACCCCGATGCCGGGGACGCTTGCTTGCCGTGATCGACCGGTGCTAGCGGCCGACGCGGCTCGCGAGTTGTGCGGGGTAGCGGGCACCCTGTACCTCAATTGCGGAGACAGCGCGTTCGATCTCCGCAAGATCGCCAGCGGACAGCTCGACAGCAGCGGCGCCGATGTTCTCCTGGAGCCGATGCAACTTGGTGGTTCCAGGAATGGGAACGATCCAGGGCTTCTGCGCGAGCAACCAGGCGAGAGCAATCTGGGCGTTGATTACGCCCTCTTCCGCGGCGATCTTGGTGAGCACATCCACGAGCGTCTGGTTGGCCTTGCGATTCTCCACATCGAAATGCGGCACCACATTGCGGAAGTCCGTTTTGTCAAAGGTGGTGTCTGCGTTGATAGCTCCAGTCAGAAACCCCTTGCCAAGCGGGCTGAGGGGGACGAAGCCGGTTCCCAACTCTTCGAGCGTGGGCAAGATATCCTTCTCCGGCTCGCGCCAAAAGAGCGAATACTCGCTTTGCAGAGCGGCAACCGGTTATACCGCATGAGCCTGGCGAATGGTCTGCGCTCCAGCCTCCGACATGCCGAAGTGCTTCAACTTGCCTTGCGCGATGAGATCCTTCACGGTGCCGGCGACTTCTTCCACGGGGACATTCGGGTCCACGCGATGTTGATAGAGCAGATCGATCACGTCGGTGTGCAGGCGCTTCAATGCCCCCTCCGTCACCTCGCGGATGCGCTCAGGCCGGCTGTCCATGCCCATGGCGGGCTTGCCCTCAACAAAGCCGAACTTGGTGGCGATGGCGACCTTGTCCCGAAAGGGAGCAAGAGCCTCGCCCAGGAGTTCCTCGTTCAGGTTGGGGCCATAGGCCTCTGCTGTGTCGAAGAACGTAACCCCGCCTTCGTACGCAGCGTGGATCAGCTTGACCGCCTGTTCCTTCTCCGTTGCCGGACCATAGCCGTAGCTCAGTCCCATGCAACCCAGGCCAAGGGCTGAAACCTCAAGGCCGCTCTTTCCCAATGTGCGCTTTTGCATTGTTTCTCCTTTTGCAAATCTGCTTGTGTTTCGAATTCTTCCAATCAAGCCGAGAGGTGAGCCACGAGGCTCTGTTCTGGCAGGAGGTTTGTGTAGTTCGGCAGATCGTTCACCAGTTCACTGAATCTGGGAGATGAGAAAAGGTCGCGCTCAGCTTGCTCCTCACGAAGCACAATCACGCAGGCTGCAACGATATTTGTCGCGGCAATGGTTGGAAAAAGAGCTTCGATCGACAACATACCGAGTGGCTCGGCAATTCCCCGCGCGAGCGGGAGATGCGTGTTGACAAAATACTCGCGGTCAAAGCGGTCCGTTGCCGTGCCGCGATAAGTCACAAAAAGTGTTCTCATGATCTTTCTGGTCTCAATTCATTTCTGTGGTCTTACTGCCGTTTTGCTGACCTTTGCACTGTTGTCCTATGCGGGGTTCGGCAGCAGCCCGGCGCGCATAGCTGCAATCACACCGCCATCGATCGGAAGGTCGCTGCCGGTTACCAAGCCCGCATCGGGTCCAAGCAGGTACGAGGCGGCCACAGCACTCTCGTCCGGCGATGCCATCCGCTTGGCCGGCGAGGCATCGATCATCGCGCGGTAGATGTCGCCAATCGGCGAGTTCAACTCGTGCTGTGCGAGTGGCGTAGCGATGATGCCAGGACTGATGGAGTTCACACGCGCCCCACGCTTGCCCCAGCTGATCGCCGATGCCTGAACGCGCAGATAGTTTGCGCGCTTCGAGACGATGGACGCCACCATGGAATTGGGAACCGCATCCGGACCGAGGAAAGGCTTGGCCAGGAGTTCATCCGCAGGCGCGAAAGCCAAATCATGCTCCTGCTCCGCAGGAAGACCCGCCGACATATGCCCAGCCATACTCGAAACGACCAAGCCGGCGCCTCCCGGGGCAATGACGCGTTCGAACTCCTCGAAGACGACGGCACTGCCATACAAGTCGACGGCAAGCACTCGATCTGGGGGAGCCATGTTGGGCGATACCCCGGCGGTATTGACGACATTGACCACGCTTCCAAGCGCGGCCGCTGCATCTGCCAAGGCGCGCACGGACGGACGCGAAGATACATCGACCTTGAGCGTCGCAACCATGCAGCTGGCTAACTCAAGCTCCTTTGCGGCAGACTCCAGCAGCCTCTCATTGAAGTCTGCCAGGAGGATATGCTTGCCGAAACCCTGATGGCATGCGATCGCCATTCCTAAACCGCCGGCGCCGATTACTACGACTACTTCCTGACTCATATACGTTTCTCCTCAATGAAATGCTGCCCGCTTGCAATTCATGCCAGGTGATGGCGTGCCATGTCGGCTTACCACGCCTCTACCGACAACTCGATACTACGGAGAAGCGAGTTTCGAGCGGTATCACGATCCTACGAACTTCTTGCCTATTCCTCCGAGATGTTCATTTTTCTATACACGCAATGCCACCCGGCGGGACGCTGAAGATGGAGGAGCATAATGCAGATCGAAGCGGGAAACAGAGCAGAGACGCCTCGCGGGGCCAGTACCGGCCCTAGCGGTGAAGTGGACAATGTGATTGCCCTTCGGTCTGAGTTGGCTCGCAAGATCGCTGCCCATATCGAAGTGGAAGGTGACCAGATAACTCTCGTGCCAGGCCTGGTCCTGTTTCGTCGGACCGCTCTGACCAGCTGCTACTCGGCCACCTACGAGCCCTCGATGATCGTCTATGGGCAGGGCCAGAAGCATATCAACATCGGTGGCTCGGCCTATGTGTGTGATGAGTCCACGCTACAGTTCACCTCGGTCGACATGCCAGTCATCAGCCAGATCACGCAGGCTAGCCTGGAGAAGCCGATCCTGGCCCTGATCCTCAAGCTCGATATGGCCTCGGTCCGTGAGATCCTCAGCCAGGAAGAGTTCCTATCACCGGATGTCTGCGCCGGTACCCGCGGCATGGCAATCGGCAAGTCCACGCCGGAGTTGCTCAGCTCCTGCATACGCCTGCTTGGCCTGCTGGACACGCCGCAGGACATACCCTTTCTCGCTGGTCTGATGCAACGGGAGATCGTCTATCGCCTGTTGCGATCGTCACTGGGTAAGCATCTGCGCGCTATCGCCACGCTGGGCGAGCAGAGCAATCGCACAGCCAGAGCTGTCGTGTGGCTAAAAGAGAACATCTCCAAGCCGCTGCGTGTGGAGGACCTCGCCGCCGTGGCGAAAATGAGTGTGTCTACTTTTCACCAGCACTTCCGGACACTCACGCAGATGAGCCCGCTGCAATACCAGAAGCGGATGCGCCTGCATATGGGGCGCGTGCGCATGATGACAGAAGGCCTGGACGCAGCAAGCGCCGCCTTCGAGGTCGGCTGTGAGAGCGCCACCCAGTTCAACCGCGAGTGCCGCAGGCTCTTCGGCATGCCTCCCATGCGCGACATCAAGGCGCGCCAACTGGCCGAAGTTAAACAAAACCTAAACTAGTACCAGCGATGCTTACCGCCAAGAGTTCATTTAAGACCATCAGGTACATTGCGAACCATTAGTCCTCGAAACGCGCCTCTCGTCAGCGCTGAGCGCATTGGCCAGTGCACTCATCGACAATAGAAAGGCAGCCACAAGGACGAATAGTCGGCTGTCCGTCCATTTGGTTCCGAGCATGCTCAGCTTAGGAAGTCACCTGTCTCCGTAGCCGGTGTTTCGGCCAGGTGGACTTGATTTGTAAACACTGGCCGACTTGCAGGGACTGATCGCTAGATCACGATGGCGAACGGGGTCGCAAACGGTTGGTTGCCTCCCAAAGCCGAATGACCTATAACAGCTGCGGAGTTGAATTGAGAGGGCACTCCTTCCTCCGACCCAAATGCGCCCGCTCAGCTTAAGAAACATATGGACTTTCGGAAGCATCCGCCCCAGAATATAGCTTATCGACATGAGTGGAGCCTTCAAAGGTGTGGTATCGCGGTTTAGGAACAAAATCGTCGGCGCGTTCCCTCCGCACGGCTAGCGCGGTGCTATCCCTCTCGTTTGTGGTCTACCCGCTTGTACCGCAGGAGTGTCCCGCCCTTATCGAGCCCAGCTCGCACAATGACCCGCCGTTGATTATGATTTCGGTCTCCAAGCCCGAAATCGCCTTTTGGGACGATCAACAGGTCACGGTCAGCCTCTCTCTTCCTGTTCAGCTGGACGCCGACTATTTGTGGGTTGCGGTCAGTTGTAAAACTGAAGATAATGTCCGATTCTCCGATTATCATCGCAGATTGGTTCGTTACACATCGAAAGCTTGGGTCTTAAGAGTAAGACTTCCCGGCTTCACCGGGCACGGCGGCAGATGCACCGTGGGCGCAGCCTTGAACAATATCCGTGATCTTGGATTCTCTCAAGCAGAAGTGGAGCCGCAGGCGGCTGCACAATTCCGTCTACTGGACGGTGCCAACCCCGGCAAGGTCCCACCGAAATCGTATGGCAATAACGTGGAGTTCACGGACCTGGGAAACGAGCAGTGGGAGAACCATGACCCTGCGCTGAATTCGAAAGCCATCAAGGACCTTCGTAAGGCTGCTGAAGGAATGAGAAACGCAGTATTGCGAGTTCATGACAGAATCTGCAGCGGCCCAATGTCCGAACGTGATCTATGGAATGAGCAGCAGGATGCATTAGCCATCATCCGGCGCGCCCGGGAGAATCTGTTGAAAGACTCGGCGGACCAGCCGCCAAGCCAGTTGAATCGTATAGAAGTGTTCACCCACGATTTGGAGCAGAGACTTCTCGAACTCGAACTGACCGATCCACACCCCAAGACTGCGACGGTGCGGGAGCTCCCGGCCACGTTCTATGCGTCGACTTTCTCCGGGCCCAGCGAGACATGGGGAAAGGCTGCCGACGCCCTTCTCCGCGTGGTCGAGACAATCTGGGACGCACTCACCGATGCCGAGAACACGAAGCTGTTGTACATTGACGTCAGTATCAAATCGTGCGACCCGCTGCATGCGGACGTGAAGTACAGCGCAAAAGGCTATCCTCAAGAACTGACTCGGACCCCTGCAATCCTTCCGCTGACCAAAGCGCGAATCCACTTTGAGTTAGTCAGGGACACGAAAGAGAACAATCTGATCGAATTTGAACGCGACTTCTTCCAGCAACCTGAACGCCGCGTGGACGTATGGTGCGATTCTGACCCTTCCGCCGAAGTTTGGTACCTAAAATGAGGATGAGCAGACCATGTCAATCGGAGAACGAAAGAAGCAGGTGGATCATCCGTTCCTAAAATCATGGTCAACCGGAGTGGGCACTGCGGCCTTCTTTCTTTTCGGTGGCTCGTTCCCCGTTTACAAGTACCTGGCGCCGCCGTTTGGTGAAACCCACGCTGCCTATATAATGGAGATCTTTTGGGCTTCAGTGATAGCCGTATATTTCGCGGTTATTTTGAGTTCGAGAAGCAAACTGGAAAAAATGCTGGTTCCGCTGGTGCGGACCTGCTTCCTTTCCCTGATTGGATTGCTGATGCTCGATCTTGCAATTGTGAAAAGCGTCCGCGTAAAAGAACCAAACGGAGATGCCAAATATGTTCGCGTGATCATCGGGTTTGTAAGAACGAGCTGGGCCAATGACAATTACCGTGGGGCAACAGACCAAGAAATCCTGGAAGGGAACGGGGCGACCGACAAGAAAATCGAGAAGGCATGGGAGCCATGGTCAATCCTGCTTGCAAAACTGCTTTTCGGCGTCTCGTTTCTTGGGGTGGCTGACTCCCTCTTCGCTATCGCGATGATTCATTCCAGAGATCCTCAGGTGGAAAGCCGCGCTGTTGCCAATTCTTAACAGAGGACTGGATACTTGGAAGCTTCGCGGGATAGGTCCCCATAAACGCCCCAGGCTCCAAGATTCAGATTGCGCATGGGCCGCCGGTGACAAATGCTCCGAGACCTGGACCGGGTCCGGGGACAGCTTCACTTCCGAGCAGTGCTCAGAGCCTTTCCTTCGATGCCCAACTGATGTTCCTCACGATATTTTGCCCATGCTTTCTCCAATGCCTTGGCTTGATCCCTCGGTGCGATTTCGAATCGCGCCAACGCCAGAATCATTGTGCGCACGCTAACGCGAGGCTCGGCTGCAGGTCCCGTCTTTCCGCATTTCGGGCAAGTGATGATCGGAGTCTGAATATGCCCGACTGTTCGGATCTGATGGAGCATTTCGTCCAACTTGTCCCGCAAGGCGATAAGCGTCGGCATCGACATCTCAGGTCGTCATTCCGCACGTAGTCGTTTGATCATTTGAGGGAACCAGGTTCTCTGCGGATCGCCAGAGGGCATCGGCCGCACTCTCCTCGTCGGATTCTTTAACGTCCATTTTTACTCGTTTCGAGTCTGGTATGCACACGCCGTTTTGTGTAACGTGCCAAAAGGGGCCTCACTCACGTTTTCAACATGGTCTCGGTCTCGGGTTCGATGCTGATTTGGTCATCGACCGCTGTCCATTGCCCGGCGCTGAGATTCACTCCTACGACACGCCAGTTCCGGCGGGCTGTCGCAAAGTCCTTCCCCAATCCCAAAATGAGACCTGTAAAGTACGACGCACGTCGCTGGGCAGGCGAACAGACACCAAAGGGAAGCATCGGCGGTTATACACCCGAAACGGCCATCGGGAAGCGGTAAACCCAAACTTCAAGGCTTTGCCACGCCCTATTCAGCTTACATGCACACTAGAGCCTTGTTCCAAGGGGTAATGGCGCTACATCAATCCCCATGCTATCCTTCCCCCAATCTCAATAGGCCTATGAAAACCAGCGCCAGTTCCCGCCGTCCAATAGTTCTTCGGCTGTCTGCCCTTGCATTTGTGCCTGCATACTGTGCATTCGCCGGGCTTTGCCAATCCGTTCCATCACCGGCCCCCACTCCTGCCTCCTACGCCAACGAGGCTCTCGTCATCGAACGGGCCGAAACCACCTACAAATACAATGAGGACGGGACCGGCGAGAGAGTCACCTTCATGCGCATAAAGGTCCAGACTGAAGCGGGCGCAACGGAGTTTAGCGTCGTTTCGTTCCCTTTTGCCTCCTCATCCGAAATCCCCACATTGGATTCGCTCGTCGTGCATCATCCTGACGGAACATCCACCGAGACTCCCGCCAGCGACGGCATGGAGATGCCTGCGCCCGTCACCCAACAGGCGCCTCTTTACTCTGATCTCAAGATGCTTCAGGTTCCCGTGCGCAGCCTGCGTGCCAGCGACGTGTTGGAACTCAGCGTGCATTTTCAGCGCAAGAACCCTGAAGCTGCCGGCCAGTTTTGGGGTACCTACCCCCTCACAAAAAACTATGTTGTCCTCTCAGAGAAGCTCACGCTTGACGTCCCCAAAAACAAATACGTGAAACAATGGAGCTCAGAGCTGAAGCCCACAGTTACCCAGGGCCCTGCGCGAACCGTTTACGTGTGGAGCAGCAGCCAGCTCAAACCCACTCCCTCTGGAGCAAAGAAGGACGACGACACACCTGAGCCGCCCAAGCCCGCCAAGCCCGATGTCGCATGGACAACTTTCCATACATGGGCCGAGGTCGGCGAATGGTACCGAGCGCTCGCCGCGCCGCGCGCCGTGTCCACTGACGCCATTCGCGCGCGGGCCGATGAGATCACCCGCACGGCTACCACTCCCGAAGCCCAGGTTCAGGCTCTCTATGCCTTCGTCTCTACCCACATCCGCTACATCGGCATCGACTTCGGCATCGGTCGATATCAGCCGCACCTCGCAGCGGAAGTCCTGGCCAACCAATACGGAGACTGCAAAGACAAGGACACGCTCTTCGAGGCCCTGTTGCACGCCAAGGGCTTCACTTCCGCTCCGGCCCTAATCGGAGCCAATGTTGAGATGGTCCCCGAAGTCCCCTCACCGGTCTTCTTCAATCACGTCATCACCACAGTCAATATGCCCTCCGGTAGGAGTTGGGTAGACACCACACCGGGTGTCGCTCCATTTGGGCTCCTCCTGAGCCTGCTCCGAGACAAAACGGCGCTTCTGATTCCTCCCACCGGAGACGCCACCCTCGAGCACACTCCAGCCGAACCGCCCTTCCCGTTAATAGATCGATTCGAGGCAGTCGCAACCCTCACAAAGGATGGCGAACTCTCTGGCAAGGTCAATATTACCGACCGCTCTGACAACGAGATACTTGTCCGAGCACTCGCTCTTGGCCTGGCGCCGGCCCAATGGGATCGCGGCTCGCAGCTTGTCGCCAATACCTTGGGCTTCAGCGGAACCACAAGCAACTCGCGCTTCGAGCACCCTGAAGACATCGCCCAGCCGATTCATCTCACATATGACTACAGCAAGAAGCCATTCGGGAACTGGGATACCTTTCAGATTTTGCCGCTGTTTCCAGTCAACCCACTACCGGCAGCTCCCGATAAGGAACCGGCCAGCGAAATTGATCTTGGTGCTCCGCGAACGCAAAATGTCATCAGCCGCATCCACCTTCCCGATGGATTCGGGGTCGATCTTCCCAATGCCATTCACGTCAAAACGCCCTTTGCCACCTTCGACCAAACTTTCAAATTTGAGAATGGCGACTTCGTGGCGCAGCGCGATCTGGTTGTCCTGCGCGACAAGCTGCCAGCCAAGTCCTGGCAGGAATACGAGAAGTTCGCCGACGACATTTCTTTGAACAAGATGAACTGGGTCCAGTTGAACGCGAAGGTCTCAAACGGCACCGGTCCCCATCCGCCCAGGCCTGGAGAGTACAACCCCGAGGCCGCCACTCTGATCTCTGAAACCACCGAGCTCGAAAACAAGCGCGATTACACAGCTGCCCTGCAAAAACTCGACGAGGCGAAGAAGATCAACCCCGAGCAGCCCGGGCTCTGGAGCAACTATGGCTATATCGCCAAGATGCAGAACAATCCCGACGATGCAAAGAAGTACTTTCGCCACGAAATCGCCAACAGCCCTGACGATCCCTACCCTGTTCAACAACTGGCTTGGCTCCTGATACGGCAATCGGACAGCGAAGGAGCAGTTACCCTGTTGAAGGAATTCTTCGATCGCCATTCGTCTTTTCCCACCATTGCCATCATGCTGGCCAACCAGCAGGTCCGTGACAACCATGACGCTGCCGTCGCTACCCTCCGCAAAGCGGACAAAGCAAAGCCAGACGACGTCGGGATCCTCTCTCTGCTCGGCGACTTTCTGATTCGTGGCAATCACAAGACTGAAGCCGCCGAACTCGCAACCAGGGTTCTGACAGGCGCCGCTGAAGACCCCAACCGCTTGAACGAGGGAGCCTACCTCCTAGTCGAAGCCGACGGTGATTTATCTTCCGCCGAAAAGAGCTCACGCAAATCTGTCGAGATTCTGGAAAAGCAGACCGCTCTCGCGGCCATCAGTGAGGCCAATCAACAAGGCTTTGATCGCATCTGGTTTCTGGTCGCAAGCTGGGACACGCTCGGATACATTCTCCTACGCGATAAGAAGCTGGACGAAGCCCTCGATTATCTCGAGGCAGCTTGGAAGAATGAGCCCGGCGTAACGATTGGCTTGCACTACGGCCAGGCGCTCGAAGCCGCCGGCAAACCCAGCGAGGCCTTGCGTATTTACCTGGTGGCCTCTACCCAGGTCCGTGGAAAGCCCGTAAATCTGCCCGATTGGCAGCCCCTTCAGGACAGCATCGCCCGTTTGAAAGCCACCGGCGTTACTTGGGATGGAAAGCGATCCGGCGCCCAGTCCCTCCAGGATGACCGGACCTTTCAGATACACATGGAAACCGGTTGCAAGTCATTCGAATCCTCTACATACCGGATGCAGATCGGCTCAATCGGAACCTCTGACGTCATGCATGTTGGCGGCGGCTCCGTCCCCGACAAAGTCGTCGACTCGATTCGGAAACTGGACCTCCACCACCTTGTCCCGACCGCCTCGAAGGCAAAGATCCTCCGCGATGCCGTCTTCACCTGTTCAGCCGGAAAATCAGACGGTTACCTAGTCCTGATGCCCCTCGGCGGCATCCAGGCCGAACACGCTGGCAACTGACCCCGAGCCTCCCTCAACGTAGCTCATCTCCTTTTCGGAATCAGGTTCTCAGGAGAGGGCACAATTGGATTGTCGTGACTTCGGCCCCTCGATGAACGCCAAAGTGCGAAGGGTCATTCTCCTCACTCTTCGCCAAGTCGAAGTCTCCCGATCTAAGTCGATTGCGCATGGACTTGGGTTTCCTTCCTCAGTTCAGGCTTCTGGCGGCCCGTCGCCGACTCGGACCTTTGACGATCATTCGCCCCAAAGTGGCCTTTGAGCCTCCCGTTTTGGGGTAAAGGAAGGATTGGCGGTGATACAACCGAAACCCAGAAATTCGCTGCCTATTCGGTTGTATATCGGATCTCGAGGGTGCGAATGCGATAGCAGGAATACGTCAGAACCACTGTGATCAAAGCCAACAGGCCCGCCGCGGCCACCCAGCCGGACACGGGTTCGGTTTCAACCGTCAGCAGCGCAAAGATGCCATCGGCGCTAACGGTGACCGGCATCAGGTGGCGAAGATACGAAGCCACGCTGATCTTTTGCAGCAAGGAGGGAAGCACGGGGTTGATTGTCTCCCAGCCTAGCGCGAGCATCGCGGCGGGGGTAGGGTTCCTGAACATCATGCTCAACAGGAGAAACACAGCGCCATATCCAAGACAGGCGAGCACGACGATGAGCAAGTATGCTTCGAGCTGTCCCATGCGTGGCCCGTTGAAAATGTAATCGCGGCCGCCCGCGCCGAAGCCGGCGTACATTAGCGCGAAATCGGCGACGATTGCGCTTCCGAACAGGAACACAGCGCTGATGGACCCAGCCGCAAACTTTGCCAGCAGCAGGACCTCGCGCCGCACCGGGGAGAGCAGATAGAAGTGCAGGCTGCGCTCAATCATCTCTCCGCGAATCAGTCGCGAAAAGATCCCCAGGCATCCGAAGAAAACTCCGAGCCGGATGTAATAGAGCTGGACGATGCCTGCCAGTATGTTCGTGTCCTCGCTCATCGCGAAGGATGGATGCGTGTCGAACAGCATGTGAATGGAGATGATGACAGTGGGGATGAAGGCAAGGCAGTAGATCCAGGCCGCCTTCCACGAGAAAAGATTCCGTCTCAACTCAATGCGCGTCAGGCGCTGTGCCTGCAACCACCATAGGCCCCACGGCTCCTGGGCGAGCTTTCTCGCTCGGACGGCTAATTTCATTTGCGTCACGATGGGCTCCCATCCGTGCCGATCAGAAACTGATAAATCGCATTGGCATCGTCGTCCGCCGGAGCGACAGCATCAATCTTCACCAGCCCTTCCGCCGCGATTCCATTGAGCACGGAGTAAAACCGGTCGATGTTCGCTGTGCGCAGGAAAACGCCTTTGCCATCCGCATGCAGCCTGGCTTCAACGCAGTGATTGATGGCGAACATCTTCGCTGCCAGCAATTCTGGCTGATCGCAGCGAATCAGCACCTGCATCGGCTTCTCGTGCACTTCCTGCCTGACCTGGTGGATATTTCCCTCCGCGATCAGGTATCCGCCGGTTATCAGGATGACTCGATCTGAGACACGGTCGACCTCGTCGAGAATATGGCTCGAGATCAGCACATGCATTCCCTGGCGGCCGAGTTCTTCGAACAGCGCTATCGATTCAGCCCGCGCCATCGGATCCAGTCCGTTCAGCGGCTCGTCGAGCACCAGCACCCGCGGGTGATGGGCAATTGCCTGAGCCAGCCGAATCTTCTGCCGCATGCCCTTGCTGTAGCCGGCAATCTTTCGCCCTGCTGCATCGCCAAGCTGCACTCGCTCGATCGCCTCGCCGGCTAGATCGACGGCCATGGCTTCTTCCATCCCGTGGAGCATCAGGCAGTCCAAAACAAACTGCCAACCCGTCAGACCGCGAGGAAAGAAATCGAACTGCGTGCAATACCCGACAATGCCGAACAGTTCCGTCTGGTCGGCCGGCGTGAGTCCAAGAACCGATATGTGTCCGTTCGAAGGCTGAACCAATCCGGTCATGAGGTTCATGATCGTTGTCTTTCCTGCGCCGTTGGGCCCGACCAGAGTCGTGATTCCAGGCGGAATCGACAGCGAGATCCGGTTCACGCCGAGAACCTCGCCGTAAAACTTCGACACGTCTTCGAAGATGATCCTGTCATTCATCCCCGGACCACCTCGCGTGCCCTGATCCGCTTGTTCAGCATGGCCAGACAGACAAGGCAGCCTAGCAACAGCATCACAGCAATAGCCGGGGTTGGCACTGAAAGCCTGCCGTAAATTGGCGCCGGCGCCCCGAGCAGGCGCTGCCACAGGTTCGACATCATGACCGGAACGTTCAGCAGCAGGCCCCACTTGGTGCGCAGCACCGCGCTCAGGATGGCGCCTATGCCGGCCGGCACAAAGACTGCCGCGAAGATGGCGCCCGTCGCTACTACCCGCCATTTCACCCAGGAAGACAGCGCTAGTCCAAGAACCGAAAGAAAGCAAATCCAGATCACCGATCCCGACAGCAGGCCCATGGCAATTTGAAGATTGCTCATTGCCCAAGGTTGAGAAGAAGAGTAGGCCTGGTCGACAAAGAGCAGGAGACAGGGGATCCATGTGATCAGCGAGAGCGATCCAAACAGCGCAATGAACTTGCCGAACACGTAGCCGAAGCGCGAAATGGGATGGCTCAACAGGATCGGCAAAGCATTATCCGCCAGGTCGAAGGTGATCAGCCGGGGAGCGATCCACGAAGCCATGACCAGTGCGAGCCACGATTGAGTCTGCTGGATCTTGAAAAAGAATAGCGCATCGATGGCAAGCGTTTCCGGCCCACGGCCTCCGATAAGAGCCCTGGCGACTGGGTTATCGACAAGGTAAATCACCAGCAAAGACACGATGCAAGGGAGCAGGCAAAAGATGAAGAGCCCAACCGTGATCTTCGACGACCAGGCTTCTTCAAAGGCATAGCGGGCCAGCACCAGGACGCGCGTCCACTCCGGCGTCACGGTGCCTGTATACGCCGGGTAGTTGCGCTTATAGACTGCCATTTGCGGTCCTTCCCTGGTCGCTGTCCATGGCTCGCAGAAAGATGTCTTCCAGTGAATCGCGCCGCTGATTCAGGCGGCGAATCTGCACTCCTTGTTCCGACGCAATCACATACAGGTCGCGCACCTCAATGTTGTCGGGAATCACCAGCTTGACGCGCCCGCCAGGAAATGTTGCGCATTCGCAGCCCAGTCCCTGGATGCTCACGGAGAAGCGCTCGGTCGCACCAACCGTCTCGAGCTCCATGAAGCTTCGGTTTGACCGCCGCTCTTCCTCGATGTTGAAGAGTGACGCAATGCGCCCGTTCTTCAGGATCAGGACTTCATCGCAGGTCTCGTCTATGTCCCGCAGCAGGTGCGACGAGATCAGCAGCCGAATGCTGCCCTCTTTGCGAATGTCCTTGATGAGTTGAATCATGCGCTGACGGGCGACAGGATCGAGGCCGTTGGTGGGCTCGTCCAGAATCAGCAGTTTCGGCCCGTGCGCCAGCGCCTGGGCCAGCTTCACCAACTGCTTCATTCCCAATGAGTAGGTGTTCACCTTGCGGTAGCGCACCTCGCCCAGTCCCACGTAGAAAAGCGCCTCGTGGGCCCGCTCCAGTGCGACTCTCGATGGCAGGCCCGCCAACTCGCCCATGTACCGGACAAAGCGGACACCGCTCATGTTTCCAATGAACGAATCGTTCTCCGGCATGAAACCGATGCTGCCGCGAATTTGAGCCCTGTCTTTGTGCGTGTCCAGGCCAAAGACGCGTGCACTCCCTTTGGAAGGAAGATGAAAGCCCAGCAGCGTATTGATCAGCGTGGATTTCCCCGCGCCGTTCGGGCCGAGCAGACCGATAGCCTGTCCCTGCAGCGCGCCCGTGAGGTTGTCCAGCACAATCCGGTTTGCGAGCCGGACCTCTACCCCATCAAGATCAATGACGCTCATGTCACTCTCTTACGTTAGCACTGGCGTGCTTGTTCCCGGAGTGGATCAAAGTTTCGAGAGTGAGGAAGTCAAAGCCAAAAAGCCGACTGTCGCTGGCGGCTTCGATGCGGGTCTGTTCTGCTCGCGCACAAACGGAAGTGGGCTTTGCATCCGCCGCCAGCTTGCGGACGGCGTCCGCCGTCTCTCCGCTGACTTGAGTCAGCAAAGGCGTCAACACCGGACTCAGATTCTGGTAAGCAACCGCGGAGTAATTCTCATTCGCATCCTTGGGAAGCAATGCCTTGAAGGCCGCCGAATTTGCCAGCGAATTTCCGGTCGAATATGCCTGCAACGCCTGGATCAGCAGGGCACGGCTGGGCGCCACAATCAAGTACCCGTTCGCATAGGTGTATTGAGCCACGATGTTGCCCGTTACCCTGTCGTGGAGGGAGTAGTAACGCTGGCCACCGGCGTCGCTCGGTTCAATCGCGATGGAATGCGCCGCGTTGGCATCGGCATGGCTGCGAATCGCCTCGGTCATTCGCTCCAGGGCCTGTTCCAGGCGATCGGAGTCGTTGACTTCAATCACGGCCTTCCACGAAGGCGTCGGCAGCACCGGCCCATCGAGAGACAGCAGGAAGTCTCCGCCCAGGTTGGCCGCAATGTCATCGCGGAAGTTGATCTGCAGCTTCTCCTCGGCCTCGGTGAATCCATTTTGTTGCGAATCGCCGTTTTGAACCGCCATTGCGATCAGATCGTCGGCAATGGCCTTAGGGTCCTTTGAAAGCGCCGCGACGGCAATGGCCGCATTGGGAGTGACAAAGTTGAGCGACCCGATAGGCGCCGGCGCCGCAAGCCAAGCGGCGATCCCTTGTCTCGCGCCCGCGAACTGCAAGTCCACTCGATTCTCGGGGTGCCCATTCACTTCGCGATGTTCTGCGATAAGGTAGCTCACGCTCTCCAGGCCACTCTTTTCCATTGCCCGGTTGGCGCCGTTCGAGACATGCATCTGTGCGGCGTGATTGCTGATCATCTGATGCAAATCCGCTGCCAGGATGATGCCCGCGCCTCGCCCGTAAGCGGCCGAAATCTGCTGGCCAAAACCGCTTGCCGCAAAGCCGCTGGTGCCGGCATTCAACTGCGCGTTGATCAGCGCGAGCGAAGCGATGCTGTTTGAGAAGATCACCTCGTGCTGCCGCACTACCGCGTAGCCGCCGCGATTCCCCTTCGAGGATGCGTTGGCGGCGCTCAGCGAATTCTGATCGAGCACGGTGATTCCGGGCTTCGCATTCGACGCGGGGAACTGCTGGTTCAAGAAATCGTCAAGGCCGCCCTGCTTCACATCCGCAATGATCGCGAATCCTGGGCTCTTAGCCTGCATGGTCCCAACGATGACGATTTCGTCGCCGAGATACTTGCTCATCTGGTGGATTTTATCCACCAGCGCATCGAGATCTGCCGTGTTGCTCCCCTGTCCGCTGTTCCACCACTCCGCGAGCGCCGGGCTCTGTTTCAACTGGTCGTGGAAGGTCTGGTTTGCCTCGCTCAAAAAATCGCCCAGGTTGGGAACGCTGATATACAACGTGGTGTTCGCAGGAATCCGGCCCAGCAAATCGCTGCTATACCGTGGCTGCGGAAACGGAATCTGTTCTATCTGCTGCCGCAGTGCTACGAACTGGGCCAGGAGCACGAGGTACTTGTCGCGATCGTGGCTCCAGGCAATCTGATCTGTCACCGGCTCGGGGCTCAGGTTGTCATTGGTCGTGACCTGGTCGCCCGCGGTTGCCAGCGTGTCGATTCCCGCATGAAGCACATGCACCGTGCCCTGAAGCACGGCAACCCGCGAGCCCTTGAGGCCGGAGTTCACTGAGAACACCGTTCCTGTCACAGCGACCCGGCAATCGGGAGTCTTCACATATAAGTGGCCCAATGTCCGCTTGGCGGCCTGCACTATCACTGCTCCATTCTCGAGCGCCACCGTCATGTTTTGTCCCCTTGCGCCGACACCGACCACACTCCGCTCGTTCACCTCAACCGTAGATCCATCTGTGAGCCGCAGGACCGCATGCCCGCTTCCGCTCGTTCTCAGCGTTTCGCCTTCGCCTAAAGTGTCCCCAGGCGAAAGCTGGCGATCGCCCGTATCGGAGATACGATAGGCTGCCCCGTCGATGGACTGCACCTCGGCACGCACTCCGGCCGGCACTCGCCAATAGGCCAAATAGACAAAAGAGAATGCCACCATCAGCGCCACTGCGAAAGCCGACGCCCATCCAAAGGTCCAAGGATGCCAGGCAATTCCGCGACGCGCCTTGGGAGCGGACCAATCCAGAACCGCCGCGCCAGACCCGCCCCTGAACCCGCGGCGGCAGGCGCTGCAGTCGCGTATGTGGGACTCGATCAGAAGAGAGCGAGAATGCGACAACGTGCCTGTCCGATAAGAACCGAAGAGCTGCTGCACATCATTGCAACTTGTGATGGCGTCGACTCTCGGTTCGTTCACAGCGCCGATCCCGAGCTTGTCTGCCACGCGCCGGGCGGAAGCAGCTACCTGCGCAGCTTCCGGCTCATCGGCCCGCAGAGCCTGGGCCGCAACTCTCAAAAGCATCTCATCTCTGTTCATCGTCTTCCCCGTTCAAATTCCGAAAGTCGTTTCTTCAATCTCGACCGCGCGTTGAACAGCGTCACAGCCACAACTGCCTGCGACGTGCCCATCAACGCTGCGATCTCCCGATTTCCGTGCTCTTCAACGTAGCGCAGGATGAACATCTCGGCCGCCCGTGGAGGTAATTCGCCGATTGCAATCCGCAAGAGCGCACCAAGCTCTCTGCTTGACGCCTCGGCCTCTGGCGAGCTGCCCGACCCTGCCGCCGCTGCATACGCGGCTAATTCCAGCGGCTCTGTCTGGGCGGACTTCCGCCGCCTCAGCAAGTCGAGCGCTCCATTGATGGCCGCCCTGTATAGATAGCTGCTGGCATTCGTCACCGGCCCATCGGCGCTTGCGAGCCGCAGAAACACGGCCTGCGCCACGTCTTCCGCATCGGCCATACTGCCGGTGATGCGATAGGCTGCCATGAGCACGCGCCTGTGATGCTCTGCGAATAGCTGGGACAGCCCGGTTAAGGGCAATGTTGCGGTGCATGCGGCCACTGGAACACCTTCCGGACTGCTCATAGAGATGACGGTTCACCCAGACGATTATTAATTCACCTGAGGGGGATTACGTGAAAAATCATTCCCGCGTTCCGTCCACAGGGTCGAGGAGCGATGGTCACAAGTCGCTCCACTCTTTCGATCACCAATTTATAAACGCACTTTGAGACCTTCACAGACGCAACTCAAGCAACGCTTATTGCAGTTGCGGTTTTTCGTCCACAATCAACGGTTTGAACCCCTACTGCGAGAGCGCTTTGTTCGCCGCACGAAGAGCCATGGAGGAACCTGGAAACGATCCTTCCACAACCCGCCAGCTGCTGGAAGAGGTGAAAAAGAAGAACTTGGTGAACGAGGTTCAGGATTCCGGTCGAGTTGTCGCCGATGGGGAGAGCGCCGGGATAAACCGGCATGTTGTAGGGGAGGTAGAATCCCTACAGGAAAGGAAGTAGCGAATCCATCCGGACCCCGAGTCTTGCGGGTGGCATCGTGAGGTGCCAGTCGAAGCGTAGACAGGGGCATTGGTGGGCCGGGTAATCGAGCTTCGAAAAGGCGATAGATCAGGATGCCGACTCCATTCCCACAGGAGGAAGGCAATACGGCCGTTGCGATATTTCGCGAGTGACTGTCCGGTCCTGCGTAGTCTAAGAGCCCGCGCACGCTAAGAAACAACATGCACGAGAACCGGGAGATCTCCAGCACGCCTTGTTCGCAGGATCAAGGCCGGTCCGCGAAGG
>Ga0182014_10002505_pt1 | contig 23046 bp, 11 predicted proteins | sample 612S2DmetaG_FD_120489 | JGI IMG/M metagenome (GOLD analysis project Ga0182014, IMG submission 120489) | Permafrost microbial communities from Stordalen Mire, Sweden - 612S2D metaG | ecosystem: Environmental > Terrestrial > Soil > Wetlands > Permafrost | place: Sweden: Stordalen | collected...
AGAGGCACAACCGGCAGGCGTACTTCCAGCCGAACCAAGTTAACCCAATCAGTTCGTTTGCAAGCGGCGGCCTGTATTATGGACAACTCGTTTACAACACACCGGGAAACAGGTCCTTCTATCAAAACTCCTTTACCAATTTCTCGCCACGCTTTGGATTCTCGTACATGGCGACCAAGAAACTTGTGGTGCGCGGAGGCGGCGCACTGTTCTCCCCGGATGAGTGGGCAAGAGATCTGACCATGCCCGGATACACGCAAACAACGAACGTTATATCTTCGTTGAACGGAGGGCTCAATCCTTCGTCGACTCTGAGCAATCCGTTCCCGCAAGGGATTCTTCCAGTTGCAGGCAATACACAGGGTGGCCTGACGGACGTGGGACAAAACCTCAGCACGGAGGCTTTTAAAAGGCCCTCGTCTTACGTCGAACAGTGGATGTTCGGCCTGCAATACTCGCTCACGCCGCGGGACATGATTGAAGCCGACTATGTGGGAAATCATGCTCTCAAATTCGTGATCAGCGGGTTGAATCTGAATCAGCTTCCTCCCGCGGATCTTGCGCTGGGCAGTAGCGCGCTTACTGCGCCCGTCGCCAATCCATTCTTTGGTTTAGGCCCGGTTACTGGAAGCGGCTGCGGTTTGGCCGGCTCAACGGTTCCCGCCTTCCAGCTCATGTTGCCGATGCCGGAATTTTGCCAGACAGTCACAAACGTAAAAGACGATATCGGTTTTTCGTTCTACGACGCGCTCAATGTCAAGTACCAGCATCGCCTGAGCAATGACCTCACCATATTGGGCACTTACACGCGCGGAAAGGCCTTGGACGATACCATCGGCGGCTCGGCGTTTGAACTGTTCTACTCCGAGGTTGTGCGCAATAACTATAACCTTGCCCAGGAAAAGTCTGTGGCTTACGCAGACCAGCCAAATGCCGCGGTCGTCAGCTACATCTACTCGCTTCCAGTGGGCAGAGGGAAGTTGATCGGCCAAAACTGGGGCAAGAAAACCGACGAGGCATTCGGCGGATGACAGGTTGCCGGGAACACTACCTTCGACGAAGGTGAGCCAATGGGAATCAGCGCAAACCTGGCCTCAGGCAGTGTGTACGGCGGCGGACAGCACGCCCAGGTGGTCGGCAATCCCAAGGTACCGGGTACCGTCACGGCGAATCCGAGCCGCAACGCGCCCAGCACGCTCAGGAACATCACACACTGGTACAATCCCTGCGCATTTATGCCGGCTGCTGCCGGTACCTTCGGCAACGCGCCGCGGTATTTCTCGAGCCTGTGCAGGCCTCCCTATTACGACACGGACATCTCTCTTTCGAAGTGGACAAACCTGAGCGATTCCGTCCGCATGCAGTTCCGCGCGGAGTTCTTCAACACTTTCAACCACGTCAACCTCGGACCGCCGACGAATACAACTCCCAACACCGGGAATGCAGGGTCGATCATCGTTGCAGATATCGCACGGCAGATCCAATTCGCGGCGAAATTCTACTGGTAGCCGGACGACGGGTGATGGGCTCAGCACACGGGCAATGCGGACTCGATCGTGACGCCGCTTTGGCCGCAATGAGCCCGTCCACCCAAGAGAGACCCAGGCAGCGAACGCGCAGAGGTGAGAATGTGAGAACTGCAGCGCGCGACCGAAATACGCGTTATGCGCCTCGCCTGACGGCGGTATATTGGAGTGGTTTATTGGGTTGCCAAGGCTGGATTCGGGCAGCAATGCGAAATCCAGCCACGCACCCTTAGATGGTCCCGAGTCACCGCCGCCCGGCTCATATGGAAGATCACGCAACCACGGAACGCAGCGCAAGACAGACGATCTGCCTGGTGGGAGATGAGCAGTGAGGCGACGCGAGTTCTTGAGGCAATCGGCAGGTGCGGCGATTGCAGTTGGAATCCGGCGCTCGCTTCACGGCGCGCCCATCCCGCGAGAGGTAATTTCAGGCGCGCATCCGGGATTCCAAACCACTGCTCCGAGTAGCTCTGTTTCCCCATTGCCGGATACGGCACCGCTGACCGCGCAGGGCGACCTTGCCATGCAGATGGTCGAGGGCATCCATCGCCATTTGCTAGCGCAAACAGCGCAACAGGCTGCGGACCGGTCGCGATTGTGGAACCGCGACTTCAGTTCGGCTGCCGGCTATTAACAATCCGTCGCCACGAATCGGGAGCGCTTTCGTCGCACGATTGGCGCAGTCGACGAACGTGCTGCTGCCCGAGCTTCCGAGCTCGAGGTAACGTTCGCATCGCAGACAGAAACTGCCCAGAGTTCCCGTTACACGATCTACGCAATCCATTGGCGAGTGTTTGGACCGGTGACCAGCGACTCCGGCGGAATGAAGGCCATGGGTTTGCTGCTTCAACCGAAAGATCCGCCCCTGGCAAGAGTGGTTGCCATTCCCGATGCCGATTGCACGCCCGAGATGCTTGCGGGGATTGAGCCCGGAATACCGGCGCAGGCACAGTTTGCCCGGGCACTTGCCGAGTGCGGCATTCAGGTCATCGTGCCGCTGATCATCAACCGTGACGACAGCTTCTCGGGCATTCCTGGCATAGGCATGACGAACATGCCGCACCGCGAATGGATCTACCGCATGGCCTTTGAAGCAGGCAGGCACATCATCGGCCTCGAGGTGCAGTCGGTCCTGGCAGCGGTTGACTGGTTTGAGCGCGAGAACCTCGCGCGACGGCTTGAGATCGGCGTAATGGGTTACGCCGAAGGTGGACTGCTCACGCTTTACTGCGCCGCGATCAACACACGCATTCGGGCGGCGGTGGTCAGCGGATACTTCCAGCCTCGCGAAAGCGTCTGGCAGGAGCCGATCTATCGCGACGTTTGGGGCCTGGTGAAGGAATTTGGCGATGCCGAGCTGACAGGCTTGATCGCGCCTCGAACACTGATTGTCGAAGCGAGTGAAAGCCCGCAGGTCACCGGCCCGCCCCCGGCAACGGACGGCCATCGGTCATTTGCCTGCCCAAACGGCACACTCAAAACGCCGTCCCTCGAAGATGTGAAGGCCGAGATTGAGCGGGCACGGCCGACCTTCAAAGGTCTTCGTGCGGAAGAAGCACTACAGCTCGTTGCGAGCGCAGATGGCTCCGGACTTCCAGGTTCGGAACCGGCACTGCAGGCATTGCTGAAGGCGCTTGGCGCCGGGGATGCTGTTGTTTTGAGTGCTGTCGCGCCGGCAAAGGTAGACTTGGGCTACGACGCGTCGAGCAACATGCAGGCGCAGTTCAATGAGCTCGTCGACTTCACCCAGGCGCTCATCCGCAAGTTGCCCGATGTCAGAAAGGAATTCTGGAGTAAGGCCGATTCCTCGTCGATTCAGAAGTGGAAAGACTCGACAAGGGACTATCGCGATTCCATTTGGACCGATCGCCGTTATCTTGTCGACCAGAACAACAAGCCCTTCCTGATGGTGGGCGATTCGCCGCAGGGGCTGATGGGAAGATTGAGCCCCGAGGAGGTGGAGAAATACTTCGCCGACCGGCAGGCGCACGGCTTCAATACTGCGGGGTGGGTCGATGCGGCTTGCGCCGGAAGAGACTTTCCTGACAACACAACCGCCGGAACTTACGATGGAGTTCTGCCATTCGCTGGGTACGTGGCAGGCGGCAATGACTTCACGCACTACGATCTCTCGAAACCCAACGAAGCGTACTTTGTGCGTCTCGATCATGCGATCGAAAGCGCGGCACGGCATGGCATCTTCGTCTTCATCGATCCGGCAGAGACCATCGGCTGGCTGGCGACACTACGCAACAACGGCCTCGACGCGTCCTACGCCTACGGCCAATATCTCGGGCGCCGCTACGGAAAATACACGAACGTAGGGTGGCTGAGCGGTAACGACTTTATTCGATGGCGCATTCCGGCCGACGATGCGCTGGCGCTCGCGGTGGCGAAAGGCATTCAGTCTGTTGCCCCACAGCAGCTGCAGACCGTCGAGATTAACTACAACACCAGTCCCTCACTCGACGATCAAGCTTGGGCTCCACTTATCTCCCTGAACGGCACGTACACTTATGCGGCGACTTACATTCAAATGCTGCACAGTTACAACCAGAAGCCGGTGATGCCTGCATATCTTCAGGAGGCTCACTGCGACCTGGAAGAAGTGGGTACGCCGACCGATTATGGGACACCTGAGGTTCTTCGACGTCAGGAGTACTGGACGATGCTCAGCGGAGGAGCCGGCCAGTTTTACGGCAACCGCTACACGTGGAGCCTTACGCCGGGATGGGATTCTTATCTGGATACGCTGGGCGTGAAACAGATGGAAATTTGGAAGGACTTCTTTGTGTCCCTGCCGTGGCAGGATCTCATTCCCGACCAGCAGCACACGACCCTTATTGCCGGCTACGGAACATTCGGCAGCGATGAAGTTCACTTCGACAAAGAAGGGCTCGATGCGAGTTACACGCTGAGAGTGAGCCAGAGCGACTACGCTACCGCTGCCGGGACGCCGGACGGCGCGTTGGTCGTTATTTATATGCCGACGTCGCGCACCGTGACAGTGGATATGTCTCGCCTGCGTGGGCCGGTGCGTGCCGAATGGCTCGACCCCACAGATGGCGAACACAAAGCGATCACCGGAGAGCCCTTCCCCTACGCCGGTTCGCGGTGTTTTACGCCGCCAAAGCAGAACCATGTGCGTGACAGCGACTGGGTGCTTCTGCTGAAAGCCGCGAAATCCCGCTAACCTGGGCAGAACCTGGAGATTTGTTACTGGAGGCCTGGCACGAGTTGGAAGGGCGGCATCGGCCTCGCCAACACGGTTGCATGGAGCCCGGACGGCAAACGATTTTACTTCGGAGATACAAGCGCGAACACCTTGAGCTAGTTTGCATACGACGAAGCGGCCGGCGCTATTTCAAATGAGCAGCCTCTTCTCAACGGCTATGAACTTGGAGTGCCTGACGGCTCCGCGATGGATGCAGAAGGATTCCTTTGGAACGCGCGGCCCGGCGCCGGTTGCGTGATCAGAATTGCTCCCGACGGCCGCGTTGAACAAACGGTAAGATTGCCGGTGTGGCGGCCAACGACCTGCGCATTTGGAGGCGACGACCTTCAGACTCTCTACATTACGAGCGCGCGGTCGGCCGAGCAATACTCGGGTAGTGTTTTTTCACTGCAAACAGCCGTGCGCGGCCTCCGGGCAAGGCGATTCCGGCTGCATTCATGATGCTCCCTCTCATCTATTCCTAGAGTGGGAATCCGGCAAATGCAACGGCTCGCGGAACCAATTGGAGCGAATGCCGATCACCACAACTCCGGCCAGCAGCCAGATGCTTCCCGTGATCTTTGCCGGCATTGCCAGTCCCCACCAGATGGCTGCGCAAAAAAGGAAACCCAGCAGCGGCACCGCGCTGTCAACCAGGACGCTTTCCCAATGCCGGTGACTTTGCTGCACGCCGAATTTCCAGAACGCCGCCAGGTTTACGCACATGAAGCCGAGAAAGGCGCCAAAGTTGAGAATCTCCGCGGTCAGTTCATAACTCATAAACTGCGCGCCCAGGTATGCCAACACTCCGATCAGAATTACGTTCACATCTGGCGTCTTATGAACAGGGTGAAGGCGCCCGAAGATTTTCTCCGGGATCACGTTTTCGCGTCCCATTCCAAACAACAATCGTGCTGCGCCCACCGGGGCTGTTAGCCCGGCGCCGATGTTAGCGACCACGAGCATGATCGCCGTAGCTTCGAGCAACGGGATGCCGCCAATGCGGCCAGTGACGTCGATAAATGCTGTATCGACATTCTGAAACGACATGTAGTTGGGCCAGACGAGCTGGCCCAGATAAACCAACAATCCACCAAAAAATCCCGTAAAGAGACAAACGCCCACAGAGGCCAGCAGAACGTTTCTGCGGGGGTTTTCAACTTCCTCGGCCAGCGTCGTGACTGCGTCGAATCCAAGATAAGTGAGAGCGGCAAACGAGGTTGCCGCACCAATCTTTCGCACGCTGAAAGTCTCTGGGTTGTAAAACGGGCGGGTGGAGAAGAGCCCAGCCATTCCTTGTCGCAAGCAAATATACCGAACCGCGAACACAATAAACGCGCCAAGAACAACAAACATCATCACGAGCAGCAGTTCATTTGTGCTGGTCGTCGACGGATCCCGCGGAGGTTAAGTAAAGTAATTCCTCCGGTAAACAATGCCGCTCCCGCCCAAAGCGGGATCCAGGGCAGGGCCCGTTGAAGCGAGAGCGTTCCGTAGAGAACGCAAAACAGCGGAATCACGATGTAGTCCAAAAGCATGGCCCAGCCGGCCACGAATCCAAGAAGCGGGTGAATGCCGTTGCTCACGTAGGTGTAAGCAGTTCCCGCAGATGGATCGATGCGAGCTGGCCGTAACTGACGGCAGTGAGAACCATGGCTGCCATGGCGGCTAGTATGGTCACAACGACGTGGCCGCGCGATTGGACATCGGCGAGTCCGAATACTGTCGCCGGCGCGCTAGGCGTTACGGCAACGTTTCCGTAGAAGAAGAGATCGCGAAGAGAGAGTGCACGCCTCAGATGAGGGCCAGTGGGAGACACTGACGATTCACCAACCAGTTTGCTCATGTGGGCGCTGTCTTTCCCACCGGCGGATGCTCAAAGAAAAGAAGGTCGGCTTCAGAAGGAAGGGAAGCGATCTCCAACTCGCACCATAATTGAACCATGATCAACCAGGATCCTGGCGAAGCCTATAAGAGAATAGTGGAAGTCTTTTGAAATCCTCCAAGGCGACGGAAGCGCGCAGACACGCTTCAATGGTCCTCTGACATGTAGGCTAGTTACATTAAAGATTTCGGGCAAATGGAAAATGCCGCACGCTGAGGCTGGAATGGAACCATTGAAACAGACGAGCGCTGGCCGGGCTCACGATCCCGGAGCAATTGACCCGCTGAATAAGGGCATTGGATTGCTGGAGCAGCCTATTGGCCACGATGAGATTGTGCGGCGCGGCTGGAACCTGCTGCGCGAGGATCTTACGCTGCCTTCAGCGGTGCTTTATGAAGATGCACTGCAGCACAACCTTGAATGGATGCGGCATTTCACGGCGGCATACGGCGTCAGGCTGGCGCCACACGGAAAAACCACCATGGCGCCGCGTTTGTTTGACCTGCAACTTCGAGCGGGCGCCTGGGGCATTACGCTGGCCACGGCGCATCAAACGCAAGTTGCCTACGCGCACGGCGTTCGTCGCGTGCTCATGGCCAATCAGCTCATCGGCAAGCAGAATATGACGATCGTTGCCGGGCTGCTGCGCGATCGCGAATTTGAGTTTTATTGCCTGATCGACTCTGCCGAGCAAGTCGGCCAGCTTGGATCGTACTTCTCGCATTGCGGAGCGAGGCTGAATGTGCTGCTCGAAGTGGGAGTGGACGGCGGCCGGGCCGGCGTGCGCAACCGCGAACAGCTCCAGTCGATTCTTGACGCTCTGGGCAAATGGAGCCATGCCATCGCGCTGTGCGGAGTTGAAGTCTACGAAGGCGTCCTCGATGACGAGGCAGCCATTCGCGCATTTCTGCTTCATGCGGTGGATGTGACAAAAGAGATTGCGGCAAAAAAGCTTTTCCAACGCACGCCGATCTTGCTTTCCGGCGCGGGCTCGGCTTGGTATGACGTGGTCGCCGAAGTCTTTTCTCCGCGAGATTTAGAATTTGCTGTCGAGGTAGTCTTGCGCCCCGGGTGCTATTTGACGCACGATGTCGGCGCCTATCGAATAGCGCAGGACAGGATCCTCAATAGCAATCCCGTGGCGCGGCAAATGGGCGCGGGGCTTAAGCCAGCTCTTCAAGTCTGGGCATACGTGCAGTCTGTTCCTGAGGCCAATAAGGCGATTGTGGGCCTTGGCAAACGCGACGCAGCCTTTGACTCGGGTTTGCCTGTTCCGGCGTTGCACTTTAGACCCGGAAGCATCACGCCGCATCCCGCCCCGGCAAATTGGATTGTTACCCGAATGATGGATCAGCATGCGTATCTGCAGATTGCCGCTAACGATGACATTCGGCCCGGCGATATGATCGCATTCGACATCGCGCATCCTTGCCTGACCTTCGACAAATGGCGTGTACTGGCCCTGGTGAACGGCGCGTACGATGTTGTCGACCTGATTCAGACATTCTTCTAGTTTGATCTGGCAAAGAGACGCTCGGGCGCGAAATACAAATGTGCCCATCGACCGTCTGCTGACGCTGGAGAATTTCCCAATCGTGATTTCTAGAAAAATGAAACGTAAAATAGTGTTTTAAGACAATGTAATTCTTATGGAACGACGATACGAGATTTATGTGCCTCCAGCCGCTCCCGACTCCATGATCGCAAACTGCACTATGGCTTCAATATATTGAAAGTAAAAATTTTACGTGGTGAATGAAGTATGGCAGCACGGCCTTCGCGGGCGGGCGAAGAGCAGCACCGACAGTAGCAGGGCCCCTGCGAACAGATAAACGACCGAGACGAGAGCCATGGCCGGGCCGAGTCCGTAGTGGCCTGCCAGCACTCCGACGAGCAATGGCGCAAGGCCGCCTCCGCCCATCCATCCGACGGTATTCATCCATCCGGTTGCCACACCCCGCGCAGCCACGGGGACCGCGTCAAAAAGCGACGCAAAGATGTTGGCGTCATAAAGGCCCTTGAAGAATCCCCAGGCGGCAAGGCTGACCAAAACCGTGGCGATGGAGCGCGTCTGGCAGCAGAGAAAGACGAAGGGCGCGCCGCACAGCACGCCAACAGCCTGGATGACGACTCGGCCAGCGGCGAAGCGCCGAACCAGGCGATCGGCGAGCCATCCGCCGGTTACAGTACCGGCCATGGATCCGATCTGTGCAAGAGCTGTGGCGGTCAAACCCGACATGGCCAGGTTCAGATGGAAAGCGTGATAGAGGTACGAGGGCATCCACACCAGCAGGACAACCGCAACGAAGTTGGCGCAGGCAAATGCTGCCATGAGCAATCCAATGGTGGGCGTGCGCGCCACGAACAGCGCGAATGCGGCAAAGCTGGGAGGAGGCGAGGCGGCGGATTCGGCCGGCGGCACGCCTGCAGTTTCTTCTGCCGCGCCACGCGCCGGCTCGATCAGCAAGCGGATGAGCAGGACTCCGAACAACGCCCCGGCCGCGCCGAAGCAGACGAATGGCCAGCGCCAGTCGTAGCGTTCGGCGAGCCAGCCCGCCAAAAAACCACCCATGATGGTACCCGCGTAGACGCTGGTTTGGTGAAGGCCGAGCGCCCGGGAACGCGTGCGGGGACCGTGGTAGTCGCTCATCATGGAGAGCGCTGCAGGAAAGTAGAAGCTTTCGCCGAGCCCCATCACGCAGCGCAGAACGGCCAGGCTCCAGAGCCTGCTCGTAAGGGCCGTTGCGGCGCAGATCCAGCTCCAGAATTCAAGACCGCCGAGGATCGCGGTCTTGCGGCGCAGCCTGTCTACCGCATAGCCCGCAAATGGCGCAGCCAGGCCGTAAGCCCAGGCAAACGAGGAGCCCAGCAGGCCCAGTTCGGCGAGATTGAGATGAAGGCGCGATTGCAGGAGCGGGAAGACGGAGAAGAGGGCTTGACGGTCGGCATAGTTGAGGAAGCCTACGACCCAGAGGACGGCGACAAGCAGCCAGCGATAGGAGGGAGGTGGGGCGGATTGAGATTGGATGAGGGGAATACGGCCTCCCGCCTTGCCCGGCACTTTCCTCAGCATGAAAGCAGGAAGAGGGCGGGATTGTCTACGGGAAAGGCGCGATTTGATGAATTTGCGAAATTTCAGTTTCAAATATCAATGTCTGTTTCACTTTTCTAACGTTCCCGATATACTGACCGCATTCGCGCCCCCTATCCCGTCCGTTACGCTCGGCACAAAGGTGGACTGAAGATCGCGTCGCCGTGCCGGGTGCGCAGTTCGCAATCCGCTTGGCCGCGGCGCGCCTGGCTATGGTTATTTAACTTTTCCAGCGCATTTTGCCGCTCGGCCGTTCCATTCGGGCTTGTATGCTTTGCGTCTCTTTGTACGGCACAAGCAAGAAATCTGGATCTTTCGCAAGCCACTGTGATCGCGCCGGCAGATGCAGACGGTGCGGAGATGGCAGCAGTGCAACTGCTCGTCCAGGAAGCGAGCAAGCGCACTGGCAACGCATGGCAAGTCAGCACAGAAGATGCACAAAACCGCTTGACGGCTCGCGGCCCATGTATTCTCGTCGGGCGCAGAGATCAATTGCGGCGAACGCCGTGGGGCCTGGCCATTTGGCCCGCTGCCAGGTCGAAGCCTGAGGCATTTCAAATCGAGACAGGTCCCATTAACTCCAGGCAGGGCGTTGTGATCGCCGGCGAGGACGACCGCGGCGTGCTCTTCGGCATCGGCTATCTGCTGCGCCACCTTGAGTTCTCGCCGAGCCAGGCTTTACTGCCTGTGCCGCTGCACATAACCTCTGCGCCGCAGTTTGCGATTCGCGGCCACCAGTTGGGCTATCGGTTCAAGAACAACACCTACGACGCGTGGACGCCGGAACGGTTCGAGCAATACATCCGCGACCTAGTGGTCTTTGGCGCCAACACCATCGAACTGCTGCCGCCCATCACGGATGACGCGCCGTCAAGCCCGCTTTTTCCGCTTCCGGCCATAGAGATGATGAGCCGGGTATCGGGCATCGTACAGAAATACGGCTTGCGCTGCTCCGTTTATTACCCGGCGATGGCAAAGGACTACTCCGATCCGCGGACCATCGAGTCGGAGCTTCGTGTGTGGGGCGATGTCTTCGACAAGTTGCCGCAGGTCGATGAGCTTTTTGTCCCCGGAGGCGATCCCGGCCACACGGATCCCGCGGTCCTTTTTCCGTTTCTCGCGCGGGTTGCGGAAGTGCTGCATCGATCGCATCCCCGCGCTGGTGTTTGGGTTTCCGCACAGGGACTCAATGCTGACCAGATGCGCCGGTTCTACGCGCTGGTGGCCGCGCGGCCGTCGTGGTTGACTGGCATTGTTGTTGGGCCGCAATCGCGCGATGGCCTCGAAACCCAACGCGCCCATATTCCCAGAGAGATTCCCATCCGGTTCTACCCTGACATTGCGCACACCATGCACTCCCAACTTCCGGTTCCCGAGTGGGACGCGGCCTATGCGCTGACTGAAGGCCGCGAGGTCATCAATCCGCGGCCCCTGGCGGAAACGGCGATCTTCCGGCACTACGCTCCTTATATGAACGGCTTCGTCACCTATTCAGAAGGCGTGAATGATGACGTCAACGAGTTTATCTGGAGCGCACTGGGGTGGTCGGTGCAGACTAATCCGATGGCAACGCTGCGGGAATATGCACGTTACTTTGCCGGTAGCGATGGTTTTAGCGCCGACGCGTTTGCGCACGGTATTCTCTCGCTTGAGAAGAACTGGGATGGCCCTCTGGCAGCAAATACCTTGGTCGACACTACGCTACGACGGTTCGAGCAGATGCAGCAGGCGGCCACGCCAGCGCAGGCCGGCAACTGGCGATTCGAGGCGGCTCTTTACCGTGCGTACTCCGATGCGTATGAGCGCCATCGTTTACTCATCGCAACCGCGCAGGAGCATCGTGCGCTTGGTTTTCTTTCCGCCGCAGGCCGAACCGGGAGCGCGGCAGCGATGCACAATGCCGAAGGCGCGCTGGCTGCCGATTCGCCGGAGTTGGCGGCCCTGCAGCCATGGCGAACCACGATCGAAGAACTTGCAGGCCGCCTCTTCCACGACATCGGACTGCAATTGAGCGTGGCAAAATACGGCGCCTCCGCCACCGGCCGCGGGGCGAGCCTGGACACTGTTGACGTGTCGCTGAACGATCGCGTATGGCTGGAGCGGGAGTTCGTGCGCATCGGGAGCATGAGCGATGAAGCGCGCCGGTTGCAGGCGCTTGCAGCTATCGTGCATTGGAGTGACCCGGGACCGGGCGGCTTTTATGACGACCTTGGTGATCCTTCGGCGGAGCCACATCTTGTCCGCGGCCCCGGGTTTCCTTTGGATCCGGCATTCTTTCAGTCCGCCCTTGATGGAATTGCCGATCGCACTCCGGACCAGGGGTGGCGCCTCTCAGAGATTTCCCACGCGGGCGCGCTGTACGATCCTCCGCTCGAGCTCCGCTACACCGGATTGAGCGCGAAACTCCATTACATGCTGCGCATCGTCTACGCCGGCGAGGATACCACGACACCGTTGACGCTGACTGCAAATGGCCACTATGTGATTCATGGGCCGCGATTGCGCGCTACGAACCCTGAGACCGTTGAGTTTCCTGTTCCGCCGGCGGCAACGCGCGGGGGCACGCTCGACCTGCAATGGACAAGTCCCAAGGGCCTCGGCGGAGGTGGACGCAGCTTACAGGTAGCCGAAGTTTGGCTCTTTCCGCAGGCAGGCATCTGAACCACGATGGTTCTGCGCAGATATTCATAATCTGGACCGGCGTCAAACCTACGGGCGCCTGTGAAGGTTCTGCTTTTCGGATGATAACTGCACTAATGCAGGTCGGGATAGGTGCGGTAGGCAGTGACTACGGTTGAGAATGGGGTGTCGCTGGCTTGAGAGGTCTTGAGAAGAACCTCAAAATATGGAAGGCTCGCGGCGTGGAGTCTCTTTTGGAAGCTGGAGAGCTGGTTTTCCGAGAGCAAGAAGTCCCCGCCAGCCTCAGTCGCCTCAGCAGACGTTCCCTCGATGATCAACACTTTGCCATTGTGGCTCGGATTGGGCAGGAACGCAACAATGCAATATCCCAACGGATCGGCATCGGTGCTGTAAACAGCCTGTTCGCCGGGCGCGGGGGCGCGGTTGTGAATCGGGTTCAGGCGACTGCTGTCCGGTTCTACGATGAAGTTCATGCGGCTGGCAAACAGTTGCTGCCAGGGGTTCGAAATGGGGCCGCCAATCAGAATGACGTTGTCACGCGCCAGAAGAGGCGACATGAATTCGCGTGCGCTATATAGATGGATGTTCTTTCCCTGCGGGTCGAGCGCCAGAATGCGCTGGCCCAGCCGGAATTCACCCAAGCTTCCAATATTCTTGCTGGCGATCAAATCGAGAACCCCGCGCATATCGGGGCTAAGGTTGGTGGCCTGCAGGTGGTTGATATAGCTACGGTTCAGATATTCGTTGAAGGAAAACACCTGCTTATCGATGTTTTGAACCAGCATAAAGGACTGATCCGCGATCACAATGTCGGTGCCACGATTTGTATCAACGAATTGCGACCAGAAAGCGGAAACGCTTGATTCGTCCTTCCAGGGGTAAAGCGATTTGTACATTGCCCGGTTCTGCATCCACAAAAAAATGCAGCCTCCGGAGAGCGCGGCAACGACGATACCGGTAATCACCCACGGCAGCCAAAACAGAGCACGGCGCGCCTCTGCGGCTTCAGCGGCAGCAGTTGCAGCGGACCCTGGCTGAATGGGCTCAGCAATGGCCAGGGCCGGACGATGCCGGAAAACGGGAGCATAACTTCCCCGGGGAATCTCGACGATCAGCGGCTCATGCGAGCCCTCCGATTCGAAATATGTCTCGATGCGCTTGCGTAATTCGGTGGCGTTGGCGCGAACGATGTTGTCAACGCTGGTGTCGTAGTCGGCAGTCCGCCCAAAGACGGCGATCCCAATTTCCTGCTCATGGATTTGATTGCAGCCGTCGCGCAGCGAGCGGCGGGCAACGTAATCAAAGAACTCGCGCAGGCGTGGAGCCCGGCGCAATCCGGGGCTGGCTCCAACGCGCTCAAGAAGAGCCCAGCATTCCTCTGATTTCGGTGTTTCGGATTCCTTAGAAAGCGAAACTTCCATGGCAAACTGCCTCTCGCCCCAGCAAAAAGATTAGCACACAGTTGGCGGAGCGCCTTCTCGTGATCATGAGGCGCCAAATCCGCTCGATACCAAAAGCCCACTGTGTGGTTTTGACGGCTTAACGGTTAAGCAAAGACTGATTCCAAAGCGGATGAGCCGGCTCAAGTTATTGCGTGCCGCCAGAGTCTGAGTGGGCGCGGGAGAAGTAATGGCGGTTTACTACGTCGCGGTAAGCTGCCATTTCGCAGCATGTTACGGGCACTGCAGCGGGCGCGAGACAAAACCTGCGTTTGCACCAACTCACGAGAAGCAACCTGCTGTTGACGCCCCTTCTGGGGGGCCCTGCGGGAACTCAACGACTGTCGCGGACCCAACAGTTGCCAAGACTGTAAATTAACTTGCCTGCTCCCGCTTCGCGGAATGATTCTTCGGTGATTTCGGTTTGGTAACCATGACGGGGTTGAAAATTCGGCCTTGTCGGCAAGTGTACGGCAACGAAGCAATCAATTACCTGTTCCGGGAAGACCGAAGCGGTCAGTTTTCGGAAAAACAAATGTACTTCTGGAGGCAGTATGAACGAATACAAACGGCTTGATTCAACGTTCCTGCAGGCGGGCGCGCGATTTCTCGCGGTTCTTGCCTTGATCCTCGGCGGGACATTCGCGGCATTCAGCCAACAAATCACTGGCACCATTGTCGGCACCGTGACCGATCCGCAGGGGGCGATGGTCACAACGGCTACGGTGAAGGCAATCGATGCGAGCACAGGCTTCACCCGTTCGGCCGTAACCAACGCCACCGGTCAGTATCGCATTGAGTATTTGCCGGTGGGAACCTATACCCTGGAAGTGACAGCGGCGAATTTTGAAAAATTCGTGCAGCAAAACGTCGTTCTCAGCGTGGATCAGACGCAGACGGTGAGCATCACGCTGACCGTCGGTTCGCAGACGCAGACCGTCACTGTCACCGAGGCTCCGCCTCTGGTCAATACGGCGACCGTCGAAATCGGCCGCACCATCAACCCAGAGGAAATCATCGACCTGCCCCTGGTTAACCGCAACGCATACTCAGAGCTCTCGTTGACGGCCGGCGTGCAATCCAACAGCGCAAGCATGTCAACGAACCCGAACGGCACGCCCAACTTCACGATCGGTGTTCCGTCCACGGATGTAGTCATCAACGGCGGCGTGGACGAAGGCTCCCCGATGGTGAGTTTTTACCTCGATGGCGGCCTCAACATGATGGGCGCGCGCAACTACGGCAATCAGCTTCCGAACCCCGACGCGCTCGAAGAGTTCCGCGTCGAGACCAACAACTACTCCGCGCAGTACGGCCGCATGGGCGGCGGCGTGGTCACGGCAGTAACCAAATCGGGCACGAACAAGTTCCACGGCTCGCTGTTCGAATTCAACCGCAATTCGGACTTCAATGCCTATTCGTGGAACCCGCCCAAGGATCCCATCACCGCCAAAATCTTCAAAACTCCGTATCATCGCAACAACTTTGGCGGCACGGTCGGCGGCCCCATCAAGCACGACAAGGCATTCTTTTTCTTCAGCTATGCAGGGCTCCGCCAGATCATCGGGCAGGAGCTTACGGGAGCGCTTCCGCCCACGGCTGCCGAGCGGCTAGGAGACTTCACGGCAATTGCCCCCGGCAGCACGCCGCCGCTTGGACAGAAAAACGCGATGATTTATATGCCTGGCACGTATCCAGGGAACAAGAATGGACCGGGAGGAACGGCGCTGCCTTCTGTGCAGATTACCGGTTCCAACAGCGGCCCGGGCTGTTCGCTGCCGAACACGCCCAATTGCATTCCGACCGCCTTGTTGGACAAGACAGCGATGGCTATATTCAGCAAGCTGAACATTCCTCTTCCCAGCATTACGAGCGGCTCGTTTGCGGGCCAGTGGTCGGGCTGGTATAGCGCGCCCACTACCGACGATGAGTATCTGGCCAAGTACAACCAGGTTCTCGGCGACAAAGATAGTATCTCGATCGCCTACTTCACCATTAATACCGTGAACGGCGCGTACGGCAGCGGCAACATCCTCTATTCGGTGAACCAGAACTTCGGCCGCCAGCAGAACCTCAACCTGAGCGATGTGCACACCTTCAACGCGACCAAAGCCAATCAGGTCTGGCTCGAGTTCATGCGCATCGGCGCAGGCAGGGTAAACCTGCCAACAACACCGATTTCGTCCTTCGGGTCAAGCTACACCACGCAGGGAGTAACGGCACTTCCCGCCCTCAGCATCTCCGGATTCTGGTCGGGCGGCAGCGCGCTGGCAGGTCCCGCCAGCAACACCGATCTCTACTCTGTGCGCGACGTGTTCAGCATGACCAAGGGCAAGCACTCCATCGACATGGGCGGCGAACTGGCGCTGGAAAAGGATCCGATCGCCGGCAACCTGGAAAACTTCGGAGCCTTCAGCTTCAGTGCAAACGGGCCTGACTCGACAACCGCTGGGAACACTGCTAACCCCAATGCCTCGCTGGCCGACTTCGATATGGGGTTGGTGAACAGCATGGAGCAGGACACGCCGTACCACGCCCTGATGTCGAAGTGGGACTTCGGCGGATTCTTCCAGGACGCTTATCGCATCCTGCCCCGGCTGACGCTGAGTTTGGGGGTCCGGTATGACGTTGAGACGCCGATGTACGAGTCGTCGAACCTGACGGCCTCGTTTAAGCCCGGTGTGCAATCCACCGTGGTGCCGAACGCGCCAACCGGCATGTTGTTTACCGGCGACAGCGGTGTGGGGCGCGGTCCGGTGCCTATCCGCTGGTATCATGTCTCGCCTCGCCTGGGCGTTGCCTGGGATCCGTTTGGCGACGGCAAAACCGCAATCCGCGCCGGCGCTGGCGTCTTCTACGGAATGATCGCCGCCAACCAGTGGAACCAGCCCGCGAATGCGCAGCCCTTTGCCGTCCGGCAAACCTTCCCGTACATTGCGGGGCTGACCAATCCTTACGGAGCAACACTGCCCGACGGAGTCGCCTCGTCGTTCGGAGGCGTCGATCCGTTCCCGTACATCTATAACCCGAAGAGCCCTCACTTCCTGACACCTGCCAGCATCGAGACCATTTCGACGAACTTCAGGTGGCCCTTGACCTATCAACTGAACATGGCCGTCGAGCGGCAGTTGCCCGGAAATGTGAGCGTAACTGCAGCCTATGTGGGCTCGCTCTCGCACGATATTCCGTTCACCAGCGATGCCAACTATCCCATTTGGAGCTCGTCGGCCACGACCAGCAACTACAACAACCGGCGTCCGTACGACCCTGGAGTGTTGGGCCAGGTGCAGTATATGGAGTCGCCGGTAACGGCATCCTTCCACTCGCTGCAGATTTCGGCCCGCAGGCCGATGACGCACAACCTGATGCTGAGCGGCTTCTATGTGTTCAGCAAGTCCTTTGAAAGCGCCGACGGAACCGCGACCGGTATTGGCGGCGACGTGCAGGACTACGACAACTTGTGGGAGGAGCGCGGCTCGACCGACTTCGACCAAAGGCACATGGCGGTCATTTCGGGAACCTGGACTATCGATTACTTGCACAACGCGAGCCCGGTGCTCAAGGAGATCGCAAACGGTTGGAGCATCTCGCCCATCGTAACTCTCCACAGTGGAGGGCCCGTGAACATGCTCACCGGCATCAACGAAAACGATGACGAATACGGGAACAATCGGCCCGATTTGACGGGCGTGAGCCCCAAGCTGAGCCCGCACCGCTGCCGCCTTTGCAGTGACGCGAATAACATTTTTACTACGGGGTGGTTTAACAAGGCGGCCTTCACCTTTAACGGCCCCGGTGTTGCAGGCGGAATCGGACCTGGCGGCGCCGACGGCAATACGCCGCGCAACTACCTGCGTGGTCCCGGATACCGCGACATCGACCTTGCGTTCTTGCGCGATATCCACCTCGAGCGCGGCATGGTCTTCCAGATCAGAGGGGAGGCGATCAATGCCTTCAACCTGGTCAGTCTCAGCGGGCCGACGGCAAACCTCAACTCCGGCAGCGACACCTTGATCAGCACTGCCTCCACCATGCGCGTGATGCAGCTGGGCGCAAGACTCACGTTCTAGCCAGAGCCATTCTGCCGGACTAAAGGCAGATAAGACACAGGCGGAGAGCCCTTAAAGGCTCTCCGCTTCTGCTCTGCGTGAGTGCGGCAATAGCCGTGCAATCGTGACCGCTTGCGCAGCGGTCCGGGGCTCAGATCAGCGAGCCCCGGCTGGTGCGTCAGGCCGGCACGGGGATGGGAGTCCTGCCTGCCACTCACTGCGGGCCACTGCGACGCCTCACGATAAAGGCTCAATGAGACAACCTGAGTCATTGTTGTTTTTGTGGACTGTGTTTACAGGCTGGAAGAGGGGATCGATGAGCCTTTGTCACTTTTTGCGTAGGCGATGCATGGCCGCGCTTTTGGTTTTTTCCGCAATCCTGTTTCCAGCTTCATATGCCCTGAGCGCGGCGCAGGCCGTGCCATCAACTACTCTTTTGCAGCCGGAGGATCAGGCCATTGTTGCGCGCCTGGGAGAGCTGAACCATTTGCCTCAGGGCACATGGCGCATTCATTTGGGCGATGTGGCACACGGAGAGAGCGTGGACCTGGATGACTCTTCCTGGCCCGCAGCGCAGCCGAACAGCGATTATCCCAGCGATGCGATTTGGTTTCGCCAATGGATTCAGGTCCCGGCGACACGCCATGGCTACGACCTCACCGGCAGCCACATCTGGTTTCAACTCATCTCTTATGCCCACGGCACAAGGTCGGAAATCATCTATCTGAATGGCCGACGCGTGGCCATGGCAGAAGATCTGGAGCCGGTTGTCCTTTTTGAGCAGGCTCACCCCGGCGATAAAGCCCTTGTCGCCGTGAAATTGCTGCCGACGATGGGCGAAAAGCACTTTACTGGGGCTGACCTTCATGTGGAGTCCTCTGCGAGCCGCCCCAGCCCCGAAACTCTGCAGGATAAATTACTGACGGCTGCCCAGTTCCTCTCGAGCCCTCCGGAGATCCGCCTGCCGATGAAACCACTTTGAGCGCGGCCATCCGTGACGTGAACCTGAAAGCGCTGGATGCATCAGATCAAGCGGGATTTGATGCCTCGCTGCGCGCCGCGCAGTCTCGCCTTGAAGCGTTGCGTCCGCTGCTCAAACAGGCGACTTTTCTTGAGACCGGTAATTCGCACATTGATGCAGCCCGGCTCTGGCCGTGGACCGAGACCGTCGACGTGGTGAAGCGCACGTTCTCCACTGCGTTGCAATTGATGAACGAGTATCTCACCTACACATTTACCCAGTCGGCCGCGCAATATAACGCTTGGCTGGCCGACAAATATCCAGAGATCAATGAGGAGATCAAGAAGAGAATCAAGGAGGGCAGGTGGGAGGTTGTCGGCGGCATGTGGGTGGAACCGGACCTGAATATGCCCGACGGCGAATCCATCGCGCGCTCCATACTTATTGGCAAACGCTGGTACCGGCAAAATTACGGCGTGGATGTGCGCATTGGATGGAACCCTGACTCCTTCGGCTACAACTGGCAACTGCCGCAGATCTACCGCTTGTCGGGGATCGACTATTTTGTGACCCAAAAGATGGCGTGGAACGACACCAATCCTTTGCCGCTGAAGCTCTTCTGGTGGGAGTCGCCGGACGGCAGCAAGGTGCTGACGTATTTTCCACACGGATACGCGAATACAAGCCTCGATCCGGTGCGCCTCGCGGCGGACTTCAAGGAGGCGCGAGAGTACGCGCCCGGCTTGAATGAAATGATGGATCTCTACGGTGTGAGCGACCACGGCGGCGGCCCCACCCGCGCCATGCTCGATGAGGCGTCGGCATGGATGAAGCCGGATGCTGTTTCGCCCACCATGCGCTTCGCAACCGCGAGCACCTTCTTCTCCGACGTGGAGAAGAAAATCGCGCCGCAGTCCGAGACCTGGGACTATCAGAAGATTGCCGGCGGCTACCATGATCCAGCCGACTCTCCAGCCGGACAGGTCTCCATTCCGACATGGAAGGACGAGCTTTATCTGGAGTTCCATCGCGGAGTTTTTACGACGCAGGCGGTTTTCAAGCGAGAGATGCGGGAAAGCTCGGAAGAGGCGCTGAATGCGGAGAAGCTCGCCTCGCTGGCGTGGCTCGAGGGAGATCCTTATCCCGGCGACGAGCTGACCGAGGCGTGGAAGAAAATCACCTTCAACCAGTTTCACGATTCGGCGGCGGGTTCCGCGATCGGCGTCGTCTACGAAGACGCAAAGCAGGACTATGACCAGGTGCGGTGGATGACAGGTGAGATCTGGCAAAAGGCTCTGGCCACGATCGCGTCGAAAATCGACACTGGGATCGATACTGGGATCGACACCAGTATGGGTGCGGGTGTTCCGGTGCTGGTTTTCAATCCACTCGGCTGGGAGCGATCCGGCATTGCAACCGTCAGTGTGCAGATGCCAGAGCCGGCAACCGCAGTCTCAGTCCTCGACTCCTCAGGCCGCGTACTGCCGTCGCAGGTTCTTGCCAAGGACGAGCAGACCCACACATTTCAACTGCTGGTCGACACGGCTCACGTGCCTTCGGTTGGATACGAGGTGCTGCACGTAGTGCCGGGCGGCAGGCCCTCTGCCAGCGATCTGCGCGTCGAGGGAACCACGCTGGAAAATGCAGCGCTGCGCGTGGTCATCGATCCGAAATCCGGTTGCATCACGAGCCTCTATGACCGGAAGGCTAACTTTGAGACGCTGGCCGCGGGTGCGTGCGGAAACGAGCTGGAGGCCTTCCTTGATTTGCCGAAGAAATATGACGCGTGGAATATCGATCCCGGCACACTCGACCAGCCGCCGGTTCGTCTGATCAAGGCCGATTCCGTGCAAGTCGTCGAAAAAGGCCCCGTGCGTGCGGTGGTACGCGTGACGCGAACGTGGCAGAACTCGAGATTTGTGCAGGATATTGAGCTCTACACGGGTAGCGACCAGGTTGTGGTGGCGAACGACGTTAACTGGCACGAACGGCACGTTCTGCTGAAGGCAGCTTTTCCATTGGCTGCGTCGGGCCCGTTTGCGACCTACGAGATTCCTTACGGAAGCATCCAGCGCCCGACAACGCGCAACAACAGTTGGGAGAAGGCGCGGTTCGAAGTTCTCGCGCTGCGCTGGGCCGACCTGGGTGACGATCGGCAAGGAATGAGCCTGATCAACGACTCAAAGTACGGCTACGATGCGGTGGGAAATCTGCTGCGCCTCTCGTTGTTGCGCGCACCCACGTATCCCGATCCGAATGCAGACCAGGGCCGCCAGCAATTCTCGTACGCGCTCTATCCACACGCCGGTAGATGGCAGCAGGCGTTCACGATTCGCCGCGGATACGAGTTCAACTGCCCGCTGCCCGCGACGCAGGTAGAGGCGCATGGTGGCTTGATGCCGCCGCGCCAGTCGTTCATCGCGATCGAGCCGAATCATGTTACGCTGACTGCTGTCAAGAAAGCCGAGGACAGCCACGCGCTGGTCCTCCATATATATGAGTGGGGCGGCCAGACTGGAGAGGTGAGCATTGCCGTTCCGCCCGGTTTTACCAATGCATTGCAGACGAATCTGATGGAGGATTCCGATGGCCCCGCGCTGCCTATCGAGAATGGGAAGATCAGTTTTACTATCCGCCCGTATCAGATTGTGGCGACTAAAGTGAATTATCCAGCGGCAGCCATCCATGCTGATCACGCACAAACTGAGATGGGCGCCTTGCCGCAATGAGGTGATGGACTGAAGCGCAGAGAGTTTTTGAAAACCGCAGGCGGAGTAGCGGCCGCCACCCTGATGCCGCGTCATGGGCCGTCCGCAGGCACTCAAGAGGATGCGGATCGGTCGCTTGTCTTCACATCGAACAGCATCGAGGCGCGCCTATCACCCACAGCACCCGAATAGGACCGCACGCCCGCCAACGATCCCGAGAAACGCTATGTCGCCTGCGATTCGTCGCGCGATCTTGTGCACTGGAAGTTCCGGCGCCAGGTGTTGGCACTCGCGGATCCGGAGCATGTGGGTCCGCGCTGCGTTTTAGAGCGGCCGAAAGTATTTGCCAACCTGCACACGGGCAAGTTCGTAATGTGCGCGCATCTTGACGATGCCCACTACAAATTTGCTCGCGTGGTGGTTGCGGTCAGCAACCGTATCGGCGGCACATATGCCTATGTGAAAAGCTTCAGGCCGCTGGACCAGGAGAGCCGCGACATTGGGCAATTTGTGGACGACGATGGGTCAGCCTATTTGATCTTCGAGTCGCGTCCGACCAAAGGTTTCTTTCTTGCGAAACTGACCGGCGACTTCATGAGCCTGGAGAAAACCTGCTTCATTCCCGCTCCGCTGGAAGGCGGCGCGCTTGTGCATTACGGCAACCTCTACTACGTGGTGGGATCGCTCATGACCGGATGGCGGCCCAACCCCAATGTCTACGCCACCGCGCCGGCGCTTACTGGCCCATGGGTCGAGTTCAAGAATCTGGCTCCGCCCGAGGTCAACAACTACGATTCGCAATCGACGATGCTCCTGAAGGTCACGGGTTCGAAGACAGCCACGGTCATCTTCATGGGCGATATCTGGCGGCCGCGCGAACTTTGGGACTCGCGTTATCTCTGGATGCCTCTGGAGATGGACGATGGTTCCATGCACTTGCCGCCGCCCCAGCCCTGGACTCTGAACGTGAAGACTGGAGAGTCGACGATGCAAGCGAACGGAAAGTGGCATCGGTGATTGCAGTCACTTGGAACGGAGCTCGCGGATCGTACGATGACCGCAGGCTCATAATCGACGGAGCCGGAACGGGAAGGGATCTGCATGAATCTGGGATTTATTGAGAGCAAGACATACGACGAGATTTCAGTTGGCGACACGGCCGGGACTGAGCACGTTCTCACCGCGGATGACGCGATGGCATTCGCCTCGATTTCCGGATTCCATTCCGTTCTCAATATCGATGAACGTATCGATCGCGCCGGCGGCATACCTCCGACCGGACCCAACATGTGGTGCGCCTCGCTCATCTCAGGTCTCTTCAGCATGAACATACCGGGGCCGGGATGCACGCTGACCAACGTCAGCCTCACGTTCCAGCATCGCATCCACGTCGGAGATCGCATTCTCGTCAAGGTGCAGGTCACGGCCAAGGACGATGCAACAAAGTCGATTCACTTCGACTGCGAAGCAAACAATGGCGCCGGTACGCCGATTTTTTCGGGCACTGCCCAGCTCATCGCACCTGAGAAAAAG
>Ga0182014_10002507_pt1 | contig 23021 bp, 26 predicted proteins | sample 612S2DmetaG_FD_120489 | JGI IMG/M metagenome (GOLD analysis project Ga0182014, IMG submission 120489) | Permafrost microbial communities from Stordalen Mire, Sweden - 612S2D metaG | ecosystem: Environmental > Terrestrial > Soil > Wetlands > Permafrost | place: Sweden: Stordalen | collected...
AGGACCAGGTTGTCTTCGGAGAAGGTCTCGGGGTCGGACGGCAGAAGAGATGACTCGAGCGAGCCCATGGTGGCAAAGGTCCAGCAGCAGCCGGTCTGGCCCTGGTCCTCGATGGGCGACAGCTTGCCGAGGGTGCGCAGATCGTAGGCGCTCGGGTAGGCCGTTGCCTTGAGAGACCTGCGTGCGCTGCGCAGGTAGGAGAAGTCGATCGGCGTCGGTATCAGGCCAAAGTCGTGCTTCTCGTTGCCGGCGCGCAGCGGACCCAGGGTGCGCAATCTGACGTAGCGCGTGAAAGCCGGGTTCAGGGGCGACATGGAGCCACGAGGCGCGCCCGCTGCGGTCGCCGCGTGGCTGGCGAGGGGCGAGCGCGGCGCCGCCAGGGCGGCCTGACAGATCAGGCCGCACCCCGCGAGCGTGGCCAGAAACGCAAGCAGAGCGATGGTCGCGCGGGCTCGGTGAACTCGCCGTGCGGTGTGCGGCGGTCGGGGCTCGTGACCCCCACGGCGGCCAGATGTGCCCCCCGCTGTTCGTCGGTCATGACGTCCCCCCCGAAAGAGCTGACAGTTCAGCGGCGGGCCAGGACTGCGTTTGGCGCACCACGAGAGTACTATCCTATCTTGCGCAACCAGCGTCAACGTAGTAGCAGTAGTAACGACGACCATGGCCCGACTGGGCCGCGACGCAACGACGAGGGGGGGCGATGGCCAGTTCGCGAGGTGCGCCGCGCGCCACGCTGCTGTTGAGCCTCGCGGTCGCCGTCGCCACCCTCGCCGCCGGCCTCGCTCTCGCGGCCTGCGGGCGCTCGGCGCCCGGCACACCCCCGGTGGCGGTGGGCCATGTCGTCGATACGCAGAACTCCAGGCGCGCCTGGTCGGAGAGCGTCTCGGTTCCCGCCGGCGTTCAGGTCGTCATATACGAGTCGGAGAACCCGACCACCGGCTATCGCTGGTCGCTCAGGCTGCCGCCCGGCGTCACCCAGGTCGGCAGCTCGTTCACCGCGCCGAGTCCGTCGGCGCCGGCGGTGATGGGGGCGGGCGGCGTACGCACATTCACCGTCAGGGCCGACCAGGCCGGCCTGTACCGGCTTACCGGTCTTTACGTCCGGCCATGGGAGCCCGCCAAGCCCGCGAGGAGATTCACTCTGGGCATCTACGCGAACCTGCCCTCGCAGCCCATGCCGCGCGCGGTCTTCACCCAAAAGGACAGTCCCGGCACGCTGGGCACCGACGTGGGCGCCGTCATTGCCGTCGTTCTCAAAGAGAACCCGTCGACCGGTTATTCCTGGGCCATGAAGCTGGGCCCCGGTCTTGTGAGTCTCGCGGACCGGTTCGTAGCGCCCGGGGCCGTGACGCCGGCGCTCGTGGGGGCGGCCGGCCAGCACATCTGGCTGGTCAAGGTCCAGCGCGCCGGCACCACGACGCTGACCGGCATCTACGCGCGCCCGTCGCAGGCCGCCGCCAAGAATGCCGCGAGCTTTTCGCTGACGATCACGGCCAGGTAGGCCACCGCCGCCTCGCGCCGGTGGACGCCTCGCGCCGGTGGACGCGGGGCGCCGGCGTGGCTACCATGATACGGTGCCGGTGCTCCCACAGCTTCAGTCGACGGATGGGCCGGGTCGGCAGCCCGGCGGGCCAGGCCGGCGACCCGGCGGTGCGCGGCGCAAGCCGGCGCTCGCGTTGCTTGTGGTGGCGGCGCTCGTCGTGGCGCTGGCCGTCGTGGTGGGCGTGGTGGTGGCGGCGCGGATCGCAGACCGCCCCGCGCCGGGAGCGCGGCACGCGACGCGGGCTGCGGCGACGCGCTCCAGCCCGGTCCCGGCAGCCCGTCACGGCGATCCCCAGCCGGTGCCCATTCTCATGTACCACCACGTCGCTCGCGGCCGCGCGGGCGCGCCGCTGCTCTGGGTGCGCCGCGCGCAGCTACGCGGCGAGCTCGCCTATCTGCGCGACCACGGCTACCACGCCGTCACCATGCAGCAGGTCTACGACCGCTGGACACAGGGCCGGGCGCTGCCGCCGCGGCCCGTCGTGCTCAGCTTCGACGACGGTTACCTCGACCAGTACCGATACGCCGCGCCGCTGCTGCGCCACTACGGCGATCCGGGCGTCCTTAATCTGATCGTGCGCAACCTCGGCCGGACGCTCACGATCGCCATGGTCGCGCGCATGGCCGGCTGGGGCTGGGAGATCGACTCGCACACCATCACGCACCGCGACGTCACGCTTTTGCCGCCGGCCACCGCGGCCTACGAGTTGAAGGGCTCGCGCGATCTGCTGCAGCGCTACTTTCACGTGCCGGTCAACTTCTTCTGCTATCCGGGCGGCTCCTACGACAAGGCGGTCGAGGCCGCGGTCCGGCGGGCCGGCTACCTGGCGGCCACCTCGGTGTGGTTTGGCCTGGCGCGGCCCAGAGATCTCTATGGACTGCCGCGCATCGTCGTGTTCGGCGGCGAGCCTCTGGCGGTGTTCGCCGCGGGTCTGGAGGGCTCGCGGCGCGCCGAGGCGGACGCCGACCGGGTCGAAAGCCGCAGCGGTTCGGGCGCCTGAACCCGGGTCGGCGGAGCCCCGGCGCCGGTCTCAGCCTTCTTCTATGGCGGCCTCCTCGACCACGAGGCCGACATGCGCGGCCAGGGCGGGGCAGAGGCTGAGGAGCTGCAGGGCGTCGATCGTGGCGCCGCGCAGACAGCCCGCTCCCTTGAGGTCGGCGAGCTCGTTGTCGCGCAGATCGCACCCCTTGAGGTCGACGTTGAAGAGCTGCACACCGGTGAGGTCGCAGGCGGCGAAGCGCAGCTGACCGAGGTCGCTCTCCATGAGCAGCGCGCCGCGCAGGTCGCAGCCCGTAAGGAGCGCGTGCGGGCGCCCCAGATGCGAGAGCTTGGCCATCTGCGCGGCGCAGTCGCGCAGCAGGACGGCGGAGAGCCTGCCGCCGGTGAGGCTGGCGCCGGTGAAGCGGCAGTCGAGAAACGCGACCTCGTTGAAGTCGCAGTCGAACCAGCGTGTGTTGGCAAAGTCGCAGGTCTCGAAGACGACCTGGGCGCAGTGCAGACGGCGCAGCTCCGCGCCGGCGAAGCGGCAGCCCTTGACGCGGGCCGCCTCGAGCGACAGTGCGGTCAGGCGCTCGGCGCAGAGGTCGAGGTCGACCAGCTCGACGTCGGAGTGCTCAGGCTGCGCCCGCAGGCCGGCGGCGTCGAGCGGGTCGAGTGCCGGCGGCAGGGCCGGCACGCCGGGCTGGGGCTGCCGGCGCCGCGCAGGGCCCCGCCGCCGGCTCAACGCGCTCACCTGTGTTACGCCGCCCTCGACCCGCCCTACGGCGTGGCGCCGGCGGTGGTGGTCGTCAGGACGTTGCCGTTGTCGCCGGCCACCCAGCCGTGCGTTGGGCTCACGAAGCTCAGAGCGTTCAGACCGACGTCGGTGCCGACCGGCTGCTCGGCCCAGGTGACCCCGCCGTTCGTCGTGCGCAAGACCGTGCCGTCGCCCACGGCCCAGCCGTGCAGGGCGTCGGCGAAGACCACGTCGCGCAGGTCGAGCCGGTAGTCCATCCCGAACGGGTAGACCTGCCACGCGGCCGGCTGCACGAACCTGGTCCAGGTCTTGCCGCCGTTGGCCGTGCGGAAGATCTCGCAGGCGTTGTCGTCGGAGCCCACGGCGACGAGGTGTTTGGCGTCGATGCAGGCGATGGCGTGCAGTACGCCGCCGCCCGTGTTGCTCGTCAATGGAGGATAGTAGGCGAGCTGCCTGACCCAGGTAGCGCCGCCGTTGGTGGTGGCCAGGATCAGCGAGCCGAGGTATCCGCCGCCGTCGTCGAGCACGCCCACCGCCCAGCCGTGCAGGGCGTCGGCGAAGACGACGTCGTTGAGGGCGGCTTTGGCGCCGACGAGCGGAGTGGTCTGTTGCGTCCAGTGCAGGCCGCCGTCGCTGGTCGCCAGGAGCACGGCGTTCGTCCCGTCGATTTCGATCGAGTAGATGCTGGTACCGACCGCCCAGCCGTGCTGGGCGTCGACGAACGTCACGCCCGACAGGTTGTCGACCACGCCCGAGGTCTGCGCCGTCCAGGTGGCGCCGCCGTCGGTCGTGTGCACGATGACGCCCTGGTCGCCGACCGCCCAGCCGTGCTGGGCGTCGATAAACTTGAGGGCGCTCAGATTCTGCGTGGTGCCCGAGGCCTGGGGCGACCAGCTCACGCCGCCGTCGGCGGTCTTTACGATTTCGCCGCCGGCGCCGGCGGCCCAGCCGGTGGTGGCGGCGACGAACTGCAGCGCGGCGAGGTTGGCGGTGCCGGCCGGCGCGTGCGTGCTCGACTGCCAGGTGGCGCCGCCGTCGAAGGTGCGGCTCAGCTCGCCGAGGCCGTTGCCGAAGATGCCGTCGCCGACCACGGCGTCGGCCGGCGTGAGCGCCACGACCCAGGAGCCACTCGGAGCGCCGGCCGGCCGCAGCCAGTGGGCGCCGCCGTCGGTGGTGTGGTAGATGGTGTCGGTGGAGGCCGCCCAGCCGTCGTGCGAGTCGGCGAACGAGAGCGCAGTGAGCGTGCGCACGGTCGCGATCTGGACCGTCCAGTGGGCGCCGCCGTCGGCGGTGTGGATGATGTCGGCGCCGCCGGCTACCCAGCCGTTGCTGCGACTGGTGAACCTGATGGCGTTGAGGTGGTCCTCGTGAGTACCGGTGTGAGAACGCCTCCAGGTCGCGCCGCCGTTGATCGTGTGCAGCAGCGTGTCGGGGTTGCCCGAGACCCACGCCTCACGCGGGCCGAGCGCCTGCACGCCGTTGAACCAGTCGTGCTTGCCCATGCGGAGGATGGCCCAGTGCGAGCCGCCGTCGACGGTGTGCAGCACGGCGTTGCCGCAGACTGCCCAGCCCACCTTCGTGGTGGCAAAGCTCACGGCGGTGATGATGCCGGCTCGCCTGATGCGCACGCGGCCCCACGACTTGCCGCCGTTGACGGTGCGATAGACGATCGCCGGGCCGCCCGCATGGGCCGGGCCGCCGACCGCCCAGCCGTGCCTGGCGCCGACGAACGTGATCGCGGCAAAGGCGACGCTGGCACGGGCCTGCACGGTGAGGGTGACGCCGCCGTTCGAGGTGTGAAAGATGTCGCCGCCGCTGATCAGCCAGCCGTGCTCGGCGTCGGTGAAGTAGCCGCCGGTGTAGCGTTCGCCCTGCGGCAAGGGGCTCTGCCACCGCCAGCCGCCGTTGCCCGTTGAGATGGCCAAGGCGGGGCCGCTCAGCACAAGGACCGCCAGACAGGTCGTGGCCAGTGCGACAGCGAACCTGAGCAGAGCACGTTTCATGAGGACCCCCTTCTGGTGAGCGCCGACCATGACATCCTACGCCTCTCAAAGTGCGTCACGCTTTCGGCTGGGAGTGGCCTATGATGGGCAGTGCTGTCCGCTCAGCGGCTCTTCGCGGCGGCGCGTCCGGAACCGTTCGTATCGGAGATTGAGTGTCTGGTGATCTGCAGAGACGTGGCGGAGGTCGACTGAGAACGCGGCCGCGCCGGTGGTTGGTGACGGCCGTAGTGATCGTTGTGGTCGTCGTCGTGGTGTGTGGCGCCCTGGCGGCGGCGGCCGTGCTCGCCTGGCCTCATGCGCGCCTGGGCACAAGCGACGACGCGCTGGCGCGCGTCGTGCTGCCGGGCTACGCCGGGCGGGTGACCGCCGTGGCTGCGCGCTCGGCAGTCGAAGGACAGGTGCCGGTGGATCTGCGGCAGGGCAAGCTGTGGCCGCGGGGCCGGCTGGCCGTCGGCGAACGGGTGACGGTCGAGCTGACGGTGCGGCGGCCAGGCTGGGTGGGGTGGCTCGTCGGCCACGTTCAGCGGCGCAGCTTTACGGTCGAGACGCCCAGCACACACCTGCTCGGCCGCTGGCTGCAGGTTCAGGCCGGCGCGCCGGTGACCGTGGCCTTCGACGCGCCGGTCGCGCTCGTGTCGCTGGCGGGAGCGCCGGCGCGCTCGCTGCCCGCGCCGCGGGCGGTCGTGCCCGTCGGTCTGGTCGCGCGTGGCCCGCACAGCGCCGGGGCGATCGAGATCGCCGCCGCCGCCCGTTCCTGGGAGCGCCTGCCGGCGCCGGTACAGGTGATCTGGTTTCCGGCGCGGCCCTATGCGCAGATGCTCGCCCAACCGAGACCCACGGCGCCGCTGGCTCCCGCCCAGCAGCTCACGCTGACCTTCTCGTCGCCGATCAGCGACGTGCTCGGGACCGCTCGCCCGCGCCTCTCTCCGGCCACGCCGGGCCGCTGGCGGGCGCTGGACGCGCACACGCTGGCCTTCCAGCCGAGCGGGTACGGCTTTGGGCTCGGTCAGACCGTGCGCCTCGTGCTGCCGTCGGCCGTCCACCTCGCCTGGCAGGGCGGCGCCGGACTCACGCACACACTCGTCTGGCGGGTCCCGCAGGGTTCGACGCTGCGCCTGCAGCAGCTCTTTGCCCAGCTCGGCTACCTGCCGCTCGCCTGGCAGCCGACGGGCGCCCGCGTGCCGGCCTCGACCGGCGCCCAGCTTGCAGCCGCGGTTGCGCCGCCGGCCGGACGGTTCACGTGGCGCTACCAGAACACCCCCGCCGAGCTGCGCGAGCTGTGGAGCGTGGGCCGGCCGAACGACATCATCCGCGGCGCCGTGATGATGTTCGAAAGCACCCACGGCCTGGCGGTCGACGGCTTTACGGGGCCGCAGGTCTGGCAGGCGCTTATCGGCGACGTGGTCGCCGGCAAGGTGCGCACCAGCGGCTACAGCTACGTCTACGTTCACCGCACCCTGCCGCAGTCTCTCAACCTCTGGCACAACGGACGCCTGATCCTGAGCTCGCCGGGCAACACCGGCGTACCGGCCGCCCCCACGCAGCTCGGCACCTTTCCGGTCTTCGAGCACCTGGCGTCGGGCACGATGAGCGGCACCAACCCGGGCGGCTCCCACTACAACGACCCGGGCATCCGCTACATCAGCTACTTCAACGGCGGCGATGCCATCCATGCCTTCAACCGCGCCTCGTTCGGCACGCCGCAGAGCCTGGGCTGCGTCGAGTTGCCGCTGGCCTCCGCCGCCAAGGTCTGGCCCTACACGCCGATCGGCACGCTCGTCACGATCGAGGGCTGAGCGGCACGGGAGCGTGCAGGGCGCGCGCAACGACGACGGAGGACGACACGATGTCGCGACCGTGGTTTGGCCAAAGGAGGGTCGGCTGGGGCTTGCGGCCGGTCTCCTGGCAGGGCTGGGTGCTGACCGCGCTCTATCTGTTGGTCGCCTACGCGGCGGCCCGCGCGCTGGCCGCGCACCACGTGGCGCTCTTTGTGGGCGCCATGGTCGCGCTCACGGTGGCCTACGTCGTCGTTGCCCTGGCGACCAGCCGCGGCCGGTAGGGCGCGCCGCGGCGCCTCGCGCGGCCAGACTCGCGGCGACGCGTTTCGAGGAGCGGCGCCACGGGTAGGCGCTGAGCGCGACTGGGCCGGGCAGGACAGGCTGCGGCGTCGGCCGACAGATGGAGGGCGATATGGATCCCGATGCACGACCGTTCGACCAGAGAGAGCGCGCCAACGGGGCCGCTGAGGGAGCCGACGCTGCCGCGCGGGGAGCGGACGCTGCCGCGCGGGGAGCGGACGGCGGCGCGACCGAGGTCGTCGCCGAGACGCGCAGCGCGCGTTTTGCCCGCAAGGCTCATCGCACGCGCCTGTATGTGTATGCCGGCGTGGCGGTGGTGCTGCTCGTCTTTCTGATCGCGCTGGTGCTGGCCAACACGGGCCGCGTCAAGGTGAGCTGGGTGTTCGGCCACTCGTTGGTCTCGCTGGTCTGGCTCGTGCTCTTTACCGCCATCCTCGGCCTGTTGCTGGGCATGGTCCTCGGGGCGCTGTTTCACTGGCGCACGCGACGGCCGCGCGGCTGAGGGGCGCGGTCGATGATCGCTGCCCGTCCCTCGTTAAGGAGCGCGCCGTGAGCAAGCCCGTCCTGCAGATCGTGATCGCCAGCACCCGACCGGGCCGCGTTGGCCTGCCGGTCGCCGGCTGGGTCTACGAACGCGCCGTAGCTCACGATGTCTTCGCCGTGGAGCTCGTCGATCTGGCCGTCGTCGACCTGCCGCTCTTCGACGAGCCGCAGCACCCCATGCTACGTCAGTACGAGCATGAGCACACGAAGCGATGGAGCGCCACGGTCGAGCGCGCCGACGCCTTTGTGTTCGTCATGCCCGAGTACAACTACGGCTTCAACGCGGCGCTCAAGAACGCCATCGACTATCTGCACGCCGAGTGGCGCTACAAGGCCGTCGGCCTGGTGAGCTACGGCGGCGTGGCGGCCGGCACGCGGGCCGTGCAGATGCTCAAGCAGGTGGTCACGGCGCTCAAGATGGTGCCCATGACCGAGGCGGTCAACCTGCCGTTCGTCGGCCAGTTCCTCGACGAGCAGAATCGCCTGCAGCCCAACGAGACCATGACGGCCGCCGCCCATGCGATGCTCGACGAGCTGGCGCGCTGGACGGCGGCGCTGCAGACTTTGCGGCAGCGGCAGTAGGCGTCGCGACCCCGGTCGGGCGCCGGGCTCTACGGGGTGTAGTACAGCAGTCCGATCCGGTACCAGAACGTGTCGCTGCCGTTGCCGCTGACGTCGAGCCAGTACGTCGTGGGGGTGGTCACCACGGGAAGGCTGAGCGTGCCGATCTCGTAGTCCAGTGTGGATGGGGTCTTCGTCAGCGGACTGCCCTGGGCGTCGCACACGTTGACCCTGACCTCGTGGTTGGTCCAGTCGCCCATGAAGAAGGCCGTATAGCAGTACTCGTTCGCAGGCACGGTGACGGAATACCAGTCGTGGTCGGCCGCCGGCGAGATGCTGTGGAGCTGAAAAGCGCTGCCACAGAGGTTGTAGAGGTAGATGCCGCTGTTCTGCCAGCCCGTCAGGTCGAACACGTGCGGGGCAAGGACGGTGCCGCCGGCCAGGGTGTTGTCTTTCGGCTCGTAGGCGTCGGGCTTGACCGGTGGGTAGGCGCTGCTGATGAGGCGCAGTCCGAAGGCGGCCCCGGCGCCGGCGGCGTTGTAGGGACGGATGCGAATGGCATAGGTGGTGCTGACGAGGGCCTTGACGGTCACATATGTGGTCGCCGCGCCATCCACGCTGTACTCGGCCTCGGCCTGGTACCACTTCTTCCGGGCCCTGTCGTTGCGGAAGAACGTGACCTTCGTCCAGCGACCATGTCTGGTCTTGTCGGCCCCCAGGACCTTCAGCACGTACGTGACGCCTTTCTTGGCCGAGAACTTGACGTACATGACGGCCTTGGCGGAGTGGAAGGTGTGCATCTGCGTGGCCGTGCTGACGACGTCGGTCGAGATGCTTAACGGCGTCGCCGTCGCCAGCGTGGAGCCGGGGGCCGCCTTGCGGCCGGCGGCGTAGGCCGGGGCTGCCGCCAGCAGCACCACCAGCAGGGCCGTCGCGAGCACTGCTCCGCGTGCCTTGGTCCCCCTCATCGAGCCCTCCTGCGAGTCCGTTGACGTAGCGCAGCCCCATGCGCGCGTCTCATACTATCAAGCTTCGGGGTGCTCCTCGCGGACTGCTTCGTCGAGCACTTCGTCGAGGGCCGCGCCCCGCTGCACCGAGACGGCGCGCTCGGCGTCCTGTTCGGCGGCGAGCTGCGGGTCTGTGGATCTGTCGATGTACTCCTGCACTTCGGGCAGGCGGGGAAACAGCCAGCGGGCGAGGAACCACAGCCAGGTCGCAAAGACGGCGATGAGGGCGGCGATGCCGACCCAGGCGGGCCTCGCGACGAAGGCGACGACCACCAGCGCGCCGATGGCGATCAGGGTCGCCGTGACGGCCCACGGCGGCATGTGCCTGGCGATGCCCCAGTTGGCGCGCACGGCCACCGCGATCAGCACCAGCGTGAGCACCCACGCCGCCGCCGCCACAATGGCGATGGTCGGCGATCGTGTGCCCGCGGCAGACGATGCCAGGGTAGCGCCGTGTGTGGCGGCTGCGCCGAACAGGGCCAGTATCGTCATGTCGTCTCCCGGGGCGTGGTGGCCGCCTGTACTGGCGGCATCGTACACCCGGGCCGGCACGGCGGGGCGCCGTTGAGCCGCGGCGCGCCGCGTCCAGGGTGGGGCAGCGGCGGCCCGCCGCCGTCGGCCTGACTTACAATGTGCTTTTGCAGAGTCAGGGGCGACGTCGCCGGCGGCAGCGGGCGGGCGGCCCCAAGCCAAGGCAGGGGAGCGCGCACAGATGGCGACAGAGCCTCGGGTGGAGTTTCTCAAGACCCTGACAAGGGAGCTTGCCCCGCTCGGTCAGACCGCCGCCGAGTTGACGGCGCAGCTCTCGGGCTGCAGCGCCGGTCTGGGCTTGCGGGCGCAGTTCTTCGTGCTGCCGACGATGGTGCAGATCATCTACGAGGAGTTCGGCGAGGAGCGCATCGCCTTCGTGCCGGTGCCCAGCGGCACCATCGACCTCGAGACTCACGCCCTTCTGGAGAGCATCGCTGTCGATGTGGGCAAGGGCTGGATCAGCCCGCAGGCCGGCACCGGGCGGATCGCGGCGCTGGTCGCTCAGCGGCCGCGCTTCTCGCTGGGGCTCCGTCTGCTGGCCGGGGGACTGGGGCCCGCCGCCCTTGCGCTGCTGCTCGGCGGGGGCCCGCGCGAAGCCGGCGCGGCGCTTGCCATAGGGCTCGCCGTGTCGGTCTTTCATGGCCTTGCCCGGCGCAGTGGACGCCTTGAGGGGCTGCTCGAGCTCTCCTCGGCGGCCTTCGCCGCCTGTCTTGCGCTGCTGCTGGGCCACGTCCTGCACAGGTTCGACGCGACCACCGTCGTACTGGCTTCGATCGTGCAGCTGCTGCCCGGCCTGCGCATCACCCAGGGCGTCGCCGAGCTCGCCGCCGGCGACCTCGTCTGCGGCACCGCGCGCCTCGCTGGGGCGGGCATGACGCTGCTCAACCTGAGCATCGGAGTGGCACTCACCTGGACCATCTTCCACAGGCTTCACGAGTTTCCGTTGCTAGGCCGCGCCCACGGGGCCACGACGCTGATGCTGGTGCTGGCCGTCGTCGGCGCGGCGCTGGCCTTCTCGGTGTCAGAGAACGCCCGCCGCCGCGACATGGGCTGGGTCTTTGTCGCCGTGATCATCGCCACGGTCGCCAGCCGCTTCGGCGTCTGGGCGCTGGGCACGACCCTGGGGGTCGGCATCGCCAGCCTGGCCGTGGGTCTCGCCGGCAACATCTACTCGCGCTATCTGCACCACCCCAAGGCGACCATCACCGTGCCGGGACTGACGGTGCTCGTGCCGGGCGCGCTGGGCTTCAACGGCATCTTCAGCCTGGTGAGCAAGGGCGGCGTCAGCGGCGTCAACGTTCTCGTCACGACTCTGCTGCTGGCGGTGGCGCTGGTGGTCGGCTCGACGATCGCCGAGGCGATCGTGGCTCCGCGGACCGTGGGCCAGCGGGTCAGCGAGCCGATCGCCCTGCCGCCGCGGCTGCCACGCCTGGGACGGCGCGGGCGGCCGTAGGTGCCTGGCGGCGGCCGTGACCCGAGCCGGCGGCAGGTGTGAGCGCGACCCTTGCTGGGTAACGAGACGACGGCGCGCACCAGGCCGTGTTGCGTGGGCCCGGAGGCTCCGCCAACCGCCAGTGGCCTCGTTCAAGGGGGGACAATCGTGGCACAGTGGTGCAGGGATGGCATCGCCATCAACGAGCAGGACCTCGGCGATCTCGCGGCCGGCGACGGCGAAACGCTCTGCGAGTTCGGCGGTCGTCACTTTCGCTTGACCGCCGAGACGATCGAGCGGCAGCCGGAGCACCCGGCTCCCCCTGGCGCCGCCGCCGCCGTGCTGACCCTGCGTCAGATCGACCGTCCGCAGGCGGAGGACTCCATCTACCTGGTCGAGTTCGCCGACGCCGGGCTGCTGGATTCGTCGCGCTGCGAAGCAAGTCAGTACGGGCACCTCGCCGACGCCATGAAGATCGCCGACCGCACCGCTCGCCACTACGTTTGCGCCGAGCTGTTTCGCCGGGCCCAGGACCTGATAGGCGGCGGCCGGGCCGCCTGAAACGGGAGCGGCCCTCCCGAAGGAGGGCCGCTCCCGGCGTCGCGGCGGCGCCCGGCTGCTCGTGCGTGCGCGATCAATACCTGAAGGCGCGTGGGGTTGCGCCTGACCTCAGGCCAGCGCGGCCGGCTCGGCGTCGGAGTCGTCGGCCTCGTCTTCGAGGTCGTCGTCCTCGGTGACCTCCGCTGCGGGCTCGGCGATCGGTGGTTCGGCGGCTGCCTCGGGGCCGTCTTCCAGCTCTGCCTCGAGGGTGAGCTCGTCTACGGCCTTCTCGGACGGGTCGCTCATGGTCGCTCCTTCTTCGTGTGTGTGCGGGACGAATGCGACCACGTTCTACGCCCCCGCCGTGAGCGCCGCGCGAGTCGCGGGTTGCGCGACGGTGAGACGTACGCCGGCTTGTCGGGCGGGCGGCGGGCGGCCCCGTACGGGGCCGCCCGCCGCCCGCCTCACCGTTGACAGGCCTATGCCTCACCGCTATATTTCTGTGTGAACTATGACACGGTGGAGGACGCCCATGCCTCACGAGAACAAGACCAGGTACGCCGTGCTCGGTCTGCTCAACACGGCGCCGATGACCGGCTACCAGATGCGCAAGGCATACGAAAGCAGCCTCGGCCACTTCTGGAGCGAGAGCTACAGCCACCTGTACGCGATCCTTAAAGTGCTCGAGGTGGACGGCCTGGCGACCTCGACGGTCGAGCCCGGCCACGGCCGGCCCGACCGGCGCGTGTACGACATCACCGACGCGGGCCGCGAGGCCCTCAGGGACTGGCTGGCGAGCCCCGCCGACGAGCCGCACGAGCGGGTCGAGGTGCTGCTCAAGGTCTTTCACGGCGGGGCGGTCGGTCCGGCCGTCACAGCCGAGCACATCCAGATCTGCCGCGCCCAGCACGAGGCGTCGCTGGCCCGCTACTCGCTGTACACCGGCGAACTGCGGGCGCACCTGGCCGACGACCCCAACCATCCCTACGTCCTGCTGACGCTGCGCTGCGGCCAGGCGATCAGCACGGCGATGGTCGCCTGGTGCGACGAGACGCTCGCGACGCTGGCCGGATTCCCCGATGTGGGGCCCGGCCCATCGGCCAAGGACACTCCGCCACAGGAGGGATCGTGAACGCTCTGATCATGGACGGCACGGCCGCCGGCGACGCCGGCGCGGCCGCCGTCAAGGCCGTGCTTGTCGAACATCTCGGCAACGCCGGCTGGCAGCTCGACGACTGGGTGCTGCGCGAGACGCGCATGGCGCCGTGCGACGGCGACTTCGGCTGCTGGATCAAGACGCCGGGGCAGTGCGTCCACGCCGATGCCGGCCGTGACGTGTCGCGGCGCATGACGGCCGCCGATCTGGTCGTGCTGTTCACGCGGGTCACGTTCGGCGGCTTCTCCTATGAGCTCAAGAAGGCCGTGGACCACGCCATCCCGGCGCTCATGCCGTGGCTGCAGGAGCAGGGCGGACAGACCGGCCATCCGATGAGGTACGAACATGAGCCGGCTCTGCTCGGAGTCGGCCTCGCGGCCGGCGACGACGGCGAGCCGGCCCGCGTCTTTGCCGCCCAGGTCGCGCGCATGGCGAGCAACCTCAGTCCGCGGCGCCACGGCGCTGTCGTGTGTGACCCCCGAGCCGGCGGTCAGGAGATCGGCAGGCGGCTCGACGCGGCGCTGGCTGCCGCCGGCCTGGCGACGCCCGCAGCCGCCGGCCTGGCGACGCCCGCAGCCGCGGGTCCGGCGGCGGCCGCGGCCACAGGTCCGGCGGCGCCCACGGCCCCCGACGGCGACAGAGTGGAGGTGGCCTGATGGAACGCCGCCAAGCCGTGCTGCTGGTGGGCAGCCCCAAGCCCGGCCGCAGCTCGTCGCTGGCCCTGGGCGAGTACCTTCTCGACGACCTCGAGCGGCGTGGCTGGGGCACAGAGACGGTCAATCTGCGCAGGGTCATGAACGACCCGAGTGCGCTGCTCGTCGCGGCGGAACGCGCCGACGTGGTCATTCTCGCCTATCCGCTCTACGTGTTCGGGCTGCCGGCGCCGGCCGTGCTGGCGCTGGAACGTCTGGCTGACGCGTCGCGCAAGCACGCCGGCCAAGCCCACGAGATCGCCGCCGACGGGAGCGCCGCCGACGGGCCGCGCCTGGTGACGATCGTCAACTGCGGCTTTCCCGAACACGCCCACAACGACCTCTCGACCGAGATGTGCCGGCTGTTCGCGGCCCAGGCCGGCTGGCACTGGTCGGGGGCGCTCTCGCTGGGCGGCGGCGGGGTGATCGAAGGCCGGCCGCTGCGTGAACGTGGGCCGCTCGCCAGGTCGGCGCGCCGCGCTCTCGAACAGACCGCGGCGGCGCTCCACGACGGCCGCGACGTGCCCGCCGAGGCCGTCCGGCTCATGGCCAAGCCGATGATACCGGCGCGCCTGTACCGCTGGATGAGCAACTACGGCTGGCGCCGCATGGCGGCCGGCAACGGCGCCGGCGATCGGCTGGACGACCGGCCGTTCGTAACCCCGTGAGCGGCGCCGCGCGGCGCGCTACTCGTCGTCAGGCGGAGGGCTGCCTGTCGTCGCCGGCGGCAAAGAAGACGACGAGCTGCACCGACCAGTTACCCTTGGGGTCGAGCGCTCTGACGTCGCCGGCCAGCTCGGTCAGGCGCGCGAGGTAGCGCCGGTAGTCGGGCAGCTCGAAGGCGCTGCGATCCTCGTCGAACAGCGCCCGCCAGACGCCGGAGTCGAGCGGCGCGTAGCGCTTGGGGTAGCACAGCGCGAGTATCGCCGAGGCCACGCCGATGCCCACGCCGGGCAGCAGGCGCAGGATCGTCAGCCGCGCGTCGAGCTCGAACGCGGGGTCCTTGTCTTTGCAGGCAAAGGCCATCTCGGTGGTGCGCTTGATGCGCTTCTCGGAGCTCGACTCGATCAGGCGGGCGGTGCGGCTGTACTGGTCGCGCAGCTTCCAGCGGCAGATGCCCAGAAACTCGTCGCGCGACAGGTAGAAGGGGACGCGCCGGTCGCGGGCGTGGGCCAGGCGCGCCTTGAGACGCTCGGCCTCGGTGAGGTCGGGATCGTCGGAGTGTTTGGCCGCGACGCGGCGCTCCTTCAGGACGGCGGCGGTGATCATGAGGGCAACCTCCCGGCTCGGTCTGGGGACGGCGGCTGCCGCCCTCGATGCCCGCGCTCGCGCCGCGGGCCGTCGCTTCTTCAGAAGCTCAACAGCACCCACGGGTTGGGCGTCTGGGCCGCGAAGGTCTGCAGGCCGAAGACCGCCAGCGGGCCGTTGTCGGCGGCCCAGGTGGGGTTGGCCCTCAGGAATTTCTCGGCGCTGAAGGGGTCGCCGTCGGGGTGTCCCCAACGGGCCCAGACCTGCAGGCCGTGCAGTGCCATGTCCTCGGTGCAGACCTTGGCGTCGTAGGCGCCGCCGTCGTAGTCGCCGCTGTAGGGGACCCCCGCCGAACCGTTCTCGGGTTCGCCGCAGATCGTGCGCTCGTCGGGGCAGATCTTGCGCAGCCAGGTGTCGTACGTGTCGGCCTCCATCGTCTGTGCGACCGGAGCGTCGATGTGACCGGCGTAGCGCCTGGCGAGCTGCTGCCAGCGCACGTAGCGGGCGTAGTCGTCGTTGGCGGGCTGCGGCGGGTCGGCCTCGGCGCCTTCTTCGCGGCGCGTGGCCTTGCCCCAGTCGTAGTTGCTCGAGCCAAAGAAACCGCTGCGGGTGACGTGCAGGTCGTGGACGGCGCAGCCCATCTGCAGCGAGGCGATCTCGCCGTGACGGTCGCCGATGAGCCACTCGTTGCAGTAGGCGCCGTTGTTGGCGTTGAGCAGTGTGCGCACGGCCTGGCCGACGGAGGTCGCGTACTGGGCGGCCTCGCGGGCCCTTACGAAGACCGGCACGCCGGCGCGCCGGTAGCTGGTGTCGGCGAGGGTCGTTTCGGTGAGCAGCAGGCCGGCGCTGTTCGCATACCAGTCCTGGCCGCTCCAGATCTGGCCGCCGGCCGACTGAAAGCTGAAGGCGCGGCCGGTGCTCGGGCGCACGAAGTACATGACGTTGTACATGAAGTTCTGGTCGTAGGCCGACCAGGTGTTGTGGCCCATCACGGGACGGCCGTCGCTGGTCGCCTTGCCGGTGGCGATGAAGGCGCTGCAGCCGCCCTTGCGGGCCCTCGCGGCCGGGCCGTCGGCGAGCCGGGTGGCGGCCAGGGGCGCGTGCAGCAGGCCGGCGTAGCAGTCCTGGTCGGCCCAGTCGTTGGCGGCCACGACGTCCCAGAGGGTGTCGCGGGGGTAGCCGGCGGCGTGCAGCCCGGCGGCGATGCCGGCGAGCTCGAGCCGGTACTGCCGGGGGATCTTGTGCCAGACGACTCGCCGGGCGATCAGGTCGCCGCTGCGGCGCGCGGCGCCGCCCGGTTTGCCGAGGTCGACCTGAATGAAGTAGTCGGCCGACTGGGCCGTGAGGTAGCCGTTCTGAAAGCCGACCTGGTAGGGCGTGCCGTGCAGGTAGGCCACGATCCAGCCGGCCTGGGCGGTGACCCGCGAGTCGCGCAGCAGCGCCCTGGTCAGCGCGCTCTGAGGCTGCGGCGGCTGGGGGGGAACCAGATAGGGCGCGTAGGCCGCGGTCCCGGTCGCGCCGGCCGACGCGGCGGGCGCCAGAACGCAGGCCACGGCGCAGACCAGCGCGCACGCCAGCGCAGCCGCCAGTGCGCCGGCCGCGACCCCCGGACAGGTCATCCGTGCCAGTGCCTTCATCAGAACCGCCCCCTTGAGCCTGGTCGATGCGCAGGTTCCGCGGCGCCGCCGCTCATGCTGCAACCTACTGCAGACCACGACGCGGCGCCAGCGGGTCGCGAGCCGGCGCCGGCGGATCGTGGCCCGGCGCCGGCAGGCCGCGGCCTGACGCCGCTCGTCGCACACTGCTGCCGGCCTGATGTAGAGTCAGGCGGTAAGCGACTGCCGGAGGCTCGCCGTAGACCCTGACCCGACCATTCCCGCCGCCGCGCCCGCCTCGCCCGTCTACGCTGCCGCCGCTCCCGCCGAGCTGGGTCGCGCGGTCGCCGACCAGGTGGGGCGCGTCATCGTCGGCAAAGCCGACCAGACGCGCCTCATAACGGTCGCCCTGCTGGCCGACGGGCACGTGCTGCTCGACGACGTACCCGGCGTCGCCAAGACCCTGCTGGTGCGCACGGTGGCCGCCGCCCTGGGCCTGAGCTTTTCGCGCGTGCAGTGCACGGCCGATCTGCTGCCTGCCGACGTGACCGGCTCGATGGTCTTCGACCAGAAGCGCGGCGAGTTCGAGTTTCGCCCGGGGCCGCTGTTTGCCAACATCGTGCTGGCCGACGAGATCAACCGCGCCACGCCGCGTACCCAATCGGCCTTTCTCGAGGCCATGGAGGAGCGCGGCGTGACGGTCGACGGCGTTACGCACCCGCTGCCGCGGCCGTTCCTGATGCTCGCCACGCAGAACCCGGTGGAGCTCAAGGGCACCTTTCCGCTGCCCGAGGCGCAGGTCGACCGGTTCCTGGCGCGCCTGCGCATGGGGTACCCGAGCCACGATGAAGAGACGCTCATGCTCGAGCGCTTTCGGGGCGGCGACCCGCTGGCCGAGGTGCAGGCCGTGGCCGTCGCCGAGGCGCTGCCCGCGGTGCGCGAAACGGTGCGCGCCGTGCACGTCGCCGGCGACATCGCCGACTACATCGTGGCTCTTACGCAGGCCACCCGCGAGACGCCGCTGCTCAAGCTCGGCGCCAGCCCGCGCGCCTCGCTGTACCTGCAGCACGCCGCCCAGGCGGCGGCGGCTCTGGCCGGGCGCGACTACGTCACCCCGAACGACGTCCAGGACCTGATCGCGCCGGTTCTGGCGCACCGCCTCATGCTTTCGCGCGACGCCGTCATCGACGGCCGCGACGCCGACGACGTGCTGCGCGAGATTACGGCGACCGTGCCCGTGCCGGCTGAAGCGGGCGAGGACTCAGCGGTCACCGGCTGACCCCGGGGACTGGCGTGCGGCTGAGATCCATCGCCTGGGCCGGCCTCGCCGGACTTGCGGTGGCGGCGCTGCTGCATTCGAGCGCGCTCGAGTTCGCGGTGCTGGCGGCGGCGGCCCTGGCCGCCCTGGTGGTCACGACGCGCCGCCACATGTTCGCCGCCGTGGCCTTTGAGCGGACGCTCTCGCGGCGCGTCGTGGCCTGGGGCGGCGAGATCGAGATCACGATGAGCCTTGCCAACGCCAAGCTGCTGCCGCTCATGTGGATGCGCGTGCGCGACCACTGGCCGGCGGGCCTGGAGCCGCTGGGGCTCGTGCTCGGGCCCGTGGATCTGCGCGGCACGCAGGCCTTTACCCAGACCGTGTCGGTGCGCTGGTACGAGCGCCTGCGGCGACATTACCGGGCGCGCTGCGTGACCCGCGGGCTGTACCGGTTCGGGCCGGTCGACCTGCAGGCCGGCGATCCCTTCGGGATCGCCGGCGTGGCCCGCACCCTGGAGGCCCGCGAGGAGCTCGCGGTGCTGCCCAAGGTGCTCGACATCCCCGGCTTTGAGCCGCTCAGCGGCCACCCTCTGGCCGAGGAGACCGTGACGCGCTCGCTGGCCCACGACCCTACGGCGCTGCGCGGCATACGGCCCTACCGGCCCGGCGACGCGCTGCGCGCCATCAACTGGCGGGCCACGGCCCACTGGGGGAGCCTGTACACCAACGAGTTCGAGCCGGCCTCGCTGGCGGCGGTACGGCTGCTGCTCGACGTGGGGGTGCTGTGGAACGCCTGGCAGGCGATCGACCCCGAGCGTCTGGAGCTGCTGTGCGTGGTGACCGCCTCGCTGGCCAGTGCCTTTGCGGCCCACGGCTTTGGTGTGGGCCTGGCCGCCAACGCCCGGCTGACTCGCGACTGGCGCGCCGTCGACATAGAGCCGGCCGCCGGGGCGCTGCCCCAGGTGCTCGAGACCCTGGCGCGCGTGCAGTCCACGGCCCGCGACTTTGGCCTGGTGCTGGCCGCGGAGCTCGCCGACGAGGCCGCCACGGCCGACTGCGTGGTGGTCACCGCGGCGCTGCGGGCGAGCGTGCGCGACTCCGTCGCTCGGCTGCGCGCCGAGCGGCCGACTACGGTCGTGTACGTTGGTCGGCCCACAGACGACGAGGCGCCGCTGGTCGACATCGTCGTGCCGAGCGAGTTCGACTGGAGGACGAGCAGTGCGCTCCCGCTTCGTTCCTGAGCTGGCCGGGGTGGCCCTCGGCGCCGCCGCCGAGGGTATCTGGGCCGGCGCTCTGGCGGCGGCGCTCACGGGGGCGTCGGCGGCCGTGCTGATCGTCTTCGCCTTCGTCACCGTGCTCGGCGCCGCCCTGCTGGCGCGACGCTACGGCGCGGCCGAGGGGCCGGAGCACGCCGCGGCGACGGGGCGGGAGCCCGCCGTGGAGCGTGCCGCACGCATGGGGCGGGAACGCGCCGCGCTGCGCGCGGCGCGCCTGCGGGCGCTCGTGCTCATCGCCGTCGCGGCCGGCGTGCTGCTGGTCGCCGGCCGTGCCTGGGCGCACCCGCTGGTGTTCTGGCAGATCGCGCGCGACATCGTCTACGCCGGCGGGCTTGCTGCCCTGGGACTGTCTCTGGGCAGCGACCCGCCGGCGCCCGAGGCGGCCGTCAGGCGGGCCGTGCGGGCGTTCGCCCTGCTGGGCGCGGTCCTGCTGGTGGCCGCCCTGGCGGGCTCGCGACCGGGATGGGCCGCGTGGGCGGTGATCGCGTCGCTGCTGGTCGGCGGACTTCTTGTGGCGATCGTGCGCTACCAGGTGCTGACCGACGTGGTCGACCCCGTCGAACGGCTGCCCGCCTGGCCCTGGCTGCTCGCGGTGCTCGGCGTCGTGCTGGTCGTCATCGCCGCGGGGGCGCTTCTGAGCCAGGTCCTGCGCGTGGACGTGCTGCTCTGGGGGCTCGCCGCGCTGGCCGGCGTGCTGCGCTACGGGCTGGCGGGCGTGGCTTACCTAGTGGGCTACGCCGGGGCGGGCCTGCTGCGCGCGATCGGCTGGTTGCTGGGGCTGGTGCACGTGCACGCTCTGGGCTCGGTCCGGCGACCGATGGCGGCGCCCACGACGGCCGTGCTACCGCGGCACAATCCGGCAAGTCTCACGGTCTGGAAGAGGTCGAAGCTGATGTTCACGGCGGTGGCCGCCGTGGCCGCCGTGGCGCTCGCGGTCGCCCTCGTGGCGATAGCGCTGCGCCGGTTTGCCCGCAAGCCCCCCGCCGCGGTCCTGGTCGTGGAAGAGCGCGAGGCGCTGGGTTCGCTGCGGTCGGCGGCCGGAGCGTTTGGGGCGCGACTGGGGCGGCGGCTGCGCCGCCGCCTGCCGGCGCGCCGCGTCGAGCCGCGCACGCCCGCCGAGCTCGTGCGACGCCGCTACGCCGAGCTGGAACACCGGCTGGCGCGCGCCGGCCGGCCCCGGCCGACGGGGGTGACGGTGCGCGATCACCTGGCGGCGGCGGCTGAGGCGGGGCAGACCGGGAAGGCCGCCGACCTGGCGGCAATGGCGGATGCCGCCGACCTGGCGGCGGTGGCTGAGGCGGCCGCGCCCGGGGCGGCCACCGACCTGGCCGCCATCTACGAGCTGGCGCGCTACTCGGCTCACGCCGTCGAGGCCACGCAGGCGCACCGCTTCGAGGCGCTGGCCCGGGCGTTCGCCGTGTGAGGCACACAGGCCGACCGGCGCCACGTGCGGGCGCCGGGCGCGGCGCCGAGGCCGGCGGCCCCCGCGCGCAGGCGCCGGGCGCGGCGCTGCTGCCCGGCGCCCGACGGCGTGCAGGCTTGCTATCCCTCCCCAGCGGCTACCGCAGGGTCCGTGAGCGATGGCTTCCACGGTGCTCGTCGGCTGGACGGACGTCCGCGCGGACGAGAATCGTGACTGCGAGTTGCTGGCGCCGTCCGGGACCGCGGCGGCCTCGAGCTCGAGTCCGAAGGCTTCACGCTGCGTGACCGCGTCGGCGTCATCTGGCGGCGCCGGTGGGTCATCGCGCTTGTGGTGATCCTCGCGACGGGCGCTGGCTATTACTTGCGCGCCTGCAAGACCAGGATGTGCGCAAGAACGGGCACACTGATCTGCCAGCCGAACCTTAACGTCGCGGACCCGCTCACCGGCGCGCCCACGATCGACCCGACGACTCTCGACCGCGAACCGGCCAGCGTCGGCGACGTGCTGGTGAGCCCGGACATGCACAGGCGTGCCCGTGTGGTGCTCAAGCGGGAAGGCGAGGTCTCACCCGCCGGATACACGATCACCGCGACCCCCCAGACCACCATGCATGGCATCACCTCTACCACGAGCAACGTCGTGGTGGTGACCTCGGACTCCCCGGGCTGGCGGCTCGCTGCGGCTATCGCTAGCGCCTACACCACGGCCTACGTCGCCTGAAGTCTGCCACGCAGGAAGGGCCAGATCACGATGGCGATCAACGTCATCAAAGCCCAGCTTGTCGGGTACTCGGGCAACGCCAAGCTGAGTGTCGACTACATCCTCCACAAGCAGCAGCTACAGGACCTCGAGATCCTGCAGGCAACCTCAACCGGTATCTACCGCATGCTGACGCCGGCGACCGTGCCCCGGTGCCTTACGCTCCAAAGCCGCTGAGAAGCGCCAACCTCGGCTTCGCCGTCGGCGTCTTCGCTGGCATTGGCCTCGTCTTCTTGCTCGAGGGCATCGACAGGCGCGTGCGCAAGCCCGACGAAATCGCCACGCTCCTGCGTGAGCCCATCCTGAGGCGCATCCCCAAGATCAAGCGGTAGGCGATCCGCGGGGGCTGCCGGCCACCCTGAGCAACCCGCACGGGCACGTGGCCGAAGCCTTTCGCATGGTGCGTACCAAGCTCGAACTCATGGAGGTGGACAGTGGCGGGCGCTCGGTCGCCGTCACGAGCTGCGACAGGGGCGAGGGCGAGAGCGTCGGCATCGCCAACCCGGCGGTGACCATGGCGCTGGTCGGCAAGAAGGTCGTGCTCGTCGACGCGGCTCTGCGCCGCCCCAGCCAGCACACGTTCTTCCGGATCACCAGCGAGGTCGGCGTGAGCACCGTGGCGGCCGGTCGTAGCGCCTTGACCGACTCGCTGGTGCCGGTCAAGCTTCAGGCGGACGGCAGCCCCGGCCACGAGGACCATGCTGCCTGCGCCGCAGGCGTCGAATCGCAACCGCGGCTCTACGTGTTGCCAAGCGGGTCTTTGCCGCCCAACCCTGGAGAGACCTTGGCCTAGAAGCACTTCGCCGGCATCATTCAGGCACGCGTGAGCATGGCCGACCTCGTACTCATCGACTCACCGGACATGTTCTCCCCGGGCGACGCGTCGGCGTTCGCAGCGACGGTCGACGGTACCGTCTTGCTCGTCGACATGCACACGATCAAGAAGCCGCAGCTCATGGCCGCCGCCGAGCAGCTCCGGCGCCTGCCCGCCAGGATGCTTGGCGTCCTTGTGCGCACGTAGGGGAAACGCAGCCCTTCCCCCTACTCACACGCCGGGCAAGCGCTACTACGGCTGCGCTTACCCTGAGGACGGCACCAAGCTGATTGAGCGTCGACGCAGCGGTGGCCGCCGGGCCACGGACCGCGCGGTAGTCTAGGGCCGAAGTCCGGGCCGGCGCGGGCGGCGCGGCCGGCTCCTTTGTTGTGTCCTCACAAGCGACGGGATCCGGAAGATCTGCGACAAGAGCATGACATCACCGTGTATCTGCACTGCACGTGCCTGGCACAGCGCGCGTGTTCAGCGCTTTCGGGCCAGCTATCTGCTGCGCTGCTCGACCAGCTCACGCGCTACAGCGGGGTGCTTCTCTGTGACAGGTGAGTCCTGCCGTCTTCACGAGAGCCCCGGGGCGCCCACCAGACCGCGCGACAGCACAAGCCCACCGGCAAACACCCCGCGCCAAGCGAGCCCAGACGCCACGAAGTCATTCGGGGCGATAAGTCTCAGTTCTGTCCTTGCCGCAGCGCTTGGCCACATACAGGGCGGCGTCGGCCTGCCTGACGAGCTCGTCCATCGAGGTTGCCGTCTCGGGGAAGCCCGCCACCCCGACACTGACTGTCACGCGCAGAGCATCGTTTCCGGC
>Ga0182014_10002508_pt1 | contig 23012 bp, 22 predicted proteins | sample 612S2DmetaG_FD_120489 | JGI IMG/M metagenome (GOLD analysis project Ga0182014, IMG submission 120489) | Permafrost microbial communities from Stordalen Mire, Sweden - 612S2D metaG | ecosystem: Environmental > Terrestrial > Soil > Wetlands > Permafrost | place: Sweden: Stordalen | collected...
GGGTCGGCGCCTGGCCGGGGGACCCGAGTTGAGGCGGCGCCAAGCCGAGGGACCCGGACGGACCATTCCAGAGCCACCGGCAGGTCATGATGGAATGGGACGGAATGTCCAAACTGCAGAGACGTGATGACCGGGCGGAGCCCGGTCATCACGTCTGATCTGGTAGTCTGGAGTTTATGGAAATCGCGATCCTCCACCAGCGCTGGCTCCTGGACGTTCCGGAGGCCGCGGCCGAGACGTTCGGCGACTGGCTCTGCGCCCACGGCGCCACCGCCACCTACCGCGCGGCGGAACCTCCCTTCCTTTTCTACGCCTATTTCCCGCCGGGCCTGGCCCTCCCCGACCCCGCCGGGCTGGCCGCCTTCCCCGGGGTGCGCCTGGTGCGGAGCGAGACCTTCGCCGACGAGGACTGGCTGGCCAAGAGCCGGGAGGGGTTCGGGCCCATCGAGGTCGGCCGCGGCTTCTTCATCCAGCCCCTGTGGGAGGACTGCCCGGCCCCCGCCGGACGCACCCCCATCGTGGTGAACCCCGGCCTGGCCTTCGGCACCGGCGGCCACGAGACCACCCGGCTGTGCATGGCCCTGGTGGAAGACCTGGCCGCCCAGGGAGAACTGGCCGATCCGGTGCTGGACATCGGCGCCGGCACCGGCATCCTGGCCCTGGCCGCCTGGCTCTGCGGCGCGCGGGAAATCACCGCGTTCGACCATGACCCCGATTGCGGCCCGGCCATGATCGACTTCATGGAACTCAACGCCGCCCTGCTGGGGGGCGCCCGCCCCTTCAGCCACTTCGTGGGGGGGCTCGAGGATCCGCGGGTGGACGGCCCCTACCGCACCGTCCTGGCCAACATCCTGCTCGAGACCATCCAGGAGCTGCTGCCGCGCATGGCCATGATCACCGCGCCGGGAGGGCTCCTGGTGGCCTCCGGGATCCTGGCCGAACGCCAGGACGAGGCCCTGGTGAGCCTCGCCGCCTATGGTTTCATGCCCCTCAGGGTCGTCCAGGAGGGGGCCTGGATCGCCATCCTGGCCCGGCGCCAGCCATGACCCGGGCCGACCTTCCCATCGGGGTCTTCGACTCCGGCATCGGCGGGCTCACCGTGGTCCGCGCCCTGCGCCGGATCCTGCCCGAGGAATCCATCATCTATCTCGGCGACACCGCCCGGGTGCCGTACGGCAGCAAGTCCCACGAGACCATCCAGCGCTATGCCCTGCAGGCGGGAGCCATCCTCGCCCGCTACAACCCCAAGCTGATGGTCATCGCCTGCAACACCGCCTCCGCCCATGGCCTGGCCGCGCTCCAGGCGGTGGCCCCGTGCCCCGTCATCGGCGTGATCGAGCCGGGCGCCGAAGCCGCCGCCGCCATGGCCGGGCCGGTGGGGGTGATCGGAACCCTGGCCACGATCCAGAGCGGCGCCTACGAGGACGCCATCCGCCGCCGGCGCCCGGGGGCGGTGATCCACAGCCTGGCCTGCCCCCTGCTGGTGCCATTCGCCGAGGAAGGCTGGATGGACGACCCCATCACCGACGCCGTCTGCCGCCGCTACCTGAACCAGATCCCGTTCGAGGTCCGGACCGTGGTCATGGCCTGCACCCACTACCCGCTCCTGCTGCCCTCCCTGGCCCGCACCCGGCCCGGCACCAACTGGCTGGACAGCGGGGAATACACCGCCCGCACCGTGGACCAGATGCTCCAGGGCTCCCTGGGCTACCGCACGGCGAGCGCCAGGGGCAGTCTGCGCATCCTGCTCACCGACGCCAGCAGCCGGCTGCAGGAGGTGGGGGAGCGGTTCCTGTGCGAGCCGCTGGAATCGGTGGATCTGGTCGAACTTTAGCCAGCACGTATCCTGGTGCCACGATGATCTTCCACGACTACCTTTCCCAGGCCATGGTGGACTACCTCACCGGCACGGTGTCCAACTACCAGCGCCGGGTGCCCAACAACCTGGACCGGCTGGTCCGGACCCTGCGGCCCGGCGACGTGCTCCTGGTGGAGGGCAACGCGCGGATCAGCCAGATCATCATGTACATGACCCAGAGTTCCTGGAGCCACGCGGCCATGTACCTGGGCGACGCCCTGCTGCGGTGGGGCGGGCCGGAGGCGGATCGGGCCCTGGAGGCGTTCGGCCCGGAGGCCTCCCAGCTGCTCATCGAGAGCGACCTGAAGACCGGGGTGGCGGTCATCCCGCTGTCCCACTACCTGGAGCACAACCTGAGGATCTGCCGGCCCCTGGGCCTGCGCCCCGAAAGCCTGGACCGGGTGCTGGTGGAGATGTTCCAGCACCTGGGCGTGCGCTACGACCACCGCAACACCCTGGACCTGGCCCGCTACCTGATCCCGTTCCACCTGGTCCCCCGCAGGTTCCGCCGGCGCAGCCTGTACCTGGGCAGTTCCAGCAGCCGGGAGATCATCTGTTCGGCCCTCATCGCCAAGGCCTTCTACCGCGTGGGCATCACCATCCAGCCGCCGCTCCAGGCCACCGGCGGCCACGGCGGCACGCCCCAGGTCCGGCACCCCAGCTACATCATGCCGCGGGACTTCGACCTCTCGGCCAATTTCCAGATCCTGAAGCCGCCCAGCGCTTAAATCATGCTAGCACCGTGGGATCCCGTTTTGACGAGGCGTTCGTGCTGGGCACAAGCAGCCGTAACGGAGCAAGCTCCTCAACGGCTGCTAGCCGCCGATGTTCCCGCCAGCCAGCCGGTGGAGAAGGCGATCTGGAGGTTGTAGCCGCCGGTATTCCCGTCCAGATCGACGATTTCTCCCGCAAAAAAGAGCCTCTCGACTTTTTTTGAAGCCATGGTCCTGGGGTCGATGTCCTTGAGCGAGACGCCGCCGGCCGTCACGATCGCGTCTTCCCAGCCCCCGTGGCCCCGCACCTCGAAGCGCATCTCTTTGAGCAGGGTTGACAGTTTCTTGAGGTTTGGCCCGGCGAGTTGCCGCGCGCGCCCCGTTGGATCCAGGCCGAGCTGGCTCGCGAACACCTCGATGAGCTGGGCCGGCATGAGCGATCGCAGGAGGTCCCCGCAGGTGCCGCCCGCGCGAGCCTCGATGCTCCGGAGCAGCCTCGCCTCCAGCTTCGCGATGTCCAGCGCCGGTTTCAGATCCAGGGTCACTTCCACTTTCTGGCCCGCGGCCAGGCAGTCCACGATCCTCCGGCTCAGCCGGAGGACGATCGGCCCATCGAGTCCCTTGTCCGTGAGTTCGGTTTCTCCGAACTCGCTGGCGTGCTTCTTTCCATCGACCCAGAGGTCCATCCGCACGTTCCTGAGGTTCAAGCCTTGCGCGGCCTCGAAGGCAGGAGCCGTCTCGATGCCCACCAGGGCGGGCCTGGTCGGCTCGATCCGGTGTCCGGCGGCCTCGGCGAAGCCATAGCCGTCCCCGGTGGAACCCGTGGCGGGATAGGACCGGCCCCCGGTAGCGACGATGCCGCACCTGGCTTCGACCCTCTGCACCGACCCCGAGTGCGTGAACACCAGGCCCGCGAAGGCCTGGCCCTCCAGGACCAGGCTCTCCACCCGCGCGCGGTTGACGATCTCCACGCCCTGCCGTCCGGCCCAGGCCACCAGGGCTTCGGCCACATCCCAGGCCCGGTCGCTGACCGGGAAGACCCGCTGGCCGCGTTCGGTCTTGGTCTCGACGCCGTTCTCCGCCAGCAGCGAGACGAGGTCGTGGTTGAAGAAGGCGCCGAAGGCCTGGCGCAGGAATCTCGGCTCCGGGTGGATCTCCTTGAGGTGCTCCTCCAGGGGCCGCATGTTGGTGATGTTGCCCCTGCCCTTCCCGCTGATCCGCAGCTTGCGGGCGGGTTTCTCCATCTTCTCCAGGAGCAGCACGCTGGCGCCCAGCATCGCCGCCCGGCCCGCCGCCAGCAGTCCGGCCGGTCCCGCGCCGATGACGACCACATCCCAGGTCCGCTTCTCCATGTCAGGCGTGCTGGCGCAGCACCAGTTCCATCCGGCACCGGGCGCAATCGAAACGGCATTCCAGGCGGGTGGGACCGTTCTCCAGGAAGAGGGGGCCCTTGGGCTCCGCCAGAGGCTTCCAGGGCTCGGGATTGGCGTGCACCGGGCACCAGCCCAGCTCGTAACGGAGGCAGTGGCGGGTGGTCATCACCACCCGGTCCTTGAGGCTGGCCTGCAGCTCCGCCGCCGGTTCGAGGACCGTTCCGCCCGCCCGCTGGTAGAAGGCTCGAGCCGCTCCGTTGGCGATGTTCCAGGTGAAATCCAGCTCCGCCGCGGGCAGGGGCCGCAGGGGGGCCGCGGGCCGGGGCTCCTGCCGCGCGCGAGGGGCCCGGCGCAGGGCCTCCAGGGTCGCCACGGCCTCCCGGCGCAGGGCATTGAGGCGGCTCACGGGCACGAACCGGGCTTCGGCCAGATCCACGCCGGCCAGGACGAAGGGCGAATCCCCCAAGCGCTCCAGCGCTTCCCGGATGGCCTGGGCGGCGGCCCCGGGATCCCGGGCGGGGGCGAAGTCGCCCGGGGCGCGGGCCTCCGCGGCCAGGCCGGTCTCGTCCGCCAGGCGGAGGCGAGCCGCCCCGTCGGGGAAGTCCATGCGGGCGTTGACGGCGATCCGGCGCTCCACCTTGGCGCCCCGCATGGCCTTGAGCCAGTGCAGGTCCAGGTTGCGGTGGATGCGGGTACCGGGCCGGATGCGGGAGGGGTCCTGCACGAAGACCTGGCGGTCCGCCACGGCATTCACCACCGTTCCCGCGGCCTCGGGGCCATCCACATAGGCGAGGCCGTCCCCGGGATGGAATTCCGCCCGGCGGTCCAGCACCAGCCGGTCCGCCTGGACGGAGCGCACGGTGCCGACGAACTCCCCGAGGTGCTTGGCCGACTCCGGGGTGCCCATGGGCTGCCGCTCCCCGTGCAGGCGGTAGGTGGAAAGGCCGCGCTGGAAGGTCTTGGCAGGATCGGGCGCGAACCCTGAGCTGACCCGGCCCAGGGATGCCCGGCCCAGTTCCGGACGCCGGTCCAGGAGGGCGTCCAGCTGGCGCCGCAGGTGGCTCACCACGTTCTTCACGTAGTCGGCGTCCTTGAGCCGCCCTTCGATCTTGAAGCCGGTGATGCCCGCGTCCGCCAGTTCCTCCAGCGAGCCGGAAAGGTCCAGGTCCCGGATGCTCAGCAGGTGCTTGTCCCGCAGGAGCACGCGGCGGTCGGCGTCCAGCAGGTTCCAGGGGGCGCGGCAGGGCTGGGCGCACTCCCCGCGGTTGCCGCTGCGCCCGCAGATGGCCCCGCTCAGGTAGCAGCGCCCGCTCTCGCCCACGCACAGCGCGCCGAACACGAAGCCCTCCAGCTCGATGCCGGCGGCGCCACGGATGCCGCGGATCTCTTCGAGGCTCAGTTCCCGGGCGAGGATGGCCCGGCTGAACCCGGCGCTCTCCAGGAAGGCCACCTTGTCCGGGCCATCGCAGGCGGCCTGGGTGCTGGCGTGCAGGGGCAGCGGGGGCAGGTCCAGTTCCAGGTAGGCCATGTCCTGGATGATCAGCGCGTCGACCCCGGCCCGGTACAGATCCCAGGCCAGGCGCCGGGCATCCTCCAGCTCCGGGTCGAACAGCACGGTGTTGAGGGTCGCGTACACCTTCGCCCCCCAGAGGCGGGCTTCCCGGGTCAGCCGCTCGAAGCCCTCCAGGTCGCACCCCGCCGCCTGGCGCGCCCCGAACCGGGCGGCCCCCATGTAGACCGCGTCCGCCCCGCACCTCAGCGCAAGCATTCCCTGATCCGCGTTCCGGGCGGGGGCGAGCAGTTCCAGACCCATCGCCTCCAGAGTACCAGGACACCACCTCGAACGGCGGCAGGGAACCTTTCGGGTGAGAGATCCATTTATAGTTAATGGGAGAACCGCCTTGATGTCTGCAAACCAATCGAGACGCCGTGTCCTGGCGTGGCCCGGCTGGGGGCGGCCCGGGTGGTGGAGCGCTTCCCGCTCATCGTCAACCTCACCATCACCGAGGATTTCTTCCTGGCCAACTGGCGCCACTCGGTGAAGGTCATCGCCGCCCTGGCCGGCGCCAGCATCCTGGTCCTGCTGGCGGCCCTGGCGATCCTGGTGCGGGCCAACCGGGGGCGGGAATCGGACCTGGCCGAGACCCTGGAGCTCAAGCGCCAGCTCATGGCCATCATCGACGAGGTGCTGGACTTCTCCAAGATCGAGAAATGGTCCTGACTCAACGGTGGATGTTCTGGTTGGGATTGCGCTCTTCCATCTCCAGCCACAGGCGCTGCAGGCTCAGCAGCCGCTCCGGATAATCCAGGCCCAGGGCCTCGTCCTCGGGGTCCAGGGCCATGGGGTCCTCGATCCACGACCCGGGAAACTCCGGGAACACCTGCGGCAGCAGCGTGCGGGGCAGCCCGCGCACGCTCAGGTTGCGCAGGCCCGGGGTATCCACCAGGGTGCCGCCGCCGGCCAGGGGCAGCCACCGCGCGCCGGTGGTGGTCTGCCGCCCGGTCCCGTACCGGCTCATGGGCCCGGTGCGCTGGTTGAGTTCGGGCGCCAGCGCGTTGATGAGGGTGCTCTTGCCCACCCCGCTGTGGCCCACCAGCACCACCTTGCGGCCCAGGAGCAGTTCGCGCAGGGGCTCCAGCCCCTGGCCCCTGGCCGCGCTGGTCTCCAGGATGGGCAGGCCCTGGGCCCGCAGGGGGTCCAGTTCCGGCAGGAGATCCTGTCGGCTGGCCCGGTCCCGCTTGGTGACGATGATCCGGAAGCCCAGGCCGCAGGCCAGGGCCAGGGTCTGGGCCCGCTCCAGCAGGCCGGGGCGCAGGGGCGGGTCCACCACCGCGGCGCACACCCAGAGCTCGTCCGCGTTGGCGCAGATGAGCTGCCAGGGCTCGCGGTCATCGATCCCCCCGCGCTTCAGCAGGGTCCGCCTGGGCATCACCGCCACCACCTGGGCCCCTTCCTGGGCTTGGGCCAGGCCCGGATCCAGGGGTTCCAGGGGGACGGCGGAGTAGCGCAGGCGGTCGCCCACCACCAGCTTCACCCCCTTGAGCTTGCCGGCGAGGCTGGCCCGCAGGGGGGTCCCGTCGTCCAGCTCCAGGTCCACGATCTGGCTGTGCCGCCAGACCAGGGTGGCCTCGGGCAGGTGCAGCCAGGGGCCGGGATCCGGCAGCAGCAGCATGGCGTCGGCATCGTGGGCCTCGTTGTCGGAGACGAGCCGTTCCGCCGAACGCTGCCGGCGCTTGCTCTGGGACTTGCCCTCCCTCGCGTACGCGTCCGGAGCATCCAGGTCCTGGGCGTCCCGGCTCTGCCCCAGGCGGAATTTCCGGCTCATGCCCGGCCCGCGAACTCCCGGGTCTCGGTGGCCACCTTGATCTTCTCCCCCTCCTTGATGAACAGGGGCACCTTGATCTCGATCCCGGTTTCCAGCTTGGCCGGCTTGGTGACGTTGCCGCTGGCCGTGTCGCCCCTGGCCCCCGGCTCGGTGTAGGTGACGGCCAGCTCCACGTGGGTGGGCAACTGCAGGCCGATGGGGTTGCCGTTGTACTTCTGGATCTGGATGATCACCCCCTCCACCAGGAAGTCCAGCGCGTCACCGACCATATCCCCGTTGAGGGTCAACGTATCGAAGCTCTCCTGGTCCATGAAGTGGGAGCCGGTGCCGTCGCTGTACAGGTACGAGGCCTGGACCATCTGCAGATCCGGTTCCTTGAACTTGTCGCTGGCCTTGAAGGTCTTGTCGAACACGGCCCGGGTGATCAGGTTGCGCATCTTGAGCCGGACCAGAGTCTGGCCGCCCCGGGCGGTGGGGGTGGAAATCTCCACGTCCAGGCAGTGGTAGGGCGTGTCCTCCATCTCGAAGAACATCTTGCGCTTGACGTTGATCGCTTCTATCAGGGCTGCCATGGTTGCCTCGGGAAAGGGGTTCGCGGCGGCCTTCGGGGCCTGGGGTTCCCGGTCCGGACGGCTGCCAGTGAAAATAGTGCCATGACCACCGCCTTTGGCCGAAGCACAACAGCCGTCCCCCCCGCTATGATGATGCCAAGGAACCCGCAATGCCGGAGCAGACCAACACCATCGGGCGCTATGTGATCGTCCGCACCCTGGGCCAGGGCGCCATGGGCATGGTCTACCTGGCCGAAGACCCCCTGCTCAAGCGGAGGGTCGCGATCAAGGTGGTCCGGGCCGCGGGGGAGGAGCGGGACCATGCGCTGAGCCGGTTCCAGCGGGAGGCCGAGATCTCGGCCCAGCTCAACCACCCGAACATCGTCACCATCTTCGATGTGGGCGACGAGCCCGGCGTGGGGCCGTTCATCGCCATGGAGTACGTGGAGGGGAACGACCTCGGGCATTTCATCCGGGAGGACTCCCTGGACCTGGAAACCCGGTTCAGCATCCTCATCCAGACCATGCGGGCTTTGCGCGCCGCCCACCGGCACGCCATCGTGCACCGGGACGTGAAGCCCGAGAACATCCTGGTGGCCGAAACCGGGCGGGTGAAGCTCATGGATTTCGGCATCGCCAAGACCATGGCCCCGCAGACCCTCCACCCCGAAGAGTTCCTCGGATCGCCCGCCTACAGCGCCCCCGAGCTGCTGCGCGGCCTGGACCCGACCCCCAGCTCCGACCGCTACAGTTTCGCCGTGACCGCCTTCGAGCTGTTCACCGGCAAGCTCCCGCACCCGGGCTACACCGTGGCCTCGGTGGTCACCCACGTGCTCATGGAGCCGCCGGTGATCCCCCAGGGCATGTCCGGGGACCTGGCCAAGGTCTTCCGTCAGGCCCTGGCCCAGGATCCGGAGGAACGGCCGGGGACCCTGATGGAGTTCATGACCGCCCTGGTGGACGTCTATCCCCTGGAGGCCAGGGCGCACGACCGCATCAACGAACTGTTCCGGCACGACGACTATGCCGGCGACATCGTGCCCATCCGCCGGAGCCGGACCAGCGACGGGCCCAGGCCCGGGGCGGACGGGGACGGGCGGTCCAGCCAGGGCCACGGCCTCCCGGTGCGCCCGGCTCCCCCCTACACCCTCACCAGCGGCGCCGTGAAGATCGAACTGGAGGCGTCGCCCCCGACCCCGGTCCGGCCCCTGGCCCATGGCCGCAGGCCGCGGCCGGCCCCGGAGACCTCCCCCACCCCCATGACGCTGCTGAAGTGGTTCATCGCCATCCTGGTGCTCGGGCAGGTGTGCTGGTGGATCCTGCGCTACCTCCAGAGCGACCTCGCCGGGAAGACCTAGGCCTTCGACTGGCACAGCTCCATGAGCACCCCGCCGGTCTCGGCCGGGTGGATGAAGGCGATGCGGCTGCCGTGGGCGCCGGCCCGGGGCTCCTGGTCGATCATGCGGATGCCCTTGGCCAGCAGTTCCTTCACCGCCGCGTCCACGTCGTCCACTTCGAAGGCCACGTGGTGGATGCCGGGGCCCTTCTTCTCCAGGAACTTGCCGATGGAACTGGACGGATCGGTGGCTTCCAGGTACTCCAGGGTGCTGGGACCCACCGGGAAGAAGGCGGTCTTCACTTTCTGGGAGGCCACTTCCTCGATGTGCTCCACTTCCATGCCGAACAGCTTGCCCATGCGGCCCATGGCCTCATCCAGGGTGGGAGAGGCGATGCCCAAATGATTGATCCGCAGCAACTTCATGACTTCCTCCAATGAGACATTCTACTTCCCCTTGCTCCCGGAGCGCCAAAGGTGGTGTGATAACGGGCACTCGGTTCGCGAGAGCCCAGATCATTGGAGGCGCCGTCATGGCTCAAGTCACCCTTAAAGGAAATCCCTTCCATACAGCCGGGGAACTTCCCCGGGTGGGCAGCCAGGCACCCGCCTTCAGCCTCACCCGCACCGATCTCAGCGCGGCCACCCAGGCTGATTTCAAGGGCCAGCGCATCGTGCTGAACATCTTCCCCAGCATCGACACCCCCACCTGCGCCACCTCGGTGCGCAAGTTCAACGCCCAGGCCAGCCAGATGCCCAACACCGTGGTGCTGTGCGTTTCCGCCGACCTGCCGTTCGCGGCGGGCCGGTTCTGCACCACCGAAGGCCTGGACAAGGTGGTGCCCGCCTCCACCTTCCGCAGCCCCGAGTTCGGGACGGCCTACGGCGTCACCCTCACCGACGGCCCCCTGCGCGGGCTCCTGGCCCGCTCCGTGGTGGTGCTGGATCCCAACGGCAAGGTGCTGCATACCGAACTGGTGGGCGAGATCGCCCATGAGCCCAACTACGAGGCGGCCCTGAAGGTCCTCTAAAGGATCTTCTTCAGCTTCCTCAACTCCGGCGCCCACCATCCGGTGAGGCCGACCACCCCAAGGGTCATGCAGCCGCCGAACACCACCGACGGGATCAGCCCCAGCAGCTTGGCGGCCAGCCCCGACTCGAAGGCCCCCAGCTCGTTGCTGGAACCGATGAAGAACCCGCCCACCGCCTGGACCCGGCCCATCATCTCCGGCGGGGTCCGGGCCTGGAGCAGGGTGTTGCGCAGCACCACGCTGACGTTGTCCATGGCGCCGCTCAGGACCAGCAGGGCCATGGACAGCCAGAAGCTCCAGGACAGGGCGAAGCCGATCCAGCAGAGCCCGAACACGCCCGCGCAGGCCAGCAGCACCAGGCCCGCCCGGTGGCGGGGCGGGTGGTGCGCCAGCCACAGGCCCATGAGCACGGAACCCGCCGCCGGCGCGGTGCGCAGCAGGCCGAAGCCCTGGGGGCCCACGTGCAGGATATCGGATGCGAACACCGGCAGCATGGCCACGGCGCCGCCGAACAGCACCGCGAATAGGTCCAGCGACATGGAGCCGAGCAGCAGCTGGTGCTTGAACACGAACGCCACGCCCTCGCCCAGGTCCTTGAGCAACTGGGGATGCCTGAGCGCGCGGGGCCGGGGCGCCACCAGGAGCATCGCCACCACCGCGGAGGCCATGAGCAGGGCCTCCGCCAGGTAGGCCAGGAACGCGCTGCCGTAGCCGAGGATCAGCCCGCCCAGGGCGGGGCCCAGCACCTGGGCCAGCTGCATGGACGAGCCGCGCCAGGTGGCGGCGTTCAGGTAGGCCTCCATGGGCACCAGCTCCGTGCCCAGGGCCTGGGAGGCCGGGCGGTAGAAGGCCCGGCCCGCGCCCGCCAGGGCCTGGATCGCGTAGAAGGGCCACACCAGGCGGGGCGCCGCGCCCAGGTTCAGGGCCAGCAGCAGGGCGGCTCCCAGCAGCAGGGCCGCCAGGGCCAGGAGCGAAAGCTGGCGCCGGTCCATGCGGTCCGCGGCGTAGCCGCCGATGAGGGTGAGCCCCAGGAAGGGCGCCGCCTCGCAAAGACCGATGAGCCCAAGGGACAATGGGTCATGGGTGATCTGGTAGACCTGCCAGGCCATCACCAGGGTCTGCACCTGGGTGCCCATGGTCAGCGCCACGGACCCGGCCAGAAAATTTCGGTACTCCCGGAACCGGAGCGCCTGGTAGGGGTCCATCAATGGCATTCGTTGTCCTTGTCACTCGTACCGGAGCGCGTCGATCACATCCAGATTGGCAGCTTTGAGAGCCGGCAGGAAGCCCGCGGCGATGCCCACCAGGCCGCTGAAGCCCAGGCCCAGGACCACCGCCCAGGTGTCGGTGATGGCCGGCAGGCTGGTGAAGGTGCGCAGGATCCAGATGGTCAGGAAGGCGAAGGCCACCCCGATGATCCCCCCCAGCACCGAAAGCACCACGGCCTCGGTGAGGAACTGCCAGAGGATGTTCGAGCGGGTGGCGCCCATGGCCCGGCGCACGCCGATCTCCCGGGTGCGCTCGGTGACGCTCACCAGCATGATGTTGGAGATGCCGATGCCGCCCACCAGCAGGGAGATGCTGGCGGCCAGGGCCAGGAAGGTGGTGAGCACGCTGGCCTGCTGGTCCTGGGTCTTCACCCAGTCGTCCTGCTTGCGGATCATGAAGGTGTTGTCGTCCTTGGGCTGGAGCCGCAGGCGCTGGCGCAGCAGGGCGGTGATCTCCAGCTCCGCCAGGTCCGCCTTGTTGTTCTGGGCGCTCACCAGGATGTTGTTGATCCGTTCCAGGCCCTGGATCTTGTGCATGACCGTGGTGTAGGGGGCCACCACCACGTCGTCCTGGTCGCCCAGCATGCCCGCCCCCTTGGATTCCAGCACCCCCACCACCTCGAAGGGCAGCGAGGAGATCCGGATGATCTTGCCGATGGGCTCCTCGCCGCCGGGGAACAGGTTGTCCCGCACCGTGGTGCCGATGACGCAGACCTTGGCCATGGACCGGGTCTCGCCCTCGGTGAAGAAGCGGCCCTGCATCACGTCCCAGCCCCGGATCTGCAGGAACTGGACGCCCGAACCCTGGATGCTGGTGTAGTAGTTGTTGTTCTGGTAGACCACCGCGCGGCTGGTGCGCACCTGGGGGGTGGCGGCCACCACGCTGGTGTCCTTCAGGTCGCGCTCGATCATCTGGGCGTCGGACTCCTGCAGCACGGCCACGCTGCCCAGGCCCAGGGGGCCGAACCGCGTGTTGGAGCCTGCGCCGCCGCCGTTGAAGATGGTGAGCATGTTGGAGCCCATGTTCTGGATGATGTCGATGGAGGCCTGGCGGGAGCCTTCGCCGATGCCGATCATGGCGATGACTGCTCCCACCCCGATGATGATGCCCAGCATGGTGAGGAAGGCCCGGGTCTTGTTGCGGGTGATGGCGAACAGGGCCAGTTTCAGGAACTCAAGCAGGGCCATGGTCACGCTCCTTAGTGGTGCATGGCGGCTCCGCCCAGGGGCGAGCCTCCGCCTGCGTTCGCGGCCTTCTTGTAATCCTCGATGCCGGTGAGCACCACCATGCCCTCGCTGACCCCGTCCCCGCTCACCTCGGTGAACATGCCGTCGCTGACCCCGGCCTTGACCGAGACCGGCCTGGGCTTGCCGTTCACCAGGACCCAGAGCTTCTCCTCGTGCCTGGCCACCAGGCCCCGGGAGACCACGTTGGCGCCGGTGGCCCCGGCCGGCGGCTTGGCGCCGGCGGCGGGTTTGGCTTCCTCCATGGGGATGAAGGAAGCTGGATTGAAGCGGATGGCCGCGCTGGGCACCCGCAGGATGTCCTCCTTGCGGTTGGTGACGATGGAGCAGTCCGCCGTCATCCCGGGAAACAGAGCCAGATTGCCGTTGTAGACCGGGCTGCCGGGCGGCATGTACCGGGCCGTGGTGTATTCGAGGGTTCCCACCTGGCCCAGCCAGAGACCGCGGCCCTTCACCACCGGGGCGGCGGCCTTGTCCGCGCCCGGCGCGTAGGTGGTCCTGGGCTCGTTGTCCACCTCCATGACCACGTTGTAGGTCACCACGTTGTTGGTGATGACCGGGTTCAGCTGCACCTCGCTCACCACCCCCTTGAACTGCTTGTCGGGATAGCTTTCCACGGTGAAGAAGGCCCGCTGCCCCACCCGCACCTGGCCGATGTCCGCCTCGTCGATGGCCGCGTAGACCTTCATCTTGGACAGGTCCTGGGCGATGGTGAACACGTTGGGGGTGGCGAAGCTGGCGGCGACCGTCTGCCCCACATCCACCAGGCGGGCCACCACGACCCCGTCCACCGGGGCCTTGATTGTGCAGTAGCTCAGGTTGGTCCTGGCCGTCTGCAGGCCGGCCCTGGCCGTCTCCAGGTTGGCGGTGGCCACCTGCAGGGCCAGCTTGAAGCCGTCCAGATCGTTGTCGTCCAGCAGCTTGGCCTTCCAGAGCTCCAGGTTCCTCTTGTAGACGATCCCGGCGTTGGCCTTGGTGTCGGTGGCCGACTGCAGCGCCGCCTCGGCCGCCTTGAGCGAGGTCAGCCAGGGGGTCGGGTCGATCTGGCCGATGACCTGGCCCTTCTTCACCATGCTGCTGTAGTCCGCCGTGAGCGAGGTCACCACCCCGGACACCTGGGTGCCCACCGGCACCTGGATCAGGGCATTGAGGGTGCCGGTGGCGGTGACCCGCTGGGTGATGCCGCCCCGGTCCACCTTCGCCGAGCGCCATTTGATCTCCTCGCGGTTGCCCCGCAAGACCAGGAACGCACCTCCGGCCATGACCGTCACGGCCATGGCCAAACCCAACCATGTTGCTCGCTTCATCGGATTGTCCAGGAAACCCCGTCCTTAAGGGCGGGGAGGAATGGATGCTTGACACCCACTCGGATTGACGAAAAAATAGCGAAATGCAACGCACCGGCTCCTTCAAACTTCTCGCCACACCTCAACAGGCGGAAGCTTTCTCGGTTCTTGCGCACCTTTTCGCCGAGGCTTGCGAGGCCATGGTTCCATTCGTCCAGGAACATCGCTGCTGGAACCGGGTTTCGCTTCACCACCTGGTCTACTACCCGATGCGGGAACGCTTTCCCACGCTCGGCAGCCAGATGGTCTGTCAGGCCATCCATCGGGTGGCCGATGCGTACAAGACCCTTCGTGCCAACGAAGGCATCCCCAAGGACCAGCCTGTCCCCGCGCTCCACTTCGCGCCCGCTTCCGTCAACTTTGATCACCGTACGTATTCGATCAAAGGAGGGGGTTTCACCCTCTTTACAGCCTCGGGTCGCACGGCCGTTGGCTTTACCTTTGGACTGCTTCAAAAGGAGCTTCTGGCAACCGGCAAGCCGAAGGAGGCCCGGCTCATCAAGCGCAAAGGCACCTGGTATCTGAATCTCGTGTTCGACCTCCCGGACTCCCAGCCCCTTTCTGGCGTGTTGGCCATGGGTCTGGATGTCGGGGAAAACAATCTCGCCGCCACCAGTACCGGCAAGCTCTTTGGTGGCGGCAAGCTCCGCCATGACCGGGATCGATACCTCGCTCAGCGTCGCCGGCTCCAGTCCAACGGCAGCCGCGCTTCCAAACGGAAACTGCAGGCTGTCTCTGGCAGGGAGCAGCGGCATGTCCGCCACGTCAACCATGAGGTCAGCAAAGCCATTGTCGCCCAAGCCCTTCAAGCAGGAGCCTCCACCCTGCGCATGGAGGATCTCACCCACATCCGGGACCGGGTCAAGGCAGGGCTCCGGATGAGGGCGCGGCTGCATCGTTGGGCCTTTCGCCAGCTTCAGGACTTTGTCCGGTACAAGGCCGAAGCAACTGGCCTCAAAGTGGAATTCGTGGAACCGGCATACACCTCCCAGACGTGCAACGCCTGTGGAGGACTTGGAAAACGGGTGAAGCATCGCTTTACCTGTCCCTGTGGGAACCTGGCACACAGCGACGTCAACGCGAGTCGGAACATAGCCATGTTTGCTGAGCTTTCCAGTTCGGCAAGGGGCGTTGTAAACCGTCCTAAATTCGCGCATCGGATTTGTCCTGGTGTAGCGGAAAGCTCCTTCCTTTAGGAAGGGGTTGTTTACGATTACCTCAAGTCCCTGGGGCCCTGAACACCCTTGTCCATGTAAAGGGAGGCATTCAACAATCAGATGGTTGAGTCCGTCTAGGGGACGTTGCCGGTGAGGGTGTCCTGTACCGCCCGGCGGGCGAAACCGGCCATGACCGTCCCCGGCATGAGGCCCAGCACCAGCACCAGGAAGCCGCAGATGAGCACCGTGGCGCCGGCGAAGGGGGCCAGCACCGCGGGCCGATCCTCGGCTTCCCGCGCCTGCAGCGTGGAGGGCTTCTCCATGAACAGCGCCACCGGCACCGCCATGTAGTAGTAGACCGACACCAGGCTGGCCAGCACCCCCACCACCGCCAGGCCCACATGGCCCTGCAGGATCAGTTCCTTGAAGATCATGTACTTGCCATAGAACCCGGCCAGCGGCGGCAGCCCCGCCAGGGAGAACATGCAGAGGCTGATGGCGATGCCCAGGCCCGGCCGTTTCCAGCCCAGGCCTTTCAACTGGTCGAAGCCGGCCTTGTCGCCCACCAGCCCGAAGGCCGAGAGCATGCCGAAGGCGCCCAGGTTCATGGCCAGATAGGCCACGAGGTAGAACAGCATCCCGGCGTAGGCGGCGGGCGTGGCCGCCACGAACCCGAGCAGCAGGTAGCCGGCGTGGCTGATGCTGGAGTAGGCCAGCATCCGCTTGAGGCTGGTCTGGGCCAGGGCGGCCAGGTTGCCCAGCACCAGCGAGAACACCGCCAGCACCGCCAGGGCCGAGCGCATCTGGACCCCCACCGCGGGCAGGCCCACGGCCATCACCCGCATGAGCGCCAGCACCGCCACCCCTTTGGTGGCCACCGACATGAAGCCGGCGATGGGGTGGGGCGCCGCCTCGTACACATCCGGGGTCCACTGGTGGAACGGCACCACGCTCATCTTGAACAGGAAGCCGAACAGCAGCATGGCCGCGCCCGCCAGGACGATGGGATCCAGGCCGCCGGGCTGGGCCAGGCGGGAGCCGATCACCGCGATGTCCAGGCTGCCGGTGGCGCCGTACAGCAGCACGGCACCCATGAGGAAGCAGGCCGAGGCCACGGCTCCGGTGATGAAGTACTTCATGCCGCCCTCCATGGCCGTGGCCCGCATCCGCACGATGGCGGTGAGGGCGTACAGGGGCAGGGACAGGAGTTCCAGGCCCAGGAACAGCAGCAGGAGGTTGCCGGTGGCGGCGAACAGCATCATGCCCACCACCGAGAACAGCAGCAGCGCGAGGGTCTCCCCCTTCACCCAGCCTTCCTGGTGCAGGTGGTCCCAGAGCTGGAGCACGGCCATGGCCGCGGCCACCACCACGAAGATGCCGCCGAACTGGGCCAGCCGGTCCATGTGCAGCGCCCCGAAGCTGGGCTGGGCGCCCGTGGCCCACAGGCGGGTCAGGTGGAAGAAGCTGCCGGTGAGCGCCAGCAGCGCGATGAAGAACATGGAGGCCCGGATCCACTTGACGGTGGCCTGGTCCGAATCCAGGCAGGCGATGGGCAGCAGGCACGCCCCCAGCGCCGGGATGAGCAGCGGCAACAGAGCGGCGAGCTGGGCGGGGGTCGGAGTCATGGCTTCACCTCGCGGGCGAGCGCCAGGCCTCGCCCCTGGACCGGCGGCGGCGCCCCGAGCTGGGACAGCATCTGCCCCACCTGCCCTTCGGATTGCCAGAGGAAGGTCTGGGGATGGACCCCCATCCAGAAGATGAGCGCGACGATGGGCAGCATGACCGCGACTTCGCGGCCGTTGAGGTCGTCCTGCAGGTGGGCGGTGCCGCTGTCTTCCCCGGCGTTGGCCGGGCCCCAGAACACCCGCTTGACCATCCAGAGCATGTAGACCGCGCTGAGCAGCACCCCCAGGGTGGCCATGCAGGCCAGGGGCCGGCCCCAGTGGAACCCGGAGATGTAGGTGCCGTTCAGGATCAGGAACTCCCCCGCGAACCCGTTGGTGAGCGGCAGGCCGATGCTGCTGAGGGTCACGATCAGGAAAAAGGCTGTGAACACCGGCATCTTCAAGGCCACCCCGCCGAAGTCGGTGATCCTGCGGGTGTGGGCCCGGTCGTAGAGCATGCCCACCAGCAGGAACAGGGCGCCGGTGGAGATGCCGTGGTTTAGCATCTGCAGCATGGCGCCCTGGGTGCCGAGCACGGTCATGGAGGCGATGCCCAGCATGATGAAGCCCATGTGGCTCACCGAGGAGTAGGCCACCAGCTTCTTGATGTCGGTCTGCACCATGGCCACCAGGGCCCCGTAGACGATGGCCGCCACCGACAGCCAGGCCAGGAGGTGGGCGAAGTGCAGCGCCGCGTCCGGGAACATGGGCAGGGCGAAGCGCAGGAAACCGTAGGACCCCAGCTTCAGCAGCACCCCGGCCAGGATCACCGAGCCGCCCGTGGGCGCCTGGGTGTGGGCGTCCGGCAGCCAGGTGTGCAGGGGGAACAGGGGCACCTTGATGGCGAAGGCCAGGGCGAAGGCCAGGAACAGCGTGCTCTGGGTGGTGAAGGGAAGGTTTGATACCGCCTGGGCCATGATCCCCGGAGCGAAGCTGCCGGCCTTGCCCGCCAGGAACAGCAGGGCCACCAGCCACAGCAGGGACCCGGAGAGGGTGAACAGGATGAACTTGGTGGCGGCGTACCGGCGCTCGTCGCCGCCCCAGACCCCGATGAGGAAGTACATGGGCAGCAGCATGGCCTCCCAGAACAGGTAGAACACCAGCAGGTCCTGGGCCACCAGGGCGCCCAGCATGCCGGTCTCCAGCATGAGGTACAGGGCCACGGCGGTGCCGGCCCGCTTGGTGATGCTGTTCCAGGTGCCCAGCAGGGTCAACGGCACCAGAAAGGCGGTGAGCAGCACCAGCCAGAGGTTGAGCCCGTCCACGGCCAGGTGGTAGTCCACCGGGATGCCCACGGCGGTGAACCAGGGGAACCGTTCCGCGAAGATCCGGCCCAGGGGGTCGGCCGGCAGGTGCAGCAGCCGGATGGCCGCGACCACCAGGATGCCGAAGGACCCCAGCAGGCCCAGCAGCTTGGCCAGGGGCGCCTGGCGCTCGGAGAGCGGCAGCAGCGCGAGCCCCCAGAGCAGGGGCGCGAACACAATGAAACTGAGGAGGTGGGTATTGATCCAGGCGGTGATCACGGCGGCATCCTACCTCAAGAATATCCAGAGCAGCAGCACGGCCCCGATGGCCATGCCCAGTGTGTAGTTGCGCACCCGGCCCGTCTGGGCCAGCGCCGCGGCGTCCCCGGCGGCCCGGGTCAGCGCGCCCGGGAGGTTCACGCCGATGCCGTCGATGAGGATCACGTCGAAGGCCTTCCAGAGGCAGTTGCCGCCCCAGCGGACCGGGCCGAGGATGCAGGCCTCCACCGCCTCGTCCACATAGAACTTGTTGGCCAGGGTCCGGTACAGGACCCGGAACCGGCCGGCGAAGGCCTCTTCCGCGGCCGGCCCGCGGCGGTAGATCCGGAACCCCAGGAACCCCGCGGCCAGCGCCACCGCGGTGGAGAGCGCCATGAGCGACCAGGCCAGGGCCGCTCCGCCGTGCTCCGCGACCGGAGCGATGAACGGCCGGCCGAAGGTCAGGGCCGGCTCCAGCCAGCCCTCGATGGCGAAGCTGCCGCCCCAGATCCGGGGCAGCCCCAGCAGGCCCGCCAACAGCGCGCCCGCGGCCAGGACCGCCAGGGGGGCGGTCATGGTCCAGGGGCTCTCATGGGCATGGTCGAAGGCGTGGGCGTCCCGGGGCTCGCCCCAGAAGGCCAGCGCCATCAGCCGCCACATGTAGAACGCGGTGCAGGCCGCCCCCAGCAGCCCCATGGCATAGAGCCCGGGGCTTTTCTGGAAGGCCAGGAACAGGATCTCGTCCTTGCTGAAAAAGCCGGAGGTGCCGGGGAAGCCCATGATGCATAGGGTGGCGATCACCATGGTCCAGAAGGTGACCGGCAGCTTGGCCCTGAGCCCGCCCATGCGGAACAGGTCCTGCTGGTGGTGCATGGCTTGGATCACGCTGCCGGCTCCCAGGAACAGCAGCGCCTTGAACCAGGCGTGGGTGAACAGGTGCAGGAAGCCCGCGGCGAAGCCGGCCGAGCCCAGCCCCAGGAACATGTAGCCCAATTGGGAGACCGTGGAGTAGGCCAGCACCTTCTTGATGTCCCGCTGGAACAGGCCGATGAGGGCCGCGAACAGGGCGGTGGCGCCGCCCACCCAGGCCACCGCGGTGAGGGTGATGGGCGTGAGCAGGAACAGCGGGGCCATGCGGCAGATGAGGTAGATGCCCGCCGTCACCATGGTGGCGGCGTGGATGAGCGCGCTGACCGGGGTGGGGCCGGCCATGGCGTCGGGCAGCCAAAGGTACAAGGGGATCTGGGCGCTCTTGCCGGTGGCGCCCACGAACATCATGAGGGTGGCGAAGGTGAGCACGCCGAAACCGGCCTCCGGTCCCAGGTGCCCGGCCTTGACCAGGATCTCCCCCACGGTGAGGGTGCCGAACGCGGCGAACAGGGCCATCATGCCCATGGTCATGCCCAGGTCGCCCACCCGGTTGAACAGGAAGGCCTTGAGCCCGGCGGCGGACGCCACTTCTGTGTCGAAGGTATACCCAATCAACAAATAGCTGCACAGCCCCACCCCTTCCCAGCCCACGAACAGCAGCGGCAGGGAGGAGCCCAGCACCAGGGTCAGCATGAAGAACACGAACAGGTTCAGGTAGCAGAAGTAGCGGGCGTAGCCCTCCTCCTCCCACATGTAGCCCACCGAGTAGAGGTGGATGAGGGCGCCGATGCCGGTGACCACCAGGGCCATGACCGAGCTGAGCGGATCCAGCACCAGCCCGAACGGCACGTTCAGGGGCCCCACGGCCAGCCAGTCGCCGTAGCCCAGGTCCAGCCGGTGCCCGGGGGCGCCCTGCACCGCGGCCAGGGCGAACCCGGCCAGCACCAGCGGCACGAAGACGCAGGCCAGGGCCACGGCGGTGACCGCGGCCTTGCCCAGCCTGCGGCCCAGCAGCCCATGGAAGACGGCCCCCAGGAGGGGGAGGACGGGAATGAGCCAGGCGATCTTTTGCATCAGGCCCTCACTGTCTCAGCGCGTCGGCGCGGTCGGTGTCGGTGCTATGCCGGTGGCGGTAGAGGCCCACCACCAGGCCCAGCCCCACCGAAGCCTCGCAGGCGGCCACGGCGATGATGAACAGGTAGAACACCAGGCCCTGGACATCCCCGCCCCGGAACCGGGCGAAGGCCAGCAGGGCCACGTTGGCGGCGTTCAGCATCAGCTCCACCCCCATGAACTGCAGCAGGATCGAGCGCCGGCAGAGCACCGTGCCCAGGCCGATGAGGAACAGCAGCAGGGCCACCAGGATGTAGCCCTGGAGGCCGCCGGCGAGGATGGAACTGAGGGTGGTCATGGCCGGCTCCGTCACAAGTCCCGCTTCACCAGCGCCACCGCGCTGACCATGGCCGCCAGCAGCAGCAGGCCGGCCACCTCGAAGGCCAGCAGGTGCTCGCTGAACAGGGCGTCGCCCAGGCTGCCCAGGGTCAGGACCGCGGGCAGGGGCGCGGCGTCCAGCCGGCGCAGGAGGGGGGATCCCGCCACCAGCTTCAGCACCCCGGCGCCCAGGGCCAGGATCACCGCCACCGAGACCCAGCGCTGCAGGGGTCGGGCCTGCACCGCCGCCTCCTCCTGGTGCTCGTTGAGCAGCATGATCACGAACAGCAGCAGCACCACGATGGCGCCCGAGTAGACGATGATCTGCAGGGCCGCGGCCACCGGGTTGGCCAGCAGCAGGAACAGTCCGGCCACCCCGGTGAAGCTGAGCACCAGGCAGAGCCCCGCCACCACCAGGTTGCGCTGGAGGGCCAGCGCCACGGCGCCGGCGAGGGTGATCAGGGCGAAGATCAGGAACATGGGTTAGCCTTTATCCATCGATGGGCGGGCGCGGCACGGTGGGGGTCGGATCCTGGGTGATCCGGGCCTTCCCGTCACGGTCCGCGTAGGTGTTCATGAGGTCCCACTTGCCGAACTGCATGGAGAGCCGGTCGTAGGAGGACTGCTCGTAGTCGGTGCGGAGCCAGATGGCGTCCTTGGGGCAGGCTTCCTCGCACATGGCGCAGTAGATGCAGCGCAGCATGTCGATCTTGAACACCGCTGGTCGCTTCTCCTGGAAGCCCTGGGTCTTGTTGATGTCCCCGTACTCCTCGGACTCGATGGTGATGCAGCGGGCCGGGCAGGCCTCGGCGCACATGAAGCAGGCCACGCACTTGATGGAGCCGTCCTCGAACCGCTTGAGCTCGTGCAGGCCCCGGTAGCCCGGCGCCGGCTCGCGCTTGCGGTCCGGGTAGGGGATGGTGAAGCGCCGGCTGGAGCGGGTGGTGATCTGCCGGAGGAAGTGGCGCATGGTGATGACCATGCCCATGAGCACCGGCCACACATAGGTCCGGTCCAGCCAGTTGAGTTCGACTTTCTTGACCAGCACCGCCATGGCTCAGCCCCCCCCGCGCATCAGCCAGGCCTGAAGCAGGAGGTTGCCCAGGCTCAAGGGCAGCATCACCTTCCAGCCCAGGAACATGAGCTGGTCGAAACGGAACCGGGGAATGGTCCAGCGCACCCAGATGAACACCCAGCAGAAGAACAGCAGCTTGACCGCGAAGGCGGCCACCGACATCAGCACAGGCGGTTCAGCCAGCCAGGGGATCCGCCAGCCGCCGAAGTACAGGGTGACGATCAGCGCCGCCGCCGTGACCAGGTGCAGGTACTCCGAGAGTTGCAGCAGGGCGAACTTCATGGACCCGTACTCGGTGTGGAAGCCCGCCACGATCTCGCTCTCGCCCTCGGCGAAGTCGAAGGGCAGGCGGTTGGTTTCGGCGAACATGCAGACCGAGAACACCAGGAAGCCCAGGATCTGCGGCAGCACGAACCAGACCCCGCGCTGGGCCGCGATGATCTGCTGGGGATCGTATCCGCCGACGCGCATGAACACGGCCACCACCGCCAGCCCCATGGCGATCTCGTAGCTCACCATCTGGGCCCCCGAGCGCATCCCGCCCAGGATCGCCCATTTGTTGTTGCTGCTCCAGGCGGCAGTGAGGATACCGTATACCGCCACCGCGCCGACGGCCAGGGGGTAGAGCATGCCCATGCCGTTGCCCGGGTCCAGCAGGCTCAGGTGGTAGGTGTGGCCGGCCTGGATGAAGCTGCGGCCGAAGGGGATGACGGCGAAGCCGAGCACCGCCGGCACGAAGGCCATGACCGGAGCCAGCCAGAACAGCATCGGGCTGGCGTCGGCCGGCACCAGGTCCTCCTTGAGGAAGAACTTGATGCCGTCGGCCACCAGCTGGGGCAGCCCCAGCAGCCGCCAGCGGCCGAACAGCAGCGCCCGGTTGGGGCCGATGCGGTCCTGGATCATGGCGCTGCCCCGGCGCTCCGCCCAGGTGAGCAGCGCCGCCAGGGTCAGCGGCCCCAGGAAGACGATCAGCACCTTGACGATCATCCAGAAGGTTTCCGGCATCAGGTGCAGCAGACTGGCCAAGGATTCCATGGGCGGCTTTCCGTCAAGGTTTCCACGGGAAACCCGACCCTTCAAGTTAGCAGGGAGGCCGCCTTTGACCAACTGCTAGACGCCATGTCCGGGCTTTGCCCGGGCATGGCCTGCAGTTTGGACTTTTCGTCCGGTCCAATCATTCCCTGCCGGTGGCTCCGGAATCGTTCGTTCCGGTGCCCCGGGTTCGCGCCGACCCATTTCGGGTCCCCCGGTCAAGCGCCGACCCAC
>Ga0182014_10002510_pt1 | contig 23003 bp, 17 predicted proteins | sample 612S2DmetaG_FD_120489 | JGI IMG/M metagenome (GOLD analysis project Ga0182014, IMG submission 120489) | Permafrost microbial communities from Stordalen Mire, Sweden - 612S2D metaG | ecosystem: Environmental > Terrestrial > Soil > Wetlands > Permafrost | place: Sweden: Stordalen | collected...
CTCTTCGAGCACCGCGCAGCGCGCACTGGGCTGCTCTGTCCGATGCGTGTGCAAGATCCGCAGCGCAAGAACGGAAAGCCGATCAACGATGGTCGCGGGGGTTTCGGTGTACAGCGGTGCACTCTGATTCAGATCGGTGCGATCAAGCAGGGTCAGGTCGATGTCCTCGATGGCTGCGTTCCGCCGAGCGTTGAGGTCGTCGATACAACGTTTCCTGCGTGCGACCTCGTGGTCGCCGACGCCAGGCCGGCGAACGGCATCTTCGTGGTGCCACAAGGCGAAGTTCAGTGCATGCAGATGTAGCGCCCTCTCTGCAATACTGCCGCAAACTGATTCGTCGGTGGGCTCTTCGCGGTGCCACAACCGGGCGACGTCATAGAACTGGCGCACCGCAGGGAGAAGGTCGGCTTTGGTCGAACGGCGAATTGCGCTAGGACGAATGCCGACCCGTACGCCCTCGATATCTTCACCTCGATCAGATGTCTCTGCGACAAGGTCTTCCATCGCATCCAGCACGTCTTCCACGGTGATGTCCTCCATCGCGCTCATATCGACGTGCCGATGCTCTGCAAACCTGAATCCCCACATTGCAGACCGGGTCCGGCCGAAAAGGCCCACGCCGGGCACCCGCGCAAGATCGGCGGCATGCAGCATCGATGAGTCGATGCCCACGAAAAGGTCCGCGTTGGCAACCAAACCCATGGCGAGGTCGAGTGATAATCCGAGATGGGGAAATACGCGATCGCGCTCATGCCCGACGTTGAGTTCCTCGTGTCCCATCCCGACCACCCACACCACAAAGTCGCGGTGGCGTGACAAGAACCGGTCCAGCAGGTCGATGAACCTGGTCGCAGGCCAGCGTTTTTCTGTCCAGCCGGCATCGGCGTGCACCACCAGCACCTTCATCCCGGCGGGCACAGCGGCACGAATCGATCGAGCTTGCCGCTGCACGGCCGGCTGGAGAAGCAACGGCTGCGCGTAGTTTTCGATGCGAAGCGACGGATCGAACAGCCGCGCCAGCTTGAAAGTCAGGTCAGCCGAGTGCGGCAGATCTCGCGGGACAATGACGTCGTAGTCATCGTCGGTCGGGAAGCCGATGCTCGTTGTGGGAGCGAGCCGTCGCCAAAGGTGCCGGATGAAACCGTTCGACGGTATGTCCCACGGCACCGCGTTGATGAATACATCGATAGCACCGATCTCGGATACGAGGGTTTCGTAATCCAGGGTCCGATGTGCGTGAGGGCCTATCGGAGGCCCTCCCGGGGCTACGCCCGTGATGTCGACATAGTGCGGACTGACCTCGCGGAAACAGAGGTCGAACGCGAACTTGGGACAGATCAACGTGATGGGAGCGGCGAACATTTCGGCTAAGGCGCGCAGTGTCGGCAGCGTCAGAATGGAGTCTCCGACAAGGGTGGAGAAGTACACCACAGGGGTGCGCGCCTGCAGCAGATCGCTCAGCACGTGACGCTCAAGGCTTGACGAGTGCCCGCCCTGCAGAACTGTTATTTCGCTCAATCCGACCAACCTCCAGCGAGAGCCTAGACGCCAAGGCCGTGGTCCTGCATCACAACGTCGTCAGCCTGTCAGAGGGCTTCTTCGACAAGGTCTTCCATTGCATCGAGCACGTCTATCGCGGTGATGTCCTCCATCGCGCTCATATCGACGTGCCGGTGCGGTGCAAACCTGAATCCCCACGTCGCAGCACGCGTGGGGCCGAAAAGTCCGACGCCGGGGACCCGCGCCAGATCGGCGGCATGCAGCATCGAGGAGTCTATGCCCACGAAAAGGTCCGCGTTGGCGACCAAACCCATGGCAAGATCGAGTGGTAGCCCGAGATAAGGGATGACCCGATCGCGCTCACGCCCGACGTTGAGCTCCTCGTGTCCCATCCCGACCACCCACACCACAAAGTCGCGGTGGCGTGACAGGAACCTGTCCAGCACATCGATGAACCTGGTGACAGGCCACCTCTTGTCCGTCCAACCGGCGTCGGCGTGCACCACCAACACCTTGATTCCGGCGGGCACGGCGGCGCGAATCGACTGCGCCTCCTGCTGCACGGGCGGACGGAGAGGAACCGGCTGCGCGTAGCTTTCGATCTGCAACGACTGATCGAACAGCCGCGCCAACATGAACGCCAAGTCCGCCGAATGACACTCATCTTTGGGGACTACAACGTCGTAAATGTCGGGTGAAAATCCGATGCTGGTCGTGGGAGCCAGGCGTTGCAACAACGGACGCATAATGATGTCGGCCAGCGAGTTCCACGGCAGGGTGTCGATGAATAAGTCGACCGCACCTATCTCCGACGCCAGGACGTCATAGTCGAGCGGCCGTTCTGGCCGTCCCAGCATTGGGGGTGTTCCCGTGAGGGGTAATCCTGTGGTGTCGACAAACCGGGGGCTTACCTCCCAGAAGCACAGGTCGAACGCGACCTTGGGACAGATCAGCGTGAGTGGGGCGCTGAACATCTCGCCCAACGCTCGCAACGTTGGCAGCGTCAGCACGGCGTCCCCGACATTGGTAACGAAACACACCGCGGGCCTACTCGCCTTCAGTAGATCGCTCAACTCGCTGACCATTCTCGAACCTGCTCAGTTGTAACCGAAGCGCCCCGCCAGGGCATCGACCTGGGACCAGGTTGGATCGTCGGCGTCGATCCGGTCCCGAGCGACCGTTGCCTGGCGCAGGGGAGAAAGGTTGCCGACCTTCCAAGGCAGCGGCGCACCGTCCCGGAAGAATTGATTGTCACCAACCGTTTCCGGGGCTGAATGGACCAGCGGGACGACGCTGTCGGAAAACCTTAGCCCCCATCGATCGAAAGCAGCGTCGAGCGTCGCCCTCGGCCGGGCCGCGAAGGCCTCGTAACGGAGTACCACCAGCTCGGCATCGCCGGCTTTCAGCGGCTCCAGGCAACTATCCACCAGGTTCAAAGCTTCGGCCACGTTGTCCTTGATCCAGAAGTCCATGCGCGTGCGCACACGCAAATCTCGATGCAGCAGATACGAATTCACCACCTCACGCGGGTCGCGCAGGACGAAGAGCAGCACGGCCTCAGGAAAGGTCCTGCGGAGGATGTCCAGCCGCATCGCATACCGCGGGTTCTTCTCGCCCCAGATGGTGCACGGCTGGGCGATCTCGCTCATGATCGCTCGCAGGGCGAGGGCGGGGTCGGCCGTTTCCTGCGCGCAGCGCCGGTAGGCCTCGTAGACTCCCCGCTCGAGCAGGAAAGCCGCCAAGGTGCCAACGACTGACCCGTCGCATCGGTTGACCTGCTCTAGGTCAATCTCATCGAAGATTTTGATGTCTTCATGACGATTGAGGAACTGGGTGACGATGGTCAACCCGGACCTCGGCGGCCCCACGACGAACAGCTGCACGGCTCGACCGTATCCCCTGGACGGCAGCCAGTCTTGGCAAGACTTTCACGCCGCGGCGTGAGTCTTCGAAAGACGGCCCGGCGCGCTCGCCGTGTCGCCTACTTCTCCGTAATCGCTTTCTGGAGCGAACCGACAATCTTGTTGAGCGCTTCAAAGGTCTGCCCGTACACGGCATCGAGGTTTGCGGACGCCGCGGCGTTGGCCTTTCCTAGCGCTTCGTTGATGCGCTCCGCTACCGTCTCGGCACCCAGCCGCAGCAGGCCGTCCTCGATATACAGCTGCGTGATAACCCTGTCCCCATTGATAGCCACTTCGACAGTCTCAGCCTCGTCTTGGGCCGCAAAGGATCCGGCGCCCTGCTGCTTCATCGCGCCCTCAAGGACGTCGCTGAACTTCTTTAACTCGTCCAGGACCTCGGTGGCCTGCGGAGGCGGCTGTGTTTCCACTTCAGATGATCCTTAATATCGGGGATAGTCAGGCTGCCTGGGCGATTACCGGCGAAGCCCTCCGCCTACGGCAGATTCTCATTTTAGAGCGACATGTTGTCGCACGGCGACTGTTAGACGATTGTTCATCTGACTCGCCCAAAGGGTCCTGCGGGAGACTGCTCTGCCATCACGAACCTTTTTCCCTACGCGGAAGCGAGGTGAGGTAGCGGTTCTCCTCAGGCTGGGAAATCGGCCGGATTGGCAACTGGCGATGCCGCGGGGTGCCGATAGCGTTGTGCCGCAGTATTACCCGATCGACGCCGGGGTGCCGGCCTAGATAAGTCGCCGTATTCGGCCATGCCACATGTGCCTCTGGCCCGATTTCTGCGCCGATCAGGGCGGCGAACTCCTGGAAATGCGGGGCCAGCGTGACAATCCCGCCCGCGGCCGCTGCTCGGACGACGAACTGCATGAATGTGCGGGCGTCACCCAAGTTGATACTCGCGTCAACGTCGTCGAACGGCATGTAGACCGGATACTGGCTCGCGGTTTCTCCTATCAGTACACCCGCTGAGCCGATCGGCAGCTGACAATGACGATCGGGGACCAGGGTCTGGCCTTGCAGCGCGGCTCGCTGCGCGCCGGACACCACGGAGAATCCCCGCGGCGTTTTCGGCTTCTTTGTGGTGGTCAGGAGCACCGTGGACCGCGGCACCATCCCGGGAACGACCCGGACCCTGGTAATGGTGTGGTCGGCAGGCGTCGACCACCACACGTCCGGGCCGCCAGGCGCCGTGTAGGCAGCGGTAAAATTCTCGAGCCCCTTGATCTTCGACCACTTCTCCCGGACGAAGCTCACCTCCGTGGCATGGTCGAAATCGTCGAAGCTGCGACAGCACACCGCGTCGACACCGTTGCCGGCAAGTCGGTCGGCGATACGTGTCGTTGATGCGACTAGGTACCGGGCCAGTCCCGCGACGCCGACATCGCGCCGACGAGCCGACATGCTGGCGCGCTGCGGGGCGGCCCGCATCACGATCCAGGTCCGCCGATATGCCGGGGCCGGGTCGCGCCCGATCACCTGCCCGTAGAGGCTCACCACCTCCGGCGAGGCGGTCTTGCCGATACGGTAGCCAGCCGACACGATGTCGGCTTCCAAGTCGGGGCAGTGCACCGACAGCAATCGCTCGAGCAACTCCGTGTCGACCGCGTCGTCGGTGTGGGCTCGCCCATCGACAATGACCGTCGGCGTGAACGGCCTGGGGATGAGTTCGATCGCCGCGACGAGGATCTTGCCTTGCCAGCGCACAGCTACGTGATCTCCCGGCTGCACCGTGGCGCCGACGTCGGGTTCCGACGGCGGTTCCTGGGGCCTGCGCTGGCGCACCAGCCAGGCGACCATCGCCGCGAACCAACCGATGAGCCGCCGACCGCGATAGGCGACCGTGGCGACGAGCGCGGTCACCCCCACCAGGGCCGGGCCCGCCCACTCGAAACGCGTGTTCATGAACAAGAAGATGCACAGCGGCGCCAGCGCCGCCACCCATAGTGCGTACCCGCTGGTGAACCGTAGCCGCAGTGATCTCATCGGATTCTTCAGCGCCGTCTCAGGGCTCGCCCGGTCAGTGCACCCAATCCCAGCGCGACAACCAGCGCGATGACTCCGAGCGCAACGGCCTTGATGGGCCCATGATCGGGCCCCGGCACAGCCACGGGCGGTTGCAAAGGTTTGACCGCGAACGCGACGCCCGCGGTCGAGGGGCCGGTGGGAATGTCCCACGTCAGGGCCGCGACCGCGTCCATGGTGCCCGCGCCCTCCTCGTCGTTGACGCCACCCCCGGGGTGTCGCGCGCTGGCCGTGATCCGGTTGATGATCTGCGCCGGCGTCAGGTCGGGGAACTTCTGCCGAATCAGCGCGGCCACACCGGAGACGTACGCCGCGGCAAACGAGGTTCCGGCGATCGGCACGGGCCCCTCCTTGCCGGACAGCGCATCCACTGGTTCGCCGCTGGGCCCGAGTGCGACGATGTTCTCCGCCGCTGCGGAGACGCCCACCCACGGGCCATGCATCGAAAACCCGCTGGGCGCCCCGGCTTCGCCAACACCTCCGACCGAAAGCACCAGCGGCGCGTACCAAGCAGGTGTGACGATCGTCTGCACACCCTGCCAACCCCGTGGGTCGGAGGCAACGGCCGGATCGGGCGGCGGGTTCTGCGCACAATCGCCACCGACATTGCCAGCCGCGACAATCACCACTGCGCCCTTGATGTTGGCCGCGTAGTTAAGCGCCGCCCCCAGGGCGGACTCGTCGACCGACTTCTTGACCTTGAAGCAGGCCGCTTCGCTGATGTTGATCACGTTCGCCCCGAGATTGGCGGCATGCACGACGGCCCTGGCCAGGCTGCGGACGGATCCTGCCGCCGGCGTGGCATTGGGGTCGTCTTGGTTGTTTTGTTGCGAGTCCTTCGGCTCGAAGGCCTCCGATGTCTGGCGCACCGAGATCAGGCGCGAGTCCGGCGCGACGCCAACGAACCCGTCGGTGAGCGCGGGCCGGCCGGCGATGATGGATGCGGTGAGCGTTCCGTGGGAATCGCAGTCGGAGAGCCCGTTGCCGTCCGGGACGACGAAATCGCCGCCCGGCTCCGCCGGGACCCGTGGCGAGGCGTCGACACCTGTGTCGATGACGGCCACCGTGACACCGGCCCCGGTCGCGAACTTGTGAGCCTGGGTGATGCCCAGATACATATTCGGCCACGGCGGATCATGAAAGTTGGTACCCGGCAACGTCAGGGGCGCCTTACAAACGCGCTTCTGCTCCAGCGGCTGGTCTGGCCCCGTCACGTCGGGCGGCACGGCGCCCGGATCGATCGAGGGCGGAGCGACGGCCGAGGCGGGGGGCGCACTGAGCAGCACCAGCGTCAGAGCCACCGTGATCGGGAAGATACGGTGCACCGCCGGCCACTCCGTTCATTTCGCCTTGCTACGCCGCCGACCAAACCCGGCCGTGCGCCTGCGTGCATCTTAAGCTTCCCGGCGTTCCTGACAATGCGGAGCAACGAAAGCGGTGTCGGCGCCTCCGATTCCGTGTTCACAGCACATCGAACGGGCACTGGCGGCTTTGGGTGGGTGCCCAGGGCGGTAAATTCGGCAACATCCCGCCCTCAGCACCCAATGGATATACGGACCCGTCGGGTGGGGCCCCGCCCGGATATCAGAGGCCTACCGGCACGTGCTTTTCCGCGCACGCGTCCTTGACCGCGGCGACCACGTCCTGCGTCCGTAGCGTTTGTAGGTCCTCGACCGTCACCGAACCTTTGTCCGTGCGGTGCTGGGCGGCCACCCGCGAGTCCCTGATCCGTTCCGCGCGCTCGACCACATTTCGCGCGAAGCGCCCATTTTGCATGATGTCGATGCCGTGGGCGCCGTCGGCTGCGTGGTAGGCGCGCAAGGTCGTGCAGACTGCCCTGAGCGCGTCGCCGGCGGCAGGTTCCAGAACGGTCGCACGCGGCGTGCCGTATCGAACGGCGATTTGAACCAGCTCGTCGGGCGTGTAGGACGCGAACCGCAATTTGCGGTTGAACCGGCCCGCCAGCCCGGGGTTCACGGTGAGGAATTCGTCGACTTCCTTCTCGTATCCCGCACCGATGAAGCAGAAGTCGAATCGGTGCACTTCAAGCGCCACCAACAGTTGGTTGACCGCCTCCATGCCGATCATGTCCGGCCGACCGTCCTGGTGCCGTTCCACCAGCGAGTAGAACTCGTCCATGAACAGGATCCGGCCCAGTGAGCGGTCTATCAATTCGTTGGTCTTCGGTCCCGATGCGCCAATGTGTTCGCCACAGAAATCGGCCCGCTTGACTTCGACGATCTCGGGATGGCGCACAATGCCCAGCCCGGCGTAGATCTTGCCAAGCGCCTCCGCGGTGGTGGTCTTACCGGTGCCGGGCGGTCCCACCAACAGCATGTGGTTGGTCTGATTCGCCACCGGCAGTCCGGCCGCCAGGCGCAGCGCTCGGACCTCGATCTGGTCTTCCAGTTCAGCGACCGCCCGTTTGACTTCGGCCAAACCGACTTGGTTGTCGAGCAACGCACGACCCTCCTGCAGGAGAACGCTGCGCCGCTCCTGGTTTCCCTCCTCTTGGCGCTGCTGCTCCGACAGCTCGGTGGTGACGTCCCATTTGTTACTGCGGGTGCCGATGGCATCCTCATCGGTGACTACCAGCTGTAGCGCGGGGTCGGCCAGCGCTTGTTTCGCAGACTCGATCAGCGCGCCGTTAATCGTCGCCTTCGACAGCCAGATCTGCGCCTTGTTCTCCTCGCCGAGCTGGCGATGCGCCATCCCGCGGACGTAGGCCAGGTCGGCTACGATCAAGGGGAAGTCATTGGGATCGATTGCGGCAATTGCGTTTTCGTAGTTCTGCCGGCGGGACTCGGTGCGGCCTCCCTGTTCCGCGTGCAGCTCGACGCGGTCGGTCCACTCCAGCGCCACCCGGGCCTGACCGAGATGGGCCGCGGCATGGGCCGCGAGTGTGCAGGTTGCCGCGGTTACCGCCGACATGATGATGGCCTGGGGCGGCAAGATGGCCGCCGCTACTGAGATCACGTCCGGCCAGCGCTGCGTGGCGAACATCAAATAGGCCTCGACGTATTGCCGCCACTGGTGATTCTCCCAAGTATCCAGCAACGATGGATCAGCCAACAACGCTTCGGCTTTCTCGTACTGGCGGTCTTCGATGAGTGCGCTCGCCAGCGCGATGCCTGCGTGCGACGCCTCGGTCACCGAAATCGATAGGTACGGGCCCGCTTTGACAGGTGCGGACAGGCGCACGCCGAGCCGGTTAGTTTCCCGGTGCAGCCGGGCTCCGTACGTAAAGAGCTGCTGCACTGTCGATAACGTCTCGTCGCCGGTCGCGATCCGCCCCAGCCACGCGTCGGCCATCGACGAGTCGATCTCCGTCGCCTCCCGAAACCGCGCCCCGGCCGCCTCGTAATCGGCTTGGGTACCGGCTTGGGTACCGGCACTGAACAATGCCATCGCCTGATCGAACTGCTTGCGTGCGGCTCCGGGCGTGGTGCTGCCGGCCATTGTCATTCCACCGCTTCGAGATCAGAACTTCGCAACGTCGTCGGCTCCAAGGATACGTAGCGATTTTCGGCCCGGAACAACTCGACCTCCACCGTATGAACCTGACCGGCCACGGTGAGTTCCACCGTCGCCGGACCGGTCTGGGTGATCAGCACGCTGACGGTTCCGCGGTATGGCTCGCCCGGATCGCCCACGGACACCAGCGTGTTCGGCCGTGGCGCGGGCGCAAGTGTGCCATCCACCACGCTGACCGTCGTGCCCGAAACCGGCTTCGACTGATCGCTGACTGTGATGTCCGGCATCCGAACACTGGCCCACCGCTGGATGTTTCGGGTGTGCACCGTGATCCGCTCGCCGGCACCGGCCAGTCGGATGATGAATCGCTTGGCCAACGCATCCTCGGCGGCAATGTGCACCCGGCTGAACTCCCCTGCGTCGTCCAGCGGCAACGTTATCCGGTTTCCGCCATCAACCTTGCCGAGCAGCACACCCGACGGGCCGATCGGGACAACGAGCGGACCGGTCAGCGCTCCACGACGGACGCCGCGCAGCGACGGCAGCGGACCACACAGATTGGCCGCGACCGCTTGAGCCTGCTCGCCGGGCAACGTTCGCAGCATCGTGTTCAGCGGAGCCGTCGGTGGTTGCGCGGTGCGCACCGTAAGGGTAGCTGTGACGGTGGCGGTTCCAGTTTCGGATCCGAAAAGGGTTACGTTCTGGACGATCCCGTCGGCGCGTGCCGACCAGGCTTGGGCCAGCTTCTCCGCGGTGATGTCCCCGGGCGGGTACCAGTAGGTCGTCAGCCAACCGCTGTCACTGCGAACCGATCGCCAACGCCTGTTCAACAATTCCAGCGCGGATCGGCCTAACCGCCGCTCCATCTCGACGATGTCGGTGGCGGTCGCCACTTTCGCGCGGATGCCCTGCTGGCGCATCGCCGCGCTGATCCGCTGCGCGGCAGCCAGAGTCGCGGTTCCCACCGAAGTGCGCCAGCGTAGAGCCTCGGCGTTTCCGAGACCCGAGGATCGCAGGATGAGCCACGTTTCCCGCTGGCCGGCGTAAGGCGGCGTGCCAATCAGCGTGTCATACACCCGTGCGTAGTCGCCGGTGCTGCGCCGTCGAGCCCCGGCACTGACCACACTGAGCGAATCGATCCGCATGCCAAGGCTCTGCCGCAATAGCGGGAGCAGATCTACTATATCGAAGGCATTTTCGGTGTAAGTAGAGGTTGACCCCGTGAACAGGGTTGGCGTATGCGCCTTCCCGAGCAGTTGCACCGCCGCCACCGCGACGCCGTCGTGGTATCGGACTCCGCCGCCGGCACGGTCATTGGCTACCGTGAGAGGTTCATCCCACCTGATGGGCCGGCGGCGTTCACGCCAAAGGATCACCCATGACCACAAAGGCTGACCACGCCAGGGAATGACGCCTCCGGCAACTCCGATCGCCAATCCCACTGCCGCGCCCGGCAATTCAGCGACCGCCCAGCCGGCGAGAACCGCGGCAAAGACGCCGGAGACGATTGCCAGCTTGGTCGCGGCGCTCATCGCTCCCGCCATGCCCGCGCGATCAGCGAGACGACCGCGATAGCGGCCACAACCACACCGGCGAATATCAAGGCGACGGTGCGGGCGCGATGGTCCTGTGGCGGCGGCGGTGCGACCGGCTTGATCACCCTGGTCTGTGCCGCAGACGGAAGTCGTTCCCCCGCGGGCACGTCGAAGGTCAGCGCAGCCACCGGGTCGACCACACCGTAGCCGACTTCATTGTCGACTCCGCGTGGCGGATTGTGCGCTGTCTGCAGGATCCGGTTGATGATCTGGTGGGCGGATAGACCGGGATATTTCGCTCGCACCAGCGCGGCCACCCCGCTGACGTAGGCCGCCGAAAAGCTGGTACCCCAGAACGGCATGTTCTTGTCGCCGGGGTGGATCGGTGGGTAGGCATTTGCCGGTCCCCCTGATGCCGGGGACAGCCCCATGATCCCGACTCCCGGCGCCGCGGCGGCCACCCACGGCCCGGCCAGACTCTTGTTGATCGGTGCGCCCGAGTTGTCGACCGCGCCCACCGAGAGAACGTAATCGGAGAACCACGACGGCGACGACACCGTCTTGACTTGGTGCCAGTCGCGCGGGTCCGATGCGGTCAGCGGGTCGAACGAAGGGTTCTGGGCACAGCCGTCTTCGCTGTCGTTGCCCGCCGCCGCGACGATCACCGCGTCCTTGACGGTGGACGCGTACCAGACGGCCGCGCCGATCGCGCCCTGATCCAGCGGGTCGGCAGCCGAGACACATGCTGTCACACTGACATTGATCACCTTGGCGCCCATGTTCGCGGCATGCACGATGGCGCTGGCAAGCGACGCAATGGTACCGGCCTTCTTGCGTCCCTCCATGTCACCGGGGCCCGGATTGACCGGCTCAAAGGCCCGCGACGACTGTCGCACGGAGATGATCACCGAGTGCGGCGCAACGCCGGCAACGCCGTCCGGCACGCCCGGCGCCAGTGGCGGCACTTCCGGGTCGTCGGGCTGGTCGGGAGCGACATCCCCCGGGCCGTTAGAAGGGGCATCCGGCGGTGGCGGCGGCGGTGGCGGCGCTGCCGGCACGGTTTGGGTAATCGTCACCGGTGAGGGCGGTGGCGGCGGTGCGGGCGGCGGTGGGGGGCCGCCCGGAGGCGGGGGTGCCGAATCGGTCGCCGGTGGACCCGCCGGTGGCGGATAAGCGGGGGTGCTCGGCATCGGCGGAGGCATCGGAGTGCCCTGCGGGGCGGCACCAATCACTGACGCCACGATGGTGCCGTGCGCATCGCAGTCCGTCAGCCCGTCGCCGCCCATGATGTAGTCCCCGCCGGCAACGACCGGGAGTCGGCGGCTCGGATTGATGCCGGTGTCGATCACGGCTACTGGCACCCCGTTGCCGGTGGAGTACTGCCAGGCCTTGCTGATGTTGAGCATCGTGTAGCCGGGTGCGGTGACAGCCACGTTGGGATCGGCGACGGTAATCGTCCGCGCGCAGGCGAAGCTCTGCCGCATCGGCTGATCGGGGGCTGGCTTGCCATCTGCCGGCACCCGGGCGGGATCGACGCTCGGCGGCGGAATCGCACGTGCTGCTGGAAGACTCGACCACGGCACGACGAGTAGACCTGCCAGCGCCATCGCGGCGACGCGGGTCGCCAGGGGCATCGGGGTCATCGCATGCGCACCCAGGTGAACAATCCGCCGATCCATGCGGCTAGCGGTAGGGCCGCGATAATCGCTGCTATCTCTACCCATTCGGCGGTCATCCGTACCAGCGGAGTGAACCTGGTAATCGGTACCAGGAGCGCCGCCAGCAGCCCGGCGGCGCCGAATCCGGCCAACACCAGCGCGCCCCACAGCACTGAATATCCCGAAGCGGCGGGCTCGTACGCGACATATTTGACGACGCCGACGCATGTCGCGGCGCCCGCGCCGCACACCAACGCGATGGCCTGCCGTTTGTCGGCGAACGCCCGTCCCCGGCCGATGAAGATCACCACGAACAATCCGGCCAGCGCCGCCGCCGCCGTGCTGCGGTCCTGCCCTGGCATCAGGGTCGCCCACACCGCGGCCGGCAGAGTCAGCCCCGCGCCCACACAAATTCCGGTCAGAACGTTGTTGGCGCCAACCGCCGCCGCCGCGATCTGCGCGCCGCGCGGAGTGGTGTCCGGATTCGCTTCCTCGTCGGCGCCGTCAACGCCTGCGCCACCCGCGCCGGCCTCGAAGGCCTCGTCGACTGGGGAGACCGCATCCGCGGGCAGACCGGCGCTGCGCCGGAACAGATCGCGCCCGGTGATTGATCCGAAATAGGGCGGCCGAATCCGCGCGACCCACAACGCGATCGTCGGAGCCATGGTCAGCAGGAACAGTAGGGCGACCAGGGCACCCATCCCCAGCCACTGGGCGGGAACCGCCCACCACATCCGGACCAACGCGGCCGTCCCGCCGAGACCGCACAGCGTCACCACCGCCGCCGCCACGTTGACGTAGCGCCGGGTCACCGAGGCGATTCCACACGTCAGGACCCCAGCCGAAAGGGCCGCGATAAACACATGCGCGGATGCGAGGTGACCGGGCGCGCAGGAGGCGAAACTTACCGCGAGCAAAGGCAGCGCAAGCCAGCCAAGCGCGTCCATCATGTCGGCGCGATCTGGCCACCAACGCCACACCGCGCCCGCGCCACCGGCGACCAACAGGCCGGCGACGCCGGTGACGATGGCGGGCACCAGCGAATCGGTCGCGATGCGTTGCCGCAGGGCCAGCCCGAGCACCGTCGCGCAGACCATGGCGAGGATGGCCAACGCCGCGTGCGCGGCGGTCAGGACCGTTACCGGCTCGAACAACTTCCTGCCGACCCGGGCCAGCCCCGTGGACAACGACTCGTACTGCGGCTCGAACGATTCGCCTTGCCCGGCGGGGACCAGGGAGAGCGTGGCGCCGTCCTCGACGCCGAGCTCGTCGAGCGTCTTGGTGACATCCAGCCGCACCCCGTTGGCCTTGTGCAATTCGTATCCGACGCCGGGCTCGAGCCCGTTAAGCCCCCTGCGCTTGAGTTCGTCGTTAAGTAGCTCGACGACGTTGTCAATGAAGGCCTCGATCGGCACCGATGCCGGATACACCTGTGAAACGAGGTGTTCTCCACATACGACCGCGACCGCGCAGCGAGCCGGAAACGACACCTTCCCCATCAGCGGGGGCATTAGCGCGGCCTGTCGGCATCTGGAATATATTTGTCCGCCAATGCAGCGGTGATCTCGAATAAGCGTAGCCGCGATTTCTTATGTAATTCGTGCCGCGTATCAATGATCCCGCCCTTCGCGAGATACGGATCGTACGGCATGAATTCGACAGTCGCCCCGGTCTGCTCGAAGCGCTCGGTGAGATAGGCCCGGGATTCCTGGTCATACTTATTGCGACTGTCGTTCAAGATTACCGTGCTGCGGGACACCACTTCGTGATAACCCATCGATCGCAGCAGGTCAATCGCGCGAGTCACCGGCAGTGAGGTGTCGGCGGTCAGGCCCGATACGAAAACCAGCGTGTCGCACGCCTCGAGCACCGCCTTCATCACCGGGTGCTCGAGGTCGTCGGAGGTGTCGACCACAATGACCGTGTGCGTGCGGCGCAGCCTCGACAGCACTCCGGTGAACATCGAGGGAACCAGCGGCCGCGGTTGGTCCGACGCCCGGTTTCCGGAGAGCACGTCGAGCCCGATGTTGTTCTGCCCCAGGTGTTCTCGAATATCCGCGTAGCCCTGGACGTCGGTATCGTTCAGCACCGCAGCGTAATCGCCCGGCGGGGCTTCATCGATCCGCCCGGCCAGCGTCCCGAAGCCTGGGACCGCGTCGATGGCCACCACGTTCTCGGGCCGGCATTCCCGGAATACCGCGCCGATGCACGCGGTCATCGTGGTCTTACCGACGCCGCCCTTACCCGACACCACCCCGATGACATACTGCTTGCGGATGTGGCGGCGTATCCGCTCCTGCAACTCTCGGTAATGTCTTTCAGCGGGCGATTCACCCAGATTGATGGTTTGGAATGACGCGCGATAGATGAATTTTCGCCAACCCCCACCCGGCGGGATTTTGCGAGGTGCGACCATATCCGAGATGCGCAGTGTTCCCGATAGCGAATCTTGGTGCTGGTAACTCACGCTGCCGTTGCTAACATTTTCGCGATACCTCTCGACTACACAACTTTTCGGTAGGAATGCCATTCTTCATCAGCAGGCAGGCGCCGCACCATATGGTGGATCGCAGAAACCACGTTGTTCTTAGTCCCCGGAGCAATGATCATCCACTGCTTGCCCCCGGATGCGACATGCTCGGCGACCAGCCTTCCTTGCAGCGTATCGATGATAGCTACCGCGCCTCGTTCGATGTGCGTCCGTGTGGGCCGGCCCGTATCCACCCCGGACTGGATCGCAACGATCGACACCTGGGCCGACCGCCCCGGGTCGGCGGCGAGTTTCAACAGTTGTGACTGATCGGGCTCCAGGCCTTGATTGTCGAAGAATTCGCACAAACTCTCCCAGCTGCTTGAGGCCGCTCTCATGACATCCGCGGCCAGCGTGACCGGTCGCAGGGTCGCGGGCGTGTTAGTCCCGCACAATCGCGCGATTTGCACGTTGAGCGCCGCGTTAGCCGCGCCCTCCGTGCTGGAAATGCCGGCCCCGCTGATGCGGACAAGATCGGCGGACCGCTCCATGGCCACCCACCACTGTGCGAACCTCGCGAGCAGCGCTCGCGGCGGTTCATCGTCGCTGGGTGTCTGGAAGTGCATGAGAAGGCCGATATCCCGGCGGGACAGGACCGTCAGCCACTCGACAACGGTCGAGTCCACGTCGCCTGACGCGCCGATAACGCCGGCTTCCCGCAGGTCCGCCGTCACCGGGTGTTCCAGCGCGAGCCGCTTGGGTTCGACACTGGGCAGGTGGGGCCGCAGCCCCAGTTCGGGGGCTAGGACCTCAATCCCGGTGAGCACCTGCAGAACCCATAGGCCGTCGATTGTTGTGGTTAGCACTTTGTCTTAAACCCTAAGTCCTAAACCCAAGTCCTAGACCCCGAACCCGACGAATGGGGCCGAACACCCGCTCGCTAGGAAAAGAAGCTCTGTGTCTGCATATCGGTGTGCAGCGCGTTCTCATCCACGTTGCCGATGGTCTGGGAGTGGTGGCTGACAACCTGAATCAGGTTGCTCAAGCCGTGCAGCATCTGTTGTTGGGCATCGAAGAAGGCCGTCGCGCCGTGCCCCAGGAAGAAGTCGGCGAGCGATTGGGTGAGCTGCTGAACATCGTCGTGGATGTCCATCAGCTGCGCGGCCTGCTGCGCAACGTCGCCGGCTAAGCCGGTCACGGCGCCGTGGTTGTAGACAATTTCGGTCATGTCAGTTGTTCCTTAACTTTGAATAAGTTCTTGGTGGGCGTCGCGCGGCGACTCGACCTAAGTGGACTGGGCTCCGCCGAACATGCCGGACAGGTTGGAAAGGCTGTGGGACGCATCCTGCTCGTGGTGCTCCATGAGGACCGCGGTCTGAGCCAGCCCGTGCGCCAACCGTTGACCGCCGGTCATGATCTGTTGCAGGTCGTGTTCGACCTCACCGGCCGTGTTGAGGGAAGTCGTCCCCGCGTCGCCCTTCCATCCCGCGCTGAGGATGTTCTCGTGACCACTCAGGTACTGCTGGGCGATGGTGGCTGCCTCTTGCAGTCGTGCCTCAATCTTTTGTTTCGTGCTCCGCAGCAAATCAGGTGTTACAACGGTTGTGCCCGCCATGTTTTTCTCCTCGATTTTTCTGGGCCCCCCGGGGCCGACTTTGACTCAAGCTTAACGAGCTGTCGCCAACTGTCACTTCACCGTTTCCTGGGGCTGCGCACGAGGCCGACCAGGCCTTTTCAGTGCACACCACAATGCGTGCCCTGTCAATCGGTTGCACAGCTGCACGGCTCCACGTCGTCACAGGTTGCTGGCACCGTCGGCCAGACCGTCGCCGTTCGTGTCGGTCAGGCGGACGTCCCACCGGCCGTCACCGTCGGTGTCCACGTATCCGGTGACACCGTCCTCGCCGCTGCACAGCACTCGGTCCGCCACGCCGTTGTCGTCAGTGTCGAGCAGCCGGTCATCGGCGCGCCCGTGCCCGTCGAAATCGACCAAGGGACCGCCGGTGTGCTCGACACCATCGAGCCCGAACCAGCGCAGTTGGCCGCCTCGATCCACGACCACCGCCCACGTCCCCGATCCATCGTCGGTGAAGTAGCTTTCTGCGGTGCCGTCATCGTCGAGGTCAAGCACTGCGTGATCGGCGACCCCGTCGCCGTCGAAATCCGCCAGCGCGTCGTCGCTCAATCCGTCGCCGTCGAAATCCAGGCCGATCGCGTCGGGCCGACCATCGCCGTCGAGGTCTAGGTCGGGCGGGCGATGCCAGATGGCCGCGGCGCCTTCGTGCCCGGGTAAGTCGCCGGCTAAGCAGTAGTCCACGAGACTACCGACGCGTCGCCGCCGCTAGGAGTTCCCGCGCGACCGCCACCAGGCCAGCAACTCCGCGATCGCCTCATCGTCGGTCAACGGCCCGCGGTCCAGCCTCAGTTCTTTCAGGTACCGCCACGCCTCGCCGACTTGCGGGCCCGCCGGTATATCTAGCAGTTGCATGATCCGGTTACCGTCCAGGTCGGGGCGCACCCGCGCCAGATCCTCTTGAGCGGCCAGCTCGGCGACCCGCTGCTCCAGCCGGTCGTAGCTGGCCTGCAGCCGGGCCGCCCTGCGCTTGTTGCGGGTCGTGCAGTCGGCACGCACCAACTTGTGCAGCCGGGGCAGCAACGGCCCAGCGTCGGTGACGTAGCGGCGCACCGCGGAGTCGGTCCACTTCCCGTCGCCGTAGCCGTGGAACCGCAGATGGAGGTACACCAGCTGCGAGACGTCGTCGATCATCTGTTTGGAGTACTTCAGCGCCCGCATCCGCTTTCGGACCATCTTGGCGCCCACCACTTCATGGTGGTGGAAGCTCACGCCGCCGTCCGTTTCGTGCCGACGGGTGGCGGGCTTACCGATGTCATGCAGGAGCGCCGCCCAGCGCAGCACCAGATCGGGGCCGCCTTCCGGGAGTGGGTCTTCCAGCGCGATCGCCTGCCGCAACACCGTCAGCGAATGCTGGTAGACGTCCTTGTGTTGGTGATGCTCGTCGATGGCCATCTGCATGCCGCCGACTTCGGGCAGCACCACCTCACCCATCCCGGTCTGCACCACCAGATCGATACCGGCGACGGGGTCGTGGCCCCGCACCAGCTTGTCCAGCTCGGCGGCCACTCGTTCGACGCTGATGCGGGCCAGCTGCGGGGCCATCTCTTCGATGGCCACACGGACCCGTGGCGCGACGGTAAAACCCAGTTGCGACACGAAACGCGCGGCTCGCAGCATCCGCAACGGGTCGTCGCCAAAGGACACCGACGGTGCCGCCGGGGTATCCAGTACTCGGGCGCGCAGCGCCGCCAAGCCGCCCAGTGGGTCAAGGAATTCGCCCGGCCCGGACGGCATGATTCGCACGGCCATCGCGTTCACGGTGAAATCCCGGCGCACCAGGTCGTCGTCGAGGCGATCGCCGAAACGCACCTCTGGGTTACGCGACACCTGGTCGTAGCTATCCGCGCGGAATGTGGTGATCTCGAGCCGTTGTCCGCCCTTGCCGATGCCGACGGTGCCGAAGTCGATTCCGGTGTCCCACAGGTTATCGGCCCAGGGACGCAAGATCTGTTGAATCTGCTCTGGCCGGGCATTGGTCGCGAAGTCCAGGTCGGGACTCAGCCGGCCCAGCATGGCATCCCGCACGGAACCGCCGACGAGGTACAACTCGTGGCCCGCAGCGTCGAATGCGGAGCCGAGCTCACACAGCATGGGAGTGTGCCTGTTCAGGGCGACGGCGGCCGCGGTCAGCAGGTCGGCATCGTGGGCGGCGTCAGGCACGTTCGATTAGCCTAGTCCGGCTCCGGCCCATGCGTGCCGCGGCATCGCGCGGCCCTGTGGCCAGCTACTATCGCTTGGGTGTCGGACGGCGAACAAGCCAAACCACGTCGGCGCCGGGGCCGGCGCCGCGGCCGTGGTGCTGTCGGCTCGGCCGAGAACCAAACCGAGGGGCAACCGGCCGGCGACTCGGCGGCGAAGAAGTCGCGTCGATCCCGCGCCCCGGCCCGCGGCCCGGAGCGGCTTCGCACGGTACACGAAACGTCCGCCGGCGGCCTGGTCATCGACGGTATCGACGGGCCGCGCGACTCGCAGGTCGCCGCTCTGATCGGCCGCATCGATCGGCGTGGGCGGATGTTGTGGTCGCTGCCCAAGGGTCATATCGAGCTCGGCGAGACGGCGGAACAGACGGCCATTCGCGAGGTCGCCGAGGAGACCGGAATACGCGGCAGCGTCCTGGCCGCCCTGGGGCGCATCGATTACTGGTTTGTCACCGACGGCTGCCGGGTGCACAAGACCGTGCACCACTATTTGATGCGATTCTCCGGCGGGGAGCTCTCCAGCGAGGACCTCGAGGTCGCCGAGGTGGCCTGGGTGCCGCTGCCGGACCTGCCGTCACGGCTGGCCTACGCCGACGAACGGCGGCTGGCAGAGGTGGCCGACGCGCTGATCGATAAATTGCAGAGCGACGGCCCGGCCGCGCTGCCGCCGCTGCCGCCGAGCTCACCCAGGCGACGGCCGCAGACGCATTCACGCACCCGGCATCCCGACCAACCGGCACCGGGCCGGAAGAACGGCCACGGGCCCGGGCCGTGAGCGCGCCGCGATTCAGCTGGGGCGGCGTGTTGCGTCTTGCCGCGGTGGTGGGCATCGTGGCGGGATCCACCGTGCTCACCGGATCAGCCGCGCCGCACGCGACCGCCGGCGAGCCCCAGGAGACACCCTTCGTCCGTGTCCGCATCGATCAGGTGACCCCGGACGTGGTCAGCACCAGCAGTGATCCCCTCGTCACCGTCACCGGAACGGTGAGCAATATCGGTGACCGTCCAGTGCATGACGTCATGGTCCGGCTGGAACACGCGGCTGCCGTTACCGAGTCGGCGGCCTTGCGCACCTCCCTGGCCGGCGGAACCGACCAGTACCGGCCGGCCGCGGACTTCCTGACCGTGTCGCCAGAGCTGCAACGGGGGCAAGAGGTCGGCTTTACCCTGTCGGCCCCGGCACGCTCGTTGACCAAGCCGTCCTTAGCGATCGACCGGCCCGGCGTCTACCCACTGCTCGTCAACGTCAACGGGACACCCGACTACGGCACACCCGCCCGCCTCGACAACGCGCGGTTCCTGCTGCCGGTGGTCGGCGTGCCGGCCGACCAAGCTGACGCGGGGGATTCCAGCATTGCAGCGGACACCTCGAAGCCGGTGTGGGTCACCATGCTGTGGCCGTTGGCCGATCGGCCCCGGCTGTCGCCCGGTGCACCCGGCGGCACCATTCCGGTCCGATTGGTCGATGACGAGCTCGTCACGTCACTGACCGCTGGCGGCCGGCTGGACATCTTGTTGTCCGCGGCCGAGGTCGCCACCGGCCGCGACGTCGATCCCGACGGCGCCGTCGGGCGGGCGCTGTGCATAGCCGTCGACCCGGACCTGCTCGTCACCGTCAACGCGATGACCGGCGGCTACGTCGTGTCCAACTCGCCCGACAGCTCCGCCCAGCAACCGGGTACGCCAACGCACCCGGGCACCGGTCAGGCCGCCGCAACCCTCTGGCTCGACCGGCTACGCGCGCTCGCGCACCGGACGTGCGTGGCGCCACTCCCCTACGCGCAAGCCGACCTGGACGCCTTGCAGCGGGTGAACGATCGCGGTCTGAGCACGATCGCCACCGACAGCGTCGGGGACATCGTCGACCGCATTCTGGGTGCCAGGTCCGCGCGCGGGGCCACGCTGCTGCCCGACGGCCCGTTGACGGGCCAGGCGGTCGACCTGCTCAGCGCCAACGACAGCACCGTCGCAATCGCGGCCGCCGACTTATCCGCCCCGGACTCCGGCAGTGCGTCATCCGCGGCTATCGACACCGCACCCCGGCGGTTATCCCCGCAGGTGGTCGTCGCGCCGTTCGACCCGGCCGTCGGAGCCGCGTTGGCGGGCGCCGGGACCAACCCGATGGCCCCCACCTACCTGGACTCTTCGCTGGCCGTTCGGCTGGCGCATGATTCGAACACCGCTCGCCGCCAGGACGCCCTGGGCTCCATCTTCTGGCACGCTTTGGAGCCAGACGCGGCGCCACGCACCCAGCTCCTCGTCCCGCCGCCGACGTGGAACCTGCGGGCCGAGGACGCGCAGGTCATGCTGACGGCGCTGGCCACCACCATTCACTCGGGTCTGGCTGTGCCCCGACCGCTGCCGGCGGCAATCGCCGACGCCGCGAGCCGCACCGGCCCAGCGGAGCCCACCGGTGCCACGGGTGCCTACGCCTGGGCGCGCGGCCGTTTCAATGACGCCGTCACCAGCGATATCGCTGGTCAGGTCAGGCGGCTGTGGGGCCTGACTTCAGCGCTGACCAGCGACGATCGCACCGGGCTGACTGGTATTCAGTACACCGCGCCGCTGCGCGAGGACATGCTGCGGGCGCTGAGCCAATCGGAGCCGCCCGATACCCGCAACGGGCTGGCTCAGCAGCGGTTGGCGGTCGTCGGGAAGACGATCGACGATTTGTTCGGCGCGGTCACGATCCTCAACCCGGGCGACTCCTACACGTTGGCCACTGAGCACAGTCCCCTCCCGCTGGCGCTGCACAACGGCCTGGCTGTCCCCATCCGGGTACGGCTCCAGGTCGACGCTCCACCCGGGATGACCGTCACCGACCCCGGTGAGATTGAGTTGCCGCCCGGATACCTGCCGCTGAACGTACCGATCGAGGTCAACTTCACCCAGCGGGTCGCCATCGACGTCGCGCTGCACACCCCGGGCGGCATGCGGCTGGGCGAGCCGGTGCGCTTGTCGGTGCATTCCAACGCTTACGGCAAGGTGCTGTTCGCGATCACGCTGTCCGCCGCGGCGGTGCTGGTGCTGCTCGCCGGCCGCCGGCTCTGGCACCGGTTCCGTGGCCAGCCTGATCGCGCCGATCTGGATCGGCCCGACCCACGCCACCGGACGCCCGCTGAGCCGCATGACGAAATCGACCGGCGGGTCGACGAAGAGCACCGCGTATGAGACCCGCCTCACGGCGGACCCAGGCACGACCGACGCGCAGGGTCGAGCTGTCCGATGCCGCGCTGGTATCGCGGTCATGGGCGATGGCGTTCGCGACGCTGATCAGCAGGATCACCGGCTTCGCCCGGATTGTGCTGCTGGCCGCGATTCTGGGCGCGGCACTGTCCAGTGCGTTCTCGGTGGCAAATCAGCTGCCGAACCTGGTCGCCGCGCTGGTGCTGGAGGCGACGTTCACCGCGATCTTCGTACCGGTACTGGCCCGCGCCGAGCAAGGCGACCCCGACGGCGGCGTGGCATTCGTGCGGCGCCTGGTCACACTGACAACCACGCTGCTGCTGCTGGCTACGGCGTTGTCTGTGCTCGCCGCACCGCTGCTGGTGCGGTTGATGCTGGGCCGGAATCCCCAGGTCAACGGGCCGCTCACCACCGCCTTCGCTTACCTGCTGCTGCCACAGGTACTCGCCTACGGCCTCACCTCGGTATTCATGGCGATCCTGAACACCCGCAACGTGTTCGGGCCGACAGCGTGGGCGCCGGTCGTCAACAATGTCGTCGCGCTCGTGACCCTGGGCGTGTACCTAGCGGTTCCGGGTGAGCTTTCGGTCGATCCCGTCCGGATGGGCAACGCCAAACTGCTGGTGCTGGGGATCGGCACCACCCTAGGGGTGTTCGCGCAGGCCGCGGTCCTACTGGTAGCGCTGCGGCGCGAGCACATCAGCCTGCGCCCGCTCTGGGGCATCGACGAGCGGCTCAAACGCTTCGGCGCGATGGCCGGCGCGATGGTGCTTTACGTGCTGATCAGTCAGCTCGGACTGGTGGTCGGCAACCAGATCGCCAGCACGGCAGCGGCTTCCGGCCCCGCGATCTACAACTACACCTGGCTGGTCCTGATGCTGCCGTTCGGCATAATCGGGGTGACGGTGCTGACCGTCGTGATGCCACGGCTGAGCCGCAACGCCGCGGCCGACGACACCCGGGCGGTGCTCGCCGACCTGTCGCTGGCCACCCGACTGACGCTGGTCACGCTGATCCCGATAGTGGCGTTCATGACGGTCGGCGGCCCGGCGATCGGTACCGCCTTGTTCGCATACGGCCACTTTGGGCAGGTCGACGCCGGGTATCTGGGCGCCGCGATCGCTTTATCCGCGTTCACGCTGATCCCGTACGGGCTGGTGTTGCTGCAGCTGCGCGTGTTCTACGCCAGGGAGCAGCCCTGGACACCCATCGTGATCATCCTTGTCATCACAGCCGTCAAGATCGCCGGTTCGCTACTCGCGCCCCATCTCACCGGGGACGCCCCGCTGGTCGCCGGCCTGCTGGGCCTGGCCAACGGCGTCGGGTTTCTGGCCGGCGCGATCGTCGGCTACGTCTTGTTGCGGCGCACCCTCCTGCCGGCCGGCGGCCACCTGGTCGACGTGCGGGA
>Ga0182014_10002515_pt1 | contig 22972 bp, 12 predicted proteins | sample 612S2DmetaG_FD_120489 | JGI IMG/M metagenome (GOLD analysis project Ga0182014, IMG submission 120489) | Permafrost microbial communities from Stordalen Mire, Sweden - 612S2D metaG | ecosystem: Environmental > Terrestrial > Soil > Wetlands > Permafrost | place: Sweden: Stordalen | collected...
CCTATTCACTGTTGCGTTTTTTTGAAGGGCCGATGAGCTTGAATCCCCAGCGATCAATCGTGAGTCGCGCGTTTCCCGGCACGCGGAAAGGCGGCCAGTGAAGCGACAGGGAGATCGATCGCGAGAGATCGCTTCATGCGGAACCCCTTTATTTTGCAGCGGTCTTGTCATGCTTGCAGTTAGCGGTTACTGGAACATCCGTCAAGGTAATGAGGCGGAGATACGCGTGTCAAGAGAAATCGGAGAACTAGTAGCACTTTTTGAAAGTTAAAGTTGTTGAATCCGTAAACTCGCTGAAATATGGGGAATCGCTCCGGGAACCCCGTCAGAATAGCCTGATTTATTCCGCAAATCGGAACATAACATTCCCGATTTAACGCGTGGTTCGCCGCACGTAGAAATACCGATCAGTTCCCTTGCCGGCTCGTCCCTGAGGGATCGGAATGGGCGCTAAGCGTGGACTGCGACTGCATGGGAAAAGGGTCATGCGGGCAGGGCGTTTCAAGGCGTGTCGTGATGGCGGAAGGAGTGAAAGATGGCCGAGCGCGGAGACGCCGTGGAAATTACTTCCGCTAATTTTCAACCGCTCACGCCAGCGTGAATCAAAGTGCCGAGGCGCGCATCGCAGTCTCGAGCACGGCCTTGCGGGTCTCTTCGTCCCGCTCGGGAGTCATGCGGACCATGGGAGTGGAGAGGCTGATGGCTGCGACCACGGGTCCTTCGGCGGGGCGGAGTGCGGCGCTATAGCAGATGCCGCCCAGGATCGATTCCTGACGATCGCAGGCGATACCGGTGGAGCGAATCTGGGCGAATTCATCGAACAGGCGCGCGCGATCCGTGATGGTGAACTCGGTGCGGCGCGACAGGCCGTAGACCTCAACGATTTGCTCGGCCAGGGCACGGTCTTGAAACGCGGTGATGGCCTTGCCCAGCGCACTGCAATGCGGCGGCAGGACGCGGCCGATGCGATTGGAGATGCGGATCTCATGAAAGGTTTCGATGGAATCGAGGACGTGGATGCGATCGTCGTAAAGGTAGGCCATGCTGACGGTTTCATTGAAGCGCTGCGTGAGCCGCTCCAACTCGGGACGCACCTTGTCGCGCAGCGTGTTGGCCTGCTCAATGAGCCAGCCAAAACGGAGCTTGGGCGCGAGCTGGTAGGTTCCGTCTACTGCCTGCTTCAGGTAGCCGTGCTTTTCCAGGGTCAGCAGGACGCGAAAGAGCGTGGACTCGGGAAGGCCGGTCGCGATGCCGATTTCCTTGAGCGCCAGCGGCGCTTTGCCGTCGAAACAATCGAGCACCTCAAGCGCGCGGCCAATGGAGCGCAGGTAATACTGCTCGTTGGCTGCCGAGTCCTTGGAGTGGAGCGCCCATTTGGGAATGCGCCGCCGGGTGGTCTTGCGTTGCGTGGAGGAAGAGTCTGTCTTGACTTTCATGGAAGGGCCGTACCTTTACTTTGAGACGCTGCATAGCGTGTTGTTGCAATTTATACCCTGTTCGGACCATTGCGTGCAATAATTTTCATTTTTTTAGATTTGGTTTGACACTCTGGTGGAAGCTGTGTAGAACAGGCTTTGCTTGGTGATGGGCCCGGGTTAGACCTCCCGAACGAAGCTCGACTCGGGGCCCGGTTGACCGCAGAACGGCGCACAATGTGGGTGAAGGACCTGGAGGTCTTGAGTCGGCCGGGGAAGTGAGGAACGATGGATCGCAGAGATCTGATGAAAATGGGGACCGGGGTGGTGATGACGGGGTTTGTTTCCGGCGCCTCGGCTGCTCCGGCAAAACCTGGGAACGAGAAGCCTGCGAACGAGAAGGTGGAACAGTGGGGCGTTTTTGAGGTCAAGGCGCAAGGGCCTTCGGCCGGAAATCCCTTTGTGGATGTTCAGTTTGGCGCTCGATTTACGCAGGGCCACCGGAGTGTGGACGCGGCGGGTTTTTATGACGGCAACGGGGTCTACAAGGTGCGGTTCTCGCCAGACATGGTGGGGCACTGGAGCTTTGAGACCGCCAGCAACGTAAAGGAGCTTGCCGGCCTCACCGGTGCCTTCGAGAGCATTGCCCCGGCGCCCGGCAATCGCGGCCCCGTAGGCACGGCGCACCAGTTCCACTTTCAATATGCCGACGGAACGCCGTACTTCCCGTTCGGAACCACCTGCTACTCGTACGGCTTTATCGGCGCGCCCTACGGCGACGACACCCTGAAAAATCTGAAAGACGCGGGATTCAATAAGGTGCGAATCTGCTTGCTGCCCAAGCCGCTGGGAAAAATGCAGCCGGTGGCCATGCCGTTCGAGCGCATTCGCGAAGCGATGCAGCCGGGCGCGGAAAACCTCGCAGACAATGGAACCAGCAAAGAAAAATTCGATCTGGCCCGCATCAATCCCGCCTACTTCCAGCATTTTGAGTCGCGAATTCAGGATCTGATGGCCGCCGGCATCGAAGCCGACGTCATTCTCTTCCACCCGTATGATGCGTGGGGATTCAAGGCCATGGGCGAAGAGGCGGACGACCGCTATCTGCGTTATGCGGTGGCCCGGTTTTCCGCATACCGGAACGTGTGGTGGGCGATCGCCAACGAATACGACCTGGTGCGCTCCAAATCCATGACCGATTGGGACCGTTTCTTCCGCATCGTGCAGGAGGCTGATCCGTACAGCCGATTGCGGTCGATTCATCACAGCCGCGTGGTGTACGACCATTCCAAGCCATGGTGCACGCACGCCAGTTTGCAGGAATACGACTTTGAAAAATCGCCGGAGCGGATGGCGGCCTGGAACAAGCCCATCATTTATGACGAGATCCAATACGAAGGCAACATTGCGCGGCGCTGGGGCAATCTTTCGCCGGAGGAGATGACGCACCGCTTCTGGCGCGCCACGGTCTACGGCGTGTACGCGACCCATGGAGAAACGTATATGGTGACGGACGGGAGCCCTGCGGACCCGAGCCCAGTCTGGTCCGATGCGGGCCGGCTGCACGGAACCAGTCCCGCGCGCATCACGTTCTTGCGCAAGCTGCTCGAGAAGTCCGGAACCACGGGCCTGATGGCGGCCGAGAATCCGTACTATCTAAATGCCGGCAATCCCGGCGCGGTGATTCTTTACTACTTCGACTATCACTGCGTGGGCGAATACGAATTCCCACTGCCGGAAAAAGTCGAGTTCAAGGCGACGATGATCGATCCGTGGGCGATGACGGAATCGCCATTGCCCGGAACCTTCAGCGGCAAGAGCAAGATCAAGTTGACTGGCAAGCCGTATATGGCTGTGCTGTTTGAAAGAAGCTAGCTTTCAGCTATTAGCTTTTAGCTATTAGCTCTTCGTGCCAGGGTCGGCATTTTTTGAGACAGAATAGGTTCGCAGTCTATGGGGTTTCGCTGCGGATCTAAAAAACAGGGTTGAAGGCGATGAAACGAACAGAGTGGATGAGGATGCGTTTTGCGGCAGCTCTTTGTGCAGCAATCGTCATTCTGTCAGCAAATGCATCGGTCAGAGCGACGCAGGTCGCAGTCGTCACCGCAAAAGGTGCGTCGCCACGCGAGCTCTACGGCGCGGAGAAACTGCGCTCCGCGCTTGCGGAATTGAAGACGGCGCCGGCGGGTGCGCGAGTACTGGTTGCGGTGCGCAAAGCGCCGGAGCTCGCACACTTCGATCTGCCTGAGTTCTGGCCGCAGGCCAGGGAAGCGTTTCTCATCAGGCAGATTGGAAAAACCTGGATCGTTACCGGATCCGATGCTTCGGGCGTTCTCTACGGCGAACTGGAGCTGGCCGATCGCATCCGCGCGGGGAAGGCGCTGCCCGCCGGAATCGACGACATGGAGCATCCTGCCCTCAAGCTACGCGGAACCTGCATCGGCATGCAGAAGCAGGAGATTACATACGACAACGCCGAGTACGACTATCCCTACACGCCGCAGAATTTTCCGTTCTTCTACGACAGGGCCGCGTGGATCAAGTATCTCGACATGCTGGCCGAGGAGCGCTACAACACGCTCTACCTTTGGAACGGCCATCCCTTCACCAGCCTGCTGAAGCTGCCGAAATATCCCGAGGCGCAGGAGTTGCCCACGGCGCAGCTGGAACAGAACATAGCAATGTTCAAATGGCTGACCGCGGAGGCCGACCGGCGCGGCATCTGGGTGCTGCAGGGCTTCTACAACATCCATCTTTCGCACACCTTTGCCCGCGCACATCATCTTCCGTATCATTTGTCGGCGCCTAATGCCGAGGCGAGCGCCTATACGCGCTACGTGATCTCAGAATTTGTACGCGAGTATCCGCACGCCGGCCTGATGATGACGCTGGGCGAGGCGCTGAGCCCGCGCTACGGCGCGGAGTGGCTTGCGCAGACGATCATTCCCGGCGTTCAGGATGGGCTGAAGGAGCTCGGCATCACCGAGGAACCTCCCATCGTGGTGCGCGATCACGCCACCGACATCGACGCGGTGATGAAGGCCGCTCTTCCGCTCTACGCGAACATCGACACCTTGTCCAAGTGGAACGGTGAATCGCTGACGTGGACCAACGTGCGCGGACCCGTGCTCGACCAATTCAAAATGCTCGCTGAAGCCTCGAACGTGACCATTGCCAACGTGCACCTGCTTTCAGATCTCGAGCCATTCCGCTGGGGCGATCCGGATTTCATACGTCAGACGGAGACGAACTTTCAGCGCATCGGCATCGGAGGGCTGCATGTGTATCCGCTGCGCTACTGGGATTGGCCGTACTCGGGCGACAACACAGACCCTCTGCTGCTGCAAACCGATCGCGACTGGATCTGGTTTGAGGCGTGGGGGCGCTACGCGTGGAATCCGAATCGCGATCCTGAGAAAGAGCATGCGTATTGGGTATCGCGCTTTGCAGAGAAATTCGGATCAGCGGAGGCCGGCGAAAAAATTCTTGCCGCGTACACGCTGGCCGGACCTTGCCAGCCAAAGCTTTTGCCGCGCATCGGCATCACGGAAGGAAACCGCGAGGCGCTCACGCTGGGCATGACCATGCCGCAGCTGATCGATCCCGCTCGCTTCAATCCCGCGGTACCGCTGTGGACGGGCGATGCGCCACCGGGCGAGCGGCTGGACGATTATGTGGCCGAAGAAGTGAAGAATGAACCACACCATGGCGAAACGCCGCTCGGCGTAAGCGACGAAACTGTCGAGGCATCGCGGAAGGCATTCGATGTAGCAAGCGCTGCCGAACCGTTTGTGACGATGAATAAGGCCGAATACGGACGCATCGTGAACGACCTGCACGCGATCGAGCTGCTCATGGAGTTCTACAACGCGAAGACCAAGGCGGCGGAGCAGGCGCTGCTGTACGGATACGATCACAATGCGGCACATTTGCGGCAGGCTGAAACACTGTTGGCCGAAAGCGTGGACCATTTCCGCGAGCTGACTGCGGTCGCCGGCCCCGCGTACCGCACCGCGACGAGCATGGAAACAACGCAGCGCCAGATTCCGTTCCGCGGCGGCATGAATCAGTTTCCCAACTGGCAACAGTGTTTGCCGATGTATGAGAAAGAGCTGGCCACGTTCCGCAAGCGGCTGGCGCAGTTGAGCTCTGGCGCGAAGATCGACGAGAACAAGCCGGTTGAACGGCTGCCGCAGGTCGCGTTCACGCTCAAGCCCGGCGCGGGCGAGGCATTCACCGTGGAGAAGGGCGCGAATCTGTTCGCGGGCGCGAATGCAGCGATCAGCGACCTGGCGCCGGAACTTGCTGGCATGAAGGGAATCCGCATCTCGCCCAGCGAAGGCGGAACGTTGCGCTTCGATCTCGCGCAGCCGGCGCAAATCCTGGTGGGTTTTGTGAGCAATTCATCGCGGAAGAACACGGTGCTCGATCCAGAATCCGAGCAGTGGAACCTCGTGCTCCTTAATGCGATCGCGGCGTCGAAGGTTCCGGCCATGGCAGTGTGGGCCAAGCCGTTACCAGCCGGAGCAAACGAGCTCGACATCGGCAAAGGGCAGTATGTAGTCCTCGGCTTTATTCCCGCCGATTACCACGTGGCTCCGCACGTGAACTTTGCGAATGAGGGCGACGGCGGACCGCCAAATCTGGACTGGCTGTTTGAGTGAGGAGCAGCTATCAGCTCTTAGCTGTCAGCTCTCAGCTTGATTGCGGATGTGCGCGCGGGGCTATGGTTTTTGAGGCTCTTGTGTTGAGGAAGGCTGCGCACTCGCCGGCGCATCGTGGCGCGCGAGGAGCCGGGCCGCTTCTTCATCCGTAATGTGCAGAAAACTCCCGTGCTTCGAATACGGCGGCAGCGAAGTTTGCGCGGTGATGTCCTGCCAGTGCTTCCAGTCGGTGGTGGCCACGGCTTCAAAGCGGGCGCGGGGCGCGCGATAGTGGTCGTAGAAGACGATGTATTGATTGCCAATCTGGATCGCCGAGGGACCCTCTGACCAGCTCTCGTTGATCGGCCCCGAGATGTTGCTCCACGGTCCTTCAAGCGTAGGCCCAGTCGCGACACGCTCCTGAAAAGTGAGCGGGTCGTAGGTTTGCTCTTTGAAGATGAGCCGGTAGGGGCCGGTTGCGCCGTGAAAAATCGTGGCGTCGATAGTGACGTAGCCGGGATCGAAAAAGATTGCGGGTCTGGAGAAGGATTGAAAATCCGGTGTGAGCGAGAGCCAGATGCGATTGCCGTCCTGAGAATCCTTCATGGAGCTCGACCAGATGAGGAGCCATTGATTCTTCGCCGCGTCCCAGTAGGTCTCCGGCGCCCACACGTTGTTGGTTGCGGGAAAATCTACCATTATCGGGACGTTTTTCTGAGCGGACCATGTGAGCAGGTCGGGCGATGAGGCGTAACCCAGCGAACCGCCGCGCCAGTTCCAGGTCCACACCATGTGAAAGAGGCCATCGGGGCCGCGCGTCAGAAAGACATCGCGCATCAACTCGCCCGATTGTGCCGGAGCGACCCACGGCTGGCCGTCATTGAGCGGCGTGTAGTGGGTGCCATCGCGGCTGAGCGCAAAATAAATGCCCTGATTGCCGGGCTCTTTGAAGTAAATGAAGAGCCACGCGCCGCCCGCGGTGTTGGCTGCCTGCGGATTTGCATCGTTGGCGTTTTGCGGCGCCTGTGCGGACAAGGGGCCGGCACAAATTGCCAGCAGCGTTGCCGTGGCAGCAAAGAGGAGCAGCTTGCGCGTCGCGCTCATTTTGCCTCCGTGAAAGCGGCATCGATGAGCGTTTTGCCCCGCCAGTGGGATTCGGCGGTTTGTTTTCCGGCCGCATCGAAGAGCCGCCAGGTCCAATGGCCATCCGCGCCGTAGGTCTTCTGCCACGCTTTTGAGCCATCGACGCGATAGAAGACTTCGTCGCCGATCTTGCGGCCGAGATGGAATTCAGCGATCCACTGCCGCGTGCCGTTTTCGAAGCAAAACGTCTGCGGTCCTTCGAGCAGAGTACGGCCGTCGCTTGCGTGAGCGTTGCCCCACTCGGCTTTGAGCTTTCCGTTGGGCCACTTCTCGGTGTGTTTCGTGACAGGACCGATCAAATCTTGGAGTGGCTTCGCGTCGGCTTGAGGCGACTTGGCGGCATCCGGCGCGAGAACCCACGCTTCATTCAGCTCGATCTCGTAGTTCACGGAGTTCTTCGACGTGGCGATGTGAATCACGCCGTCGGGGCCCTGCGTGGCCGTTACGTAGCCGACGGTGAGAATGTCGGCGGGCAGCCGCTTCAGCTTCCAGGTCTTGCCGTCATCGTCGGAGAGTGCAACGTATGCGCCGTCCTTGTGCAGGTGTTTTTCGTTGTGAGGATTGAAATCGGCGACGAAGAAGAGACGTCCTGAAGCGAGGCGAATCACGCTGGGCCGCTCGCCGCTGTCGAGAGGGTCGAAGATAGTCTTCGACTTCACCCACGTTTTGCCGCCGTCGGAACTGGTGGCAAGCGGCATGCGGCCGTCGATGTTGGAGTTTTTCCCGCCGAAGCCGAGAATATCGCCGTTCTTTGCCATCACGATCGTGGTGTGGCGGCCCGCGGTGCGTCCGCCGGTGTCGAACCAAGTTCGGCCGTTGTCGCGCGTGGCCCAGACTGCAGAGATGGAGCCGTTGCCATCAGCATCACGCCCCGTGGAGTCGGTGGGGATGTAGATGGTTCCATTCTTAGCACGCACGATGGAATTGATGGGTTGGGAGACGTAGCGGCCTATGGGCGCAGTGAAGTGAGGAAATTCGATCGCGGCCCACGAAGCGCCGTTGTCATCGGAAGTGGTGAAGGCAAAGGGCGGCGCGCCGATCAAGCGCGGGAAGCCGAAGAACAGCCAGAGGCGCCCATGATCGTTCCAGAAGACAGGCGCGGCGCAGGCGGCATCGGCAAAGTCGGGCCAAGGCTCGGGCATGTCCCAATCCTCAGCGCCCGCGCGGCGGCGCATCACCATCACGGTCTGATCGGGATCGTCTTCGTTGCGGGGCGTGTTGTAGTACGCGGCAACCACGTCGCCGTTGGCGAGCACCTGGATGGCGGAGTTGTGATAGTTGATGCCGAGACCGGGCGCGAGACCTGCGCGCCAGCCGACCTCCGGCATGGATTTTGCGTTGAGATTCGGAAACAGTTCATGGACGTGATAGAAGGGCCTGGCGGGATCGGGACCTTTGGAAATATCGACCGGAGTTTGCTTCACGTCGGTGAAAAAGAAAAACTGCGCGGCGGGCGAGGGGTGCGGCGTGGGAATCGGCGCCTGGACCACGCGGAATCCGATGCTGCCTTGCTTCGAAGCGTAGCTTGGCGCCATGCTGGCGCGATTGGCGGAGCGCATGAAATAGGGCGCGGTTGCGGGAACCATCTCTCCGGGTTTCGATTTACGGAAATCGAGGCCGCCTCCGCGCACGACGCGAAAGTATCCGTGCATCGGACCTGTGGGATCGACTTGCGCGGCGGAAGGATACGGGCCATACCAATCCGCAACCCACTCCGGCGTGCCTTCGCCGATGACTACGCCCCACGGATTGGTCTGGCCCGGCTGGGGCGGCGTGTCGCCGGTGAAAAACGGAGTTTGCGTGCCTGCGCGTTCGGCGTATTCCCACTCGGCTTCGGTGGGAAGACGATACGGCTTGCCGGTTTTCTTTTCGAGCCACGCGCAGAATGCGACGGCCTGGTTGTAGCTGATGCCGGCTGCGTAATCGGGATACGCGGCGACGGGTTGGTAGGAGGGATCGAAGTGCTGGAACTCCTTGACGGTGACGAGATGTGTGGCGACGGAGAAAGAATGCGCGATGGTGACGCGATGCGCCGGGACCTCGTCGAAGTCGCCATGCACAGAGCGGCTCGACATAACGCCGAAACCGTTGACGACGGCGGGTGAAAGTGCGGCATCGTCGGCGCCCATGGTGAAGGAGCCGGCGGGAATCTGCGCCATGGGGTTGGGGGGCGTGGGCTGGGCTAGCAGCGGTGCGAGCGTGAAACCGGTCGTCGACAGAATCAGAAATGCCAATTTACGCACAACAAATACTCCCCAGGGGCTGAAGCCCCTTTGATTCTTTTTAAGCGAAGCATTTGGCCCGGCTAAAGCCGTGCCCTTGTTACAAAACTAATTTCAGAAACACGCTCTGGCGTGGTAAGTTCGGAATTCGTTGAACAACAAATGCAGGTCCTTCGACTCCGTTTGCCGCGCAGAACGCGGCAAACCTCGCTCGGGATGACCGCTCATTATGATGCGAACTTCTGTCTCATAACACCCGTTTCAATGCGGCAGTTCGGCTTCGAGCGGGCCTAACGTGGCGCGGCTCGCGATCTTCTTGCCGTCGACAAAGAGCATGAGGCCGCGACCTTGCCGATATTGCTTGCCGGTTTCGTCGTACACAATTGCGAGCAGATGACTGTGATAGGGGAGACCGTCCACGGCGAAATACGTCCACGTACCGGCGGGCAAAAGCGGATGAATTTCGAGCTTCGCGTCTGTACGTGGACGGAGGCCGATGAGCCCCGTGATGAGCGGATCGGCGAATCCGGAATGATTGTAGTAGTTTCCGCGGCCTACCTGCTTATTCTTGGCGATGAGCATGTCTTTCGCGATCCACTCATTGGTGTCGGCGTCGAGATCTTCGTCGATCCAGTCGATGACGCGACCGCTGGGCAGTTTGATGTGCTGGGACAGAACGTAGTTCGCGAATAATTCGTAGTACTGCTGCTTGCCGATGAACGGCTGCGCGGGACCGTCGAGTAAGTTGGCCAATGCCAGTAGCGTTTGCGTGGTGGCATACGGCCACGAGGGGCCGTTCCATGTGCACTGATCGTCCGAGGCGAAGCGGAAACGCGGGCTGCGCCGCTCGGCGGTGGTGGGTCCGTATTTGCCGGCGAAACCGTTGGGATCGAAGAGTTGCTTCCACGCGATGGCGTGGCTCGGGGTGGGCGCATAGAACTGCCAGGGTATGTAGCCGATGAGTTCGCGCACGCCGGCGAGCTGAAGTTGTGTTCCGGGGTCCTTGAATCTTTTCTCTTTGCGAATGCCGGAGTCGGCCGCGGGGGAAAGGTCCTCGTAAAACTGATCTTTCGGATTCCAGAGTTTGGTCTCGATCAGATGCTCGAGTGTGGCGGCCTTGGAGTCGTATTCGGCAGAGACTTCCGATTGTTGTGACCCGCGCGCGAAATCCGCAATGGCGCGCGTGTCGGCGAGCATATAGCTATTGAGCGGCGTGCGATAGCCGTCGCCGCCGATGGATTTCTCCATGGCGTCGCGGGTATCGATCTGCCAGTAGAGGCCGACGGCTGGATCGAGATGATCGTCCCACGCTTTGTAATTGGCAATGAGATTGGGGAGCAGATCCGCGCCGAGCTTTAGGTCGCCCGTGGCTTCCGTTACCAACTGCACGCTCCACGCAAACGGAAAGCTATAGGCGCGCGGATTTGCCATGGCACTTCCCCAGAACCGCGCGTAATCCTCGGCGATCTTGGGGTTGCGCAGCCAACGTGCCTCGCCGAGATGAAAGGGCGCGGCGTCGGGCAGCACGCCGTTGTGGGGAAGGTCGGGGCGGTGCAGCCACTCGGTGATGAGGTAGCCGTGGTCAGCTGTTTCCTCAACGTGCTTCTCAAATGAGTACCAGCGGAAGTAATACATTTCCTCGAACTGCTTGTTCGAAGAATTGAAGAGCGGGGCGTTGGCGGCGATCCACGGCCATTGGTCGGCGGGTTGCTGGCCAGTGGCTTCGCGCTCGTCGGCCGCGAACTGATTGACGTAATGGAGATAGTCGTCGGGGTGAAGGACGGCGAAGGTCTGGTCCGGCGCGCGCGTCTGGGCGAAGGCGGCGGCGGGGAGAAGCGCGAGGGCGAATGCAATTGGGGAAAGAATTCTCATCGAGGAACCATGGGAAACACAGTGACAGCTTGCGCTAGACGCGGCGTACGGCACTTGCTGTTGCTTCGGGGCCGTTAAGACTCTCGAGAATTCTGCGCGCGTCGCCCAGCCAATCTCCGGCCGCCTGTTTGAGGCATGAGATATCGTTGGTGCAAAACAAAAGATCGATGCCGAGCCCGAGCCAGAAGGCGAATTCGTCGGGCGCACAGGCCGTGGCGACACATTTGTTGTGGTTGCGGGCGGCTTTGACGATCTTTGCCGCGGCTGCCTGCACTGCGGGGTGTGAGGTTTGCGAGGGCAGGCCGAGGCTGGCGGCGAGATCGGCTGGGCCGATGAAGAGATCGACATCAGGCACCGCGGCCAACTCCTCGACGCGGTCCAGCGCCGCGCTGCTTTCGATTTGTGCCATGAGGCAAAGATCTTTGTTGAGGCTTTGCTGCTGGGCGACGATGGGGCTGGGAATGCTGTAGTTGACGGCGCGCGAGACGGAGAAGAAGCCACGGCTTCCGGCGGGAGCAAAGCGCGCGTATTCGCGGAGCTCCTGCATTTGTTCAGGCGTTTCAATCATGGGCACGTCGAGAATGTCGGGCCCGCATTCGGCGCCTTTGAGCACGTTTTCGCGGCGCACATCGGGAATGCGGATCATGGTCAACATGCCGGTGCCGGCAGCCATGCGGCAAAGGTCGGCGGCCTCGGCAAAGGTGATGTGGCCGTGTTCCATCTCGATCCAGATCACCTGGTAGCCGAGATGCGCGCAGATCTCAAGAAAGATGGGATCGTAAAAATAGACGGCCGCGCCGAGAAGAGTTTTGCCGCCGTTGGCCTGAACAGCTTGCTGCAAACGATTCATGGAGAATCTCCCAATGGAATGGATTGAGGACTGGAATGCTTGCGAGCGGCAAGCCAGCTCCAGAGTGTTTGGTTTGAGGAAAGACTTTGGGGCGCGGGGAAAAAAGCCGCGCAGAGCAATCCGGTGGCAAGGAGCAAAAGATTGCCGAAAACGCCGATGGTGTATTCGCTCCAGGGGTAGTTATAGCGATGAAGGTTGAGGGTTTTGCCGCCGTCGAGAGTGAGCGTGGCGTAGGCGGTGAAGAGCAGGTTGACTACGATTCCGGCGATGGCGCCCAAGCGGCCTGCTCGCGGCGAGAGGAATGCCAGCAAAAAGAGCCCGGCCAAGCCGCCGGCGACAATCGCGGTCGCGGCGTAATAAAGCGCCAGCGCGGAGCCGTGCGTGGAACTGAGCCGGAGCGCGACCGCGATGGCGAGAAAGCCGCACAGGACGACGGCGATTTTGCCGAAACGCAAGCGTTGCGCGTCGCTGTGGCGCGGGAAAAAGTGCGAGTAGAAATCTTCAACCAGGATGAGACCCAGGCAGTTGAGATCGGAGGCGAGCATGGACATGGCTGCGCCGAAGAGCGCGGCGAGGAACAGACCGGCCACGCCGACCGGCATCTGCGTGACCATGTAGTAAGGAAACACCTGATCGGCACGCGTGATGGCTGTGGGAAGCGTCTGGCCCGAGAGACGGTAGAAGGCCCAGAGCAGCGAGCCGATGAGCATGAAAGCCGTCCACACGGGCAGGCAGAGCGAAGCGCCCATGGCAATGCCGCGCAAAGCGGAGCGGTCGGATTTTGCGGCCAGGTAACGCTGCACCACAGTTTGATCGGCCGTGTATTTCTGCAGGTAGTAGAAAAAGCCGTAAAGAGCCATGGTCCAGAAGGTGGGGCGCGCGAGGTCGAAGTCAAAGCTGCCCAGGCTTAGTTTGTGGTTCACGGCGAGGAGATGAAACATGGCGGCGGGCCGCGCGTGTGGCGAGAGCAGCAACAGGACGAGAGTGATGGCGATGCCGGTCCAGAGCAGAAAACCCTGCACCACATCGGTCCAGATGACGGCGCGAAGGCCGCCGATGAACGTGTAGAAAATAGTGATGACGCCGAGGCCGATGATGAGAAACGCGATGGACCAGCTGGTAAATCCCGCGACGGCGAGTGCGAGCAGGTAAAAGACAAAGCCCATCTTGGCAAAATGGCCCGCGGCAAAGGCGAAGGAAGAATACATGCGCACCGCGGTGCCAAAGCGCTTGCCGAAGTATTCGTAGACCGACATCGACACCACGTGGCGAAAGAAAGGCACGATGATGGGGCCGATGGAAAGGATCACGATGACAAAGAGCATTCCGGGTACGAGTAAATTCCAATCGCCCGCGTAGGCCGCGCCGGGGAAGGCGATGAAGGTGAGGCTGGTGATGATGGTGGCCAGCAGCGAAAGGCCCGCGGCCCAGCCGGGGACGGTGCGCCCGGCGATGAAGTAGGAGTCAGTGGTTTTCTGGCGGCCCGCGACACGAATGCCAATGCCGACGAGCGTGATCATGTAGGCGGCAATGATGAGAGTGTCGGCGAGATGCATCTTAGCGCGCCCTCCCAGAATTTGCGGGTTCGGCCTTGGCGGATGCGGCTGCCGCGCCCGCGAGAGCGAGCTTGCCTTCAGCCATGCTGACAGCGAGGCGCATGGCCGACTTCATATTGGCGGCATCGGCCATGTTGCGGCCGGCGATATCGAAGGCGGTGCCGTGATCGACGGAGGTGCGGATGATGGTCAGGCCGAGCGAAACATTTACGCCGCCGGTGAAGTCGATGAGCTTCATGGGAATGTGGCCCTGGTCGTGATACATGGCGACGATGAGATCGAATTCGCCACGCAGGGCGCGGACAAAGATGGTGTCGGGCGAGTGCGGGCCGGAGCAGTCGATGCCCAGCGCGCGCGCCTCCTCGATGGCCGGGGCGATGATGGCGGCGTCTTGTGCGCCGAAGAGCCCGTGCTCGCCGGCATGGGGATTGAGACCGCAGACGGCGATGCGCGGAGCGCGACGGCGCATCCACAGGAGCGCGTCGTTACCCAATCTAATGGTCTCAACGATGCGCGCGCGATCGAGCTTGCAGGCTTGTTCGAGGGGAATGTGCGTGCTGACGTGGATAGTTGCCAGCTTCTCGGAGTAAAGCAACATGCGCGGCTCCGGCGCCCCGGTCAGCTCGGCAATGTATTCGGTGTGCCCGGAGAAGACGCGGCCGGAGAGCGTGACCGCTTCTTTATTCAGCGGCGCCGTAACCATGGCGTCGGCCTCGCCGCTCATGCAGAGCTCAACGGCGCGGCGGACATAGGCGATGGCCGCTAGGCCGTACTCCGCGCGAAGCTGGCCGAAGGCAACCGTGTGATCGGCCGGCAGTGTACCGGTATCAACAAGAGTGCAGGGCAGCGTGGCCGGATCAATTCCGGAAAGGCGGCCAGCAGCGTGGAGCGCGGCTGAGTCGGCAATCAGGATCCACTGCGCGAGCGATGCGACGGAATCATCGCGGAGAGCCTTGAGGGCAATTTCTGCGCCGACGCCGGCGGGGTCTCCGATGCTGATGGCGATACGCGCGAGCTTGCTCATGCCGGACCCCGCAGCGCGCTGAGGATTTCGTTGAAGACCGTGGGCGCGCCAAAACCGCCGGATTTCGTGATCACGATGCACCCTTCTGCCATGCCCCCCTGCACAATGCCCCAGGGAATTCCGGGCGCAAGCTCTCCATGGAGGATAAAAGAATGGGCGCCAAGCGTGCTGGCAACGAGCAAGGCGGTGTCGCCCCCGGTGAGAATCAGCGCCTGCGGCGCGAAGGCGTGGAATGTGTCGAGAATGCGCGCGCGATTGCTGGGGCCGAAATCGAGACGCAGCACCTGAACGGCGCGAGAGTCGACGCGATCGAGGGTTTCAAGCTGAAGTTTCGTCACGGGATGATCGGTTCCGGCAACGAGCAATGTGCGCGAGGCGGAGGGCGGCGGCACGCGGCGGATGCGCCGGGCAGCGCGGCTGGCGAGAGCGTGCGCCAGGCCGGCAGATCCCGCAAACAGGAGGCCGGGAAACTTTTCCGCAGCGCGGACCAGGGCTTCCAGATCCGATTGCGTGGAACTGTCGCACAAAAGCACGGGCTTGGCGGCGTGGAGCGCTGCGGCAAGCTCTTCTGGACGAGAGACGTGACCGATGAGGCTTCTGTTTCTCGGCGGAAAGAGGCTGGCGATATCGACCAGAGTGCGCTGGCCAGTGGCGTCCTGAATTTCCAGTATTCCGTTGCGCACAGTGCGGCCTGCGGCGGGAAATGCCGGGGCCAGCAGGACGGCGCGCGATCCGAAAGCGCGATGCGCGGCCAGAATCTCAGCGGCAAAAGGGCCACGGGCCGCGGAGTCAATCTTCTTGAACAGAAGTGTCTGGGGATTGCAGACGAGTGCCGCGGCAGTGCGCGATACGATGCGCGACGCTTTGGCCGGCGAGAGCGAGCGGGAATCCGTATTGAAGGCCTGCACCGGCTCCGTGGCCGGAAACGACGCTGCGACGCCAAGCCAGACGCGCACCGCACTGCCTGTCGGAAGAAATGCCGCGGCCGCGTCGCAGGCGCCGGTCAAATCGTCGGCGAGAAGACAGATTTGCTGCGGAAACGAAGTTGGGGAGGGAGCCGAGTGGTGGAGCGGATTGGCGGTGGCAGTAGGCATCAAGGCGGCGGCGCTTTATTTTCGAGAGTATACGATTATTTTCTAATTTTCGGAACGCCGATTTTGGACGGAGGGTTCCGCGCCGGGACAAGGTGCGGAGTTCGGCGAGAAAATGCGGCCTTCTGAAAACCGGAAATCCACCGTATTGCTGCTCATGAGCTATTTAGAATCAATAAATTCCACCAGAGATCAATGAACTATTGCGCGCTCGATGAACCGGCCCGGCGAACCTCTGTTTCGCTTCAAGCACAGGCCTGAAAGTTGGAACTACCGGAGCCGCCACTCCTCGGAACCACGGCACAATCGCTGTCGGCCGAAAACCGGGCGCCGCAGCCAATCCGCAGCGCGGAATATACGCCGGCGGGGGCGACGTGGGGCGAGAGCCAGACCGAAGGGAATGTAGGCGCGACAAAAAAGAAGGGGACGGTTGCCAAACGGCGCCCGTCCCCTCAATTGGGTCACACAAAGGAGGCTAGAACGTGATCTTGGTGTAGAACTGCATCTGACGTGGATCGCCAAACGATGTTGCTGTAGCAAATGTGGTGGAGCCAGGCGCCCAGGTCGCGTTCATGCCCAACACGTTGGGGTGGTTGAATACGTTAAACGCCTGAGCGCCGAGCTTAACGGTCGCCCATTCGCGGATGGCGAAGCCCTTCTCCGTGGCCATATGGAACGCAACTTTCTTCGGGGCCCGCAAGCAGCCCACCTGTGCGGTACCGAAATAGCCCCACGAGGGAGGGGTGAAGCTGCTGACGTTATAGACAGGTTGCTGGTGTTCGGTGAGCTTGCCGCTGGTTCCGTGGTTGCGATACAAAGGGCCGCCCACGTTGGGCCGTGTTGCCAAGCCCGAGCTATAGGTCGGAGTTTGAGCGAATCCGCTTTCTACCACACCATAGGACGTAAAATTCCATCCGCCCAGGAGCGCTTTTTCGAGGTTGTTCGACGTTTTGTTGAAGAACGGCACATCATAGACGAGCGAGTACACGAAGACGTCGGGGCGGTCATAATCCGGACGCCCGTAGTCGCCCAGAGGATTGTTGGCGTTCTGGAAAGCGCCGCTGGAGCTGTACGCCACCTGGATGCCGGTGGCGTTGATATCGCCGAGCGCCTTGCTGAAGGTGTAGGAGACGTGTGCAGTGAGGTTACGCATTTTCTGCACATAACCGATGAGCAGGCCGTTGTAGTTGGCGACGCCAAAACTGGCGCCGGTGCCTATGCTGCTGTATCCCTGATAGGGACGATAGAAGTAGCTGTTCACCTTACCCTGGTTGATGCAGGGATCGTAGGCGAAGCCCGACGTGAGCTGGTTGGGAGCCGTAGACGCTGCAACGCAGGCCGCGGTTCCGGATGGGTTGGCGTAGGTTCCTGTCACCGGATTTGCATTCAATGGGAAATTCGAGTCCCAGCCGGTGGTGAAGATATGCTGCGTGGTCATGCCGGCATATCCGATGGCGACGACGCCGCCCGGAGCGACTTCTTTTTCTATCGTCAAGCTGTAGTCGCGGATGGTTGCCGGACGATAACTGTTCGAGGTTGAGTTGACCGCTAAAAGCCCGGGGGGATTGGGTACGGCGCCGCCGCCTGAAACGCCGGCGGGATTGGTGAACTCGGTGTTGAAATAAACTGGCGTCTGCGCGAAGGGAATGTTGGCGAGCAGGTTTGAGGTTTGCAGGAGGCCCACCTGGGTGTAGCCGAAGCCAGCGCCGCCATGGATGGAGGTCTTGCCGTCATTGGTTAACCGGTAGGCGAAGCCGATGCGAGGCGCAAACAGTCCCTTATGCGGCGTGGTGAAGCCATTGGGGACGCCGCTGCCGGCGGTAACCATGCCATTGCTGAGCACATTGGCCGCGGTGACACCGTCCTTCTCTAACGGCGAGTTCGTGGCGTTCAGATACTGCCAGGTATTGGAGGTGAACCCGTATGACGAAACGGCACAGGCGGGCAGGCTTCCCAGCGCAGCGCCGGTTGGAGACGCGCATATAGCCGGTTGACCTGCGGTTGAGAATGCGCTCGGGACAAAGTTGGACACCTGGTTGCCGTTCATGGTGGGCGCGGTGTAATAGGACCAGCGCATGCCAAGGTTGACCGTCAGCCTGGGGTTTAGTTTCCAGTCATCCTCGAAATAGGTCTCTGTCCAGACGTTACGGAAAAGCCCGTCGCGCTGCGAGTTGGTTTGCTCGTATCCGTAACTGCTGCAAGCATGACTACCGCTGGCCAGGAAGCCCAACAAGTAATCACCGGCAGTGTCGTTGGAGTAGCTGCCGTCGAAGCAGAAGTTGCCCATCGGGAATGCACTGGCGTTGACATGAAGACGATCCCACATGACGGTGGCTCCGGCCTGGAAAGCATGGTTGCCCTTGATCCAGGTGAAGTCGTCGAGGAACTCGCCGCTTGAGCTATTGGAGTGCGTCGGCAGCGCTCCTTCACCCAGCCAGAACCAGCCGTTGGTCATTTGCGAGTCGTTGTTCATGCTGATATCGGGAATGCGATTCAGCGGATCCGCGCCCGGGAATTTCTGGTTGATGGTGACGCCGCTGGGCACGGTGTATTGTCCGATCAACGCGGCGATGTACTTGGAATAGATCAAGGCAAAACCGACTGCATTGATCACATTTGGCTTGATGGTTGACTGCCAGCGCAGCAAGGCGTCGGTTGACGGGGTGTAGGCCGCGGAGTTGGGATTTGGCGCGTAATCGTTGTAGCCGCGTGTGGCATTGATGGAAGCTACTTCTTCATGCAGCACGCGGAAGGTGATGCTGTTATTGGCGTTAACGTTGTAGTCCCCGCGATACAACTCATCGTTGACGCTGAACTTTGTGGGATTGTCGTTCAAATAGTTTTGACTGGTGGCCGCGAGGGTGGTGTTGTAGTTGGGAAGCGGCCAGTAGGCGTTCATCAGGGCCACGGTATTCGCGTCCATGCACTTGGGCAGGATCTCGTTATAGAGTCCGCTGCCCGTTTTCTGGTAAATGCAGGCCGCTCCCGAGCCGGCGCCGCCCCCTTCGCGGGCGTCGAGGATTGCCTGATACGACGCAGGGAGCGATGCATAAGGCGTCAGGTTGGCGCTGGCTCCGGCTGGATTCACCACCTCCGTACTGAGGTCGCCGCCCCGATTGGCCTGCGAAAATACATCGCGAGCGCCGGAACTGTAGGACTGATGAACGGCTTTCCAATCGGCGCCAACGAAGAAGAAGAGCTTCTTGTCCAAATTGGTGAAGAGTTTGGGAATCTCCACCGGGCCGCCCAGCGTGATACCCCAGTCGGACTGGTGGAGTGAGGTCAAAGGAACCGATCCGTTGGCGAGAAAGCCGTGTGCCGTGCCGTATTCGTTGGTGCGGTCGAAGAAATAACTGCTGCCATGGAACTGGTCGCCGCCGCTCTTGGTGGTGACCAGGACCTGGCGGCCGGCCAATCCGTACCTGGCGCTGAAGTTGTCGCTCAGCACACGCATTTCGGCCACGTGATCGACGACCGGCGTAATGGGCAGAGTAATGTCCGACGCACTGACGTCGTTGTACACACCGTCGATGGTGTACATACTTTCCTCGTCGGAGGACCCATTGATCACGACAGCCGAGGTGATAGCGCCTTGCCCGGCCTGATAGGTGCCGTTGGCGCCGTTTACGCTGCTAACGCCCGGAACAACCGTCAACAAAGACTCGAAGTTACGGCCGTTGAGCATGATGTTCTGGACTTCTTTTGCGGTGATGGTGCCGCCGGCTTCAGCGCTCTCGGTTTGCACCACCTCGGCGTCAGCTTCCACGCTGACGGAGGCGGAAGCGTTGCCGACGGCGAGCTTCACATTCAGTCCGCGGCGCTGGCCGGGATCGAGATGGATGTCTTTGATCTGCTCGCTCTTGAATCCGACCTTTGCGGTGGCGACCGAGTAATCGCCAGGCGCCAGCGACTCTGCGTCGTAGAACCCGGCGCCATTGCTGGATTCGGTCTGCGACAGGCCCGTGGCCTGGTTAGTGATCGTCACCTGGACTGCGGGTACGACTGCCCCGGTGGCGTCAGTAATTGTGCCGGTAATCGAACAACTGGTGGCGCTCTGCGAGTGCACCCAAGCGGCGAAAGCGAATACGGCCAGTGCCGCACCCAGTCGCCATAGGTTGCTCAGCTGTTTCAGTTTCATGTAGGCCTCCTTCCGATTTTGGTTCACTCTCATTGCTTGCCGCGAAGAGAGCACAGCATTGCTGTTGCGGGGGAACAGTAAGTAACCCGCAAAATGGGTGTCAACGTGAAAACGAATTTTTCGGCGCGCGGAATTGAGGAAGAGAGGACCGGGCAGAACCGCGGCTCGGACTGCAGGCAATTTTTCAGCGCAGAAATCCGCAATGCGGAACAATGTTATCGAGGAGGGAGGCGCGGTTTTCGACCGTTTGGCGGCGTTCATAGAAAGACGATCCCCGGCGAAACGAGGCGCGCGAAGGCTCGCGGAGTGGGCATAAACACTTGACGGGAATCGAATCGAAAGAAATGCGCGCTGGCTTCCTGCTTTGCCAATACCCCGGTTTGCGTGCCTCGGTAATGATCAATCGGAGCCAGAGGAGGGCCGATGCGGCGCCTGGGACGCGCGGTCACTTTGCGCAGCAATAGGCATCTAGTTTCCGCAGCGGCGCGTACGATCTTCCGGTTCCATTATCCGGAACGTCCAGGCGGGCTCATTCGGGCGTTGGAGGGGGAGTTCGATGTACAGTCCGTCGGCTTCCTGATGCCAGGAGAGTGGCGCATCGGAGCCCAGCATCTTGACTTCGCAAACGGGTCCCTTGAGATAGGGCAAGCCGCGCGCCAGCGAGCGAATGCGCAGCTTGCCATTAGAGGGCCAGCCGAGTGCGATGGCGTAGAGCGCGCCGTCGTGAGTGGTGAAGCGAATATCTTCCGCTGTGAACTCCTGCTGGTCGGAGTTTTTTGCTGTGCCAGTGACTTTTGTGGGGCCTTCCCCATAGACGAGCCACGGGCGCGAGCCGTAGATGGCCTCGCCATTGGTTTTGAGCCACGCGCCCATCTCGATCAAAATGGCGCGCGCCTGCTCGGGAATGGTGCCGTCGGATTTTGGTCCCACGTTGAGCAGCAGGTTGCCGTTCTTGCTCACCACATCCACCAATTCGTCGATGAGCGACTTGGCGCTGCGGTACTCGTCGTTATTGGCGTAGCCCCAGGAGTGAATGCTGACTGAGGTGTCGGTCTGCCAGGGCAGCAGGCGTAGCGTGTCGAGCTTGCCGCGTTCGATGTCGAGCGTGGCGGCGTTCTCGGGGAAATCGTATCCCTTGTACGTAAGCACCACGCCCTGGCGGCGGCTTGCCGCTGCATCGTAGTAGTAGGCCGCGAAGCGCTGGAGATAGGGCTGAAAGGCGGGCTGGCCAATCCACCAGTCGAAGTACAAAAAGTCGGGATGGTACCTGGCGACGAGTTCCGCGCTGCGCGCCAGCCAGTCATCGAGGAAGGCCTTGTCCGGCGGAAGCCAGCGCTCGAGATGGTCGGGGTCCGGCTCCTTCGCGTCGTCCTCTCCGGGCAGCGCCATGGGCTGCGCGGGACCGTAGAGGCCGGCGTAGCGCGGGTCGCGCACATCGGAATCGAACTTCATTCCGCCGTCGTACCACCACCAATGCTCGGCGCGATGCGAAGAGACGCCAAAGTGCAGGCCGTGGCGGCGCGTAGCCGCTTCCAGTTCGCCGACTACATCGCGTTTCGGCCCCATCTTCGCGGCGTCCCAATCCGTAAGGCTCGAATCGTACATGGCGAAGCCGTCGCAGTGCTCGGCTACCGGAACGACATACCGCGCGCCGGCTTCGGCGAAGAGATCGAGCCACGCATTGGCGTCAAAGTGCTCCGCGCGGAACATGGGGATGAAATCCTTATAGCCGAATTTGGACTGCGGCCCGTAGGTTGCAACGTGGTGTTTGAACGCAGCATTGCCCGCGACGTACATGTTGCGCGAATACCATTCGTTTCCGAATGCCGGAACGGAATAAACGCCCCAGTGGATGAAAATGCCGAACTTGGCATCGCGAAACCACTCGGGTACGCGATAGCCGGCAAGCGAATCCCAATCGGCGCGGAAAGGACCGGTGCGCGCAGCCGCGTCGACGCGCGCCAATTGCCGCTGCACATTTGCGGGCGTTTGCTGCGCGTGCGCCGAGCAGGCCAGCGCGACCAACACGGTTGCGGCGAAGGCAAATTGGATTCGGCGGCTGCGCTCTTTGCGTTTCATCCCATCCAAGCTAGCAGATGCGGTGCAAGTTTGAGGATTGCGTTGATGCACCCGGGTGCTGTATCACGGGCTGATGGCGTCTTACACGATATATCCGAAGCACACTCCGGTTTGCGTGCGTGGTTTCATCTGCGGCGCGGTCCTTTTGTCATTCGCGGTTGCGCTGGTGCATGCCGCTCCCAGTTCTGGATCGCATCTGTTGCGGCCGACCGATCTGCGCTGCGATGACAAGAGCGAGCCGCTGGCTGTCGCGGATGCGCATCCGGAGTTTTCCTGGCAATTGGCCGCGGCCTCGCGGGGACTGCACTCTGTGAGTCAGTCTGCATACCGCATTCAGGTGACGGAGGACGCTCGTGGCGCTCGACAGGCGCGATCTATTGTTTGGGATAGCGGCGTTATTGGCAGCGCGGCTACTTTGGGAATTGTCTACGCAGGGCCGGCGCTTAAGGCGGGCGGCGCGTACGCGTGGCGCGCGGAGGTTTGGGATGAGCAGCACCGCGCCAGCGGTTGGAGCGATGCGGCGCATTGGACCGAAGCGCCAGAGTGGCACGCGTCGTGGATCGCCGCGCATCCCGTAAACGGCGACGCAAACGAACCCCTACCGCTCTTCCGCAAAACCTTCACGTTGCGGCGGGCGGTGGCGCGCGCTCTGCTCTACGCCTCGGGCCTCGGGCAGGACGAACTGCGGTTGAACGGCCGCAAAGTGGGCAGCGATGCGCTGACGCCGGGTTGGAGCGACTATCGCAAGACGGTGTATTACGACGCCTACGACGTGACGGCGCTTTTGCACGCTGGGCGAAATGCGATAGGCGTGATGCTGGGCAACGGCATGTATCGCGTGCTGAAAACGCCCGATCGCTACACGAAATTTGTGGGCAGCTTTGGCGAGTTGAAATGCATCGTGCAGCTCCACGTTGAGTTCACCGATGGCAGTACGGC
>Ga0182014_10002516_pt1 | contig 22963 bp, 23 predicted proteins | sample 612S2DmetaG_FD_120489 | JGI IMG/M metagenome (GOLD analysis project Ga0182014, IMG submission 120489) | Permafrost microbial communities from Stordalen Mire, Sweden - 612S2D metaG | ecosystem: Environmental > Terrestrial > Soil > Wetlands > Permafrost | place: Sweden: Stordalen | collected...
TCGGCTGCACGCTGAATTGCTCGTTCTGCCACACCGGCACCCAGCGGCTGGTGCGCAATCTCACCGCCGGCGAGATCGTCGGCCAGGTCATGGTGGCGCGCGATCGCCTCAACGACTGGGCCGACCGCGAGACGCCGACCGGCAGCCGCCTCGTCACCAATGTGGTGATGATGGGGATGGGCGAGCCGCTGTATAATTTCGACGCGGTGCGCGATGCGCTGCTGATCGTTTCCGACAATGAGGGCATCGGCATTTCCCGCCGTCGCATCACGCTGTCGACCTCGGGCGTGGTGCCCAACATCGCCAGGACCGGCGACGAGATCGGCGTCATGCTGGCGATCTCGCTGCATGCGGTGCGCGACGAATTGCGCAACGAGCTGGTGCCGCTGAACCGCAAATACCCGATTGCCGAATTGCTGCAGGCCTGCCGCGATTATCCCGGCTCCTCCAACGCGCGGCGCATCACTTTCGAATATGTGATGCTCAAGGGCGTCAACGATTCGCTCGACGACGCCAAGCTGCTGGTGAAGCTGCTGAAGGGGATTCCGGCCAAGATCAATCTGATTCCGTTCAATCCCTGGCCGGGCACGGCTTACGAGTGTTCGGACTGGGAGCAGATCGAGAAGTTCTCGGAATACATCTTCAACGCCGGCTATTCCTCGCCGGTGCGCACGCCGCGCGGCCGCGACATCCTCGCCGCCTGCGGCCAGCTGAAATCGGAGACCGAGAAACTGTCGGTACGCGAGCGGCAGGCGCTGCGCGCGATGGCGATGACGGATTGAAAACGGCGGCTGGCCTTCCCGGAAGTTCCGACCTCATCCTGAGGAGCTTGCGAAGCAAGCGTCTCGAAGGATGGCCGCAACGACGGTGCCTGCCGCCATCCTTCGAGACGGCGCTTCGCGCCTCCTCAGGATGAGGACCGCGAGGGACGCTCGACTAATGAGAAGTATCCAATGGCATTGATCGGCCGCCTTTTCGTCATCCTGTTCGCCTTTCTCGTCGCCTGTCTGGCGGCGGGAATGATCGTGGTCGGCGCGGTGCTGTTTCCGGAATTCAGCGATCTCGGGACCGGTCCGGTCGATCAGGGCGCGTTCAACATCGTGCTCGGTTTCGGCTTCATCTTCATTTCAGGCTTTGCGCTGCTGCCGGCGATGCTGGTGGCCGCGATCACGGAAGCGTTCTATATCCGGGGCGCGCTGACCTATGCGGTCGGCGGCGGGCTGGTTGGTCTCGCCTGCTATCTCGGCCTGGTTCCGTTCGACACCGATACGTTTCGTTTCGAAGGGATCGTCCGGCGTCATCTCGAAATCATGACCGGCGCCGGCATCGTCGCCGGCCTGATCTACTGGATGATCGCGGGCCGCAACGCCGGTGCCTGGCGCGAGCCGCCGCGCCCCCTGAGACCGCCGCCGCCGCTGCCGTCGCATTCGACTTCACCGCCGGGGCCGTGATTGCAAATGCCGTCATTCCGGGGCGATGCGAAGCATCGAACCCGGAATCTCGAGATTCCGGGTTCGCACTTCGTGCGCCCCGGAATGACGAGGGGTTTTCACGAGCGATCGCCTCGGCTAAACCCCGCGCCATGAACCGGACAGGACTATTCATTGCGCTGGGCCTGGCGCTCGTGGTCGGACTGGTGTTCGGGCTCTATCCCGAACTCGATCTGAAATTCGCCGGGCTGTTCTACGACGCGGCGACCCGGTCGTTTCCGCTCAAGCTCAACACGCTTGCCGAGATCGCGCGCGACGCCGCGATGTGGATCGCGTGGGGACTGGCGGCGCCGGCGATCGTCGCCCTGGTGGTGAAGCTGGCGCGGCCGGACCGGCCGCTGCTGATCTCCGGACGCGCGGTGGTGTTCCTGCTCGTCACCCTGCTTCTCTCCGCGGGCGTTCTCACCAACCTCACCTTCAAGAGCTATTGGGGCCGGCCGCGCCCGGTGGTGGTGACGCAATTCAACGGGCCGGACCAATTCGTGCCGTGGTGGGATCCGCGCGGGGGCTGCGCGCGAAACTGCTCGTTCTTCTCCGGCGAAGGCGCCACCGCCTTCTGGACCTTTGCGCCCGCGGCGCTGACGCCGCCGGCATGGCGTCCGCTGGCCTACGCCGCCGCGGCCGTGTTCGGCGTCACGACCAGCCTGCTGCGGATGGCGTTCGGCGGCCACTTCTTCACCGATGTCGCGATCGCCGGGCTGGTGACCTATCTGGTGATCTGGCTGGCCTACGCCTGGATCTACCGCTGGCCATCGACCCGGTTGACCGACGAGGCCGTCGACGCCGCGCTGACGCGACTAATTTGGCCGGCCTATCGCTGGCGCCGGCGGCTTTTCGGCCGCAGCGCAACCAGCCAGCCATCCTTCGTGAACCGGATTACCGAAGTTCATCCCGACGAGTGAGCGGTTGAGGGCGCTGCCGCCGTTGGACCCCCTCTCCTGACAAAAATGGCCGGGATTGCTCCCGGCCATTTGCTTGGGTGAAGGCCTCGCCGCTTACCGCGGCGGTGCGATGCCGGGCGGCGGCGGCGGCAGCGACGCCGTACCGCCGTTGAGCAGCGGGGTGATGCGGCGGATGGTGACGCGCCGGTTGATGCGGCTCGGCCCCGAGGTCTGCTCTTTCAGATATTGCGCGCCGTATCCCTGCGAGGTCAGGTTTTCCGCAGGCACCTGGAATTGCTGCGTCAGCAGCTCGGCCGCGGACTCGGCGCGGCGATCCGATAGCGACAGGTTGTCGACATCGTTGCCGACCGCGTCGGTGTGGCCCTCGATCAGGAACACCTCGCGCGGGTTGCGCTGGATCGCCCGGTTGAGGCCGTCCGCGATCACCTGCAACTTCGCCACCTGATCGGGCGGGATTTCCCACGATCCGGTCTCGAAGTTGATGCTGTTGACGTCGATGCTCGGCATCAACGCGCGCACCGACGGGCTGTAGCGGATTTCGTCGAGCGAATAGCGCCGCTCGATCCGTTCCACCGGGGGCGCCTCCATGGTTTCGTAGATCACCTCGGGATCCGCATCGACGGCATCGACGATGTAGCGATCGTAGGGGATGCGGAGCACCGGCGGCGGCAGGTCGACATAGAATCCGCCGGCGTCGCGCGGATCGCCGAGGCTGTTGTCGATGATGATGACCTCGCGGCCCTCGCGGTCGCGCCGGATCCGGCGCAACAACCGGCCGTCGCGGCCGGCCACCGTGATGATCTCGCTGCCATCGGGACGAATCACGATGGTGCGGGTGTCGGCGCCGACCTGCTCGGTGCGGATATCGCGCGCCCCGAAGCGGAATCGTTCGTCTTCGTTATGGCGAATGAACGACTGGCCGGAGGGGTCGACGACGATGACCCGGCCGGGCTCGGTGAACACCTTGCGGCCGCCCTGGTCGCTCTCCTGTCGCGCACCACGGAAATCCTCCATGCGGCGCGGACCCTGCGGCGCTGCCCCCGGAGCGATCGGGGTCATGGCCTGGGCCGGCGGGGGCGCTTGCGGGATCGGAGCAGCGACCGTCGGCGGCGGACGATGCGCCAGCGGACCGCCGCCGGGGGGCAGCGCGGTCTGTCCGCCCGGCGCGGCGTTCGGCGCGGCCGGCGGAGCAGGGGGCTGTCCGGGATGTCCCGGGGGCGGCGGTGGCGCACCGGCGCCCACGGGTGGCGGGCCGACCCGTCCTGACGGCGGCGGTGGCGAACCCGCGGGAGGTGGCGAAGCGGGCGCTGCCGCAGGAGGGGTCGTCGAAGGCAATTGCTTCGCGCCCGGAGGGGCCGGCGGAGGCGGAGTGGGCACGCCCTTCTGTTGCTGCTGAAGCTGCGGCTGCATCGCCGGCGCGCCGCCGGGTGCGGCGGGCGGCTTCGGTGGCGCAGGCGGCGGCGCTGCCGCCGGGGGAGCCGGCGGTGCCACATGAGGAGGCGGCGGCGGCGGAGGCGGCGCCACATGGGTAGGCGGTGGCGGCGGGGGCGGCGCCACATGGGTAGGCGGTGGCGGCGGGGGCGGTGCCACAGGGGGAGGCGGCGGCGGCGGAGGTGCCACATGAGGAGGGGGCGGGGGCGGCGGCGCCACATGAGGAAGCGGCGGGGGCGGGGCCGAGGGCCGGGGCGGAGGGGCGGGTGGTGCCGGGCGCGCTGGCGCAGCCTTCGGCTTGCCGTCGGGACCCAATTCTTCCTTGGCCTGCGCCATCACCAGCGGGGCGGTCTGCGCATGCGCTGGCGGGCCGATCAATTGCATCGCCGTCAGCGCGGTCGTGGCGAGCAGCAGTAAACGTAGCTTTGTCATGATGGTTGGCATCCCCGGAAAAACAATCTTGAAACAACGCCTGGCGATCAACGAATAGGCGTTAGGCCGGATTGTGGCGGCCCTCAAATGCGGGCTGGTATTTATTTGTGAACGCGCAATGTCCCGAAGTGGCTTTGTTCATTGCTCGTTCAGAGGGTGTTTTCGAGACGTCATTTCACATCGTTCCTTGCGGTATATCCGATTCGCCCGAAATCAGATCCGGTCCGGAGGCCGGGGAATCGGTTTTTCCGGCGTCGGTGGCTGGCGAAGGCGTGTACGGTCCTTGCGGTCCGCGCACCGGGAATTCCTCGGGCATCTTCCCCGGCAATTCCTCAGGGATCGGCGGTTCGCCGGGCTCCCGCATCGGCGGCGGCACTTCCGGGCGAGGATTGCCCGGCGGGCTTTCCGGCGGCGGCTCGACCGGATGGCCGGGTGTCGCCGGCGGAATTTCGGGCGGTTCGATTCCCATCGACGTCGCCACCCTGCTGAGCCCGGTGGTGTTGTCGTTGGCCATGTATCGCTCCGTCACTACCCGAGCGATAACGGCGTCGACCGGTTGTTGTTCCCTGTCCGTCAAGCCTGCAACGGTCACGCGGGCGCGTGGCACACGGCCTCGATGTTGTGGCCGTCGGGATCGAGCACGAAGGCGCCGTAATAATGGGGGTGATAGTGGGCGCGGATGCCGGGCGCACCGTTGTCCCGTCCACCCGCGTCGATGGCCGCCCGGTAGAAAGCGTCAACGGTGGCGCGGTCCTTCGCAACGATCGCGACGTGCAGCGGTTTGTTCGATCCGCCTTCGCCGCCTTCGCCCCCGATCCAGAAATCCGGCTTGCCATCGGCCCCGAAGCCGGCGGCGGGGGCGTGGCCGGTCTGCTCCTGTGTCATCTCCATGACGATGCCGTAGCCGAGCGGCGCGAGCGCCTCGGTATAGAAGGCCCTGGCACGCGCGTAATCGGAAACCGGAAAGCCGATATGGTCGATCATGAGAGTCTCCCGTGGCTCGCGCGCCGTTGTTCTCCCCATGCCGCCGAAGGCCGGCGGATGTTCAGCCGCGCAGCAACAGCGTGTTGCTGCGGGTCCTGCCGGTCTCGGCATAGCCGCGCGCGCGCATGTCGGCGATGCAGTCGTCCAGCCATTCGTTGCGCGACAGGTGCTCGATCACCACCGCCCGCGGCCACAGCGATTGCGGCGCATCCCTGAAAAAGCCGGTCAGCACGCGGTCCTCAAAGCCCTCGACGTCGATCTTCAGCGCATCGACATGGTCGACCCCGGCATCGCCGAGGATGCGCTGCAGGCGCAGCGACGGCACCCGAATCGCATGGCCGCTGGGCTCGCCCGACACGATGTGGCTGGCGCCGAGATTGTCGCCGTCGGTTTCGATCAGGAGCTCGCCGTCGGCAGGACCGGCGGCCGCGGCGACCAGTTCGACCTGGGTGAAGCCGGAGGCGGCGCGGTTGAACGCCAGCCGGGCGTGGGTGACCGGATGCGGCTCGATCGCGATCACTTTGCCGCTGGCGCCGACCTGGCGCGCCAGCACCATGGCGTAGGTGCCGACATTGGCGCCGACGTCGACGAATACGCCGCCACGGGGCGCATGCGCGCGCAGGAAATCCAGCTCTTCGAGATTGTAGTCGGGATTGAAAAGCGCGCCACGCTCGGTGGCGCTGGCCTGGTGATAGAACCGGAACGACGCGCCCTGATAGGCTACGTCGACCGGACCCGCGCGCAACAGGTTGACCAGCCGCGACAGCATCGGGCGGAACGCGCCGCGCTTCAGCCGCGAGCGATGCGCCAGAGAAATGATCGCGGCCTGCGCGCGCGTCGGCGCGAAGGCGCCGAAAGGCGGCGCCGCCGGATCGTTGGCCGCGGCGATGCCGGGGGGAGGGGCTGGGTTTGCCAAAGCTTTCTCGTCGAAGACGCGGATTGCCGGGTCTCAATAGCCGAGTTTGCCGCCGGCTCCAACGCCGCCGGTCGTGCGCCTAGAGCGTTTTCAAGCGAAGTGGAAACCGGTTCGCGTTAAGAAAACGCGTCAAATCAAGAATCCAGAGCCTCGAGCGGGGCTCTAGACCTGGCGCTCGACCATCTTCAGCTTGAGTTCGGCGATCGCCTCGGCGGGATTGAGGCCCTTCGGGCAGGCCTTGGCGCAGTTCATGATGGTGTGGCAGCGATAGAGCCGGAACGGGTCCTCGAGATTGTCGAGCCGCTCGCCGGTGGCCTCGTCGCGGCTGTCCTTGACCCAGCGGTTCGCCTGCAGCAAGGCGGCCGGGCCGAGATAGCGGTCCGAGTTCCACCAATAGCTCGGGCACGAGGTCGAGCAGCAGGCGCAGAGGATGCATTCGTAGAGGCCGTCGAGCTTTTCGCGGTCGGCGTGGCTCTGCCGCCATTCCTTCTGCGGCGTCGGCGAGGTGGTCTTCAGCCACGGCTCGATCGAGGCGTATTGCGCGTAGAAATTGGTCAGGTCCGGCACCAGGTCCTTGACGACCGGCTGATGCGGCAGCGGATTGACCTTGACCGCGCCGTCCTTCACGTCGTGCATCGACTTGGTGCAGGCCAGCGTGTTCTGGCCGTCGATGTTCATGGCGCAGGAGCCGCAGACGCCTTCGCGGCAGGAGCGGCGGAAGGTCAGCGTCGGATCGACGTTGTTCTTGATCCAGATCAGCGCGTCCAGCACCATCGGGCCGCAATCGTGGGTGTCGACGTGATAGGTGTCGACGCTGGGGTTCTTGCCGTCGTCCGGATTCCAGCGATAAACCTTGAATTCGCGCGTCTCGGTCGCGCCCGCCGGCTTCGGCCAGGTCTTGCCGCCGGTGATCCTGGAATTTTTCGGCAGTGCGAATTCAACCATTGTTCTAACCTTTCGTCATTCCGGGGCGATGCGTCAGCATCGAACCCGGAATCTCGAGATTCCGGGTCTGGTCCTTCGGACCATCCCGGAATGACGGCTGCTGTTGCGGTCGTTCAATACACCCGCGCCTTCGGCGGGATGTACTGCACGTCATTGGTCATCGTGTAGTCGTGCACCGGACGATAGTCGGTCTTGGTGTTGCCGGCGGCGTCGATCCAGGCCAGCGTGTGCTTCATCCAGTTCTTGTCGTCGCGGTCCGGGAAATCCTCGCGCGCATGCGCGCCGCGGCTCTCGGTGCGGTTCACCGCCGAGTCCATCGTCACCACCGCCTGCACGATCAGATTGTCGAACTCCAGCGTCTCGATCAGATCGGAGTTCCAGATCAGCGAGCGGTCGGACACCCCGACGTCGCCGATGCCGCTGTGCACCTTATGGATCAAATTGTGCCCTTCGTTCAGCACCTCGCCGGTGCGGAACACCGCGCAGTTGTTCTGCATCACATGCTGCATGCTGTCGCGCAGCTTGGCGGTCGTCGTGCCGCCGGAGGCATAGCGATAATGATCGAGCCGCCCGAGCGCCTTGTCGACCGAGCCCGCCGGCAGTTCCGGCTGCGTTCCGTTCGGCGTCAGCTTTTCGGCGCAGCGCAGCGCCGCGGCTCGGCCGAACACCACGAGGTCGATCAGCGAATTGGAGCCGAGGCGATTGGCGCCATGGACCGAAACGCAGGCCGCTTCGCCCACGGCCATCAGGCCCGGCACCACGAAATTGTCGTCGCCGTTCTTCTTGGTCAGCGCTTCGCCGTGGAAGTTGGTCGGAATCCCGCCCATGTTGTAGTGCGCGGTCGGTACGATCGGGATCGGCTCGCGCGTCACGTCGACATTGGCGAAGATCTTGGCCGACTCGGAAATGCCCGGCAGCCGCTCGTGCAGCACCTTGGGATCGAGGTGATCGAGATGCAGGAAGATATGGTCCTTGTTCTTGCCGACGCCGCGGCCTTCGCGAATTTCGATGGTCATCGCCCGTGAGACGACGTCGCGCGAGGCGAGATCCTTGGCGGAAGGCGCATAGCGCTCCATGAAGCGCTCGCCCTCTGAGTTGACGAGATAGCCGCCCTCACCGCGCGCGCCTTCGGTGACGAGACAACCGGCGCCGTAAATGCCGGTCGGGTGGAATTGGACGAATTCCATGTCCTGCAGCGGCAGGCCGGCGCGCAGCGCCATCGCGCTGCCATCGCCGGTTTGGGTGTGGGCGCCGGTGCAGGAATGATAGATGCGGCCGTAGCCGCCGGTGGCGAGAATCGTGGTTTGCGCCCGGAAGCGGTGCAGCGTGCCGTCATCGAGCTTGAGCGCGATCACGCCGCGGCAGGTGCCCTGGTCGTCCATGATCAGGTCGATGGCGAAGAACTCGATGAAGAATTCCGCAGAGTGACGCAGCGCCTGGCCGTACATGGTGTGCAGCATGGCGTGGCCGGTACGGTCGGCGGCGGCGCAGGTGCGTTGCGCCTGGCCCTTGCCGTAGTCCACCGTCATGCCGCCGAACGGCCGCTGATAGATCCTGCCGTCTTCGGTGCGCGAGAACGGCACGCCCCAGTGCTCGAGTTCGTAGACCGCCGCCGGCGCCTGGCGCACCATGTATTCGATCGAGTCCTGGTCGCCGAGCCAGTCCGACCCCTTGACGGTGTCGTACATATGCCAGCGCCAGTTGTCCTCGTGCATGTTGCCGAGGGATGCCGAGATGCCGCCCTGCGCTGCTACCGTATGCGAGCGGGTCGGAAACACCTTGGTGATGCAGGCGGTGCGCAATCCGGCCTCGCCGCAGCCGACCACGGCGCGCAGGCCGGCGCCGCCGGCGCCGACCACGACCACGTCATAGGTGTGGTCTTCGATCGGGTAGGCCTGTCCGTTGCTGCCGGGAGCGCCGTTCCCCTTGCCATTTCCGCCACCGGCCATGGGTTACACTCCAGATGACAGTTTGAGGATGGCGTAGATCGAGGCCAGCGCCACCGCAACCGAGAAGAAATTATTGGCCATGATGGCCGCGAGTTTCACCATCTCGCCATGCACGTAGTCCTCGATCACCACCTGCATGCCGATCTTCATGTGCCAGACGCTGGCGATGATGAACAACAGCATGATGATCGCCACCACCGGCGAACCCAGGACCAGCTTCGCGCCGGCCTGATTGCTGCCGAGCAGCATCAGCACGATGACGATCACCGGCAGGATCAACAGCAGCATCGCCACCGCGGTCAGGCGCTGGCGCCAGAAGTCGGAGGTTCCGGAATGCGAGGAGCCGAGGTTGCGGACGCGGCCGAGCGCCGTGCGCATCGACTTCGGAGTATCGGAAGCTGGCGTGCTCATCGTCCGCCTCCAATCGCGTAGGCGGCGATCCACACCAGTACCGTCAGCGAAATGCCGCCGATCAGCGCGCCCCAGGTCAGCGTCTCGCGCTCGCTCGCCTTGAAGCCGTAGCCGAGGTCCCAGACCAGATGCCGGATGCCGCTGAGCAGGTGATGCATCAAAGCCCAGGTATATCCGAACACGATCAGCCGGCCGATGAAGCTCGAGGTGAAGGCCTGCACGTTGGCATAGGGGGCGGGTCCGGAAGCCGCCGCGATCAGCCACCACACCAGCAGCAGGGTGCCGAAATACAGCGCGACACCGGTGATGCGATGGATGATGGACATCGCCATCGTCAGGGTGAAGCGATAGGTCTGCAGATGCGGCGAAAGCGGTCGTTCGATCCTGGCGGTCATTTGGGCGGCTTTGACGGTTTGCGGGCCCACACGGGGACCCCTGGGGGATCGCGGTAGACGGAGCCTATTTACGAAGTCGAAACAGCCAGCGCAACGACGAAATCGGTCGTTTGCGAACGAATGTTCATAGCTTCAGATGAGCCTTGCAATTGCGAGCATTGACAAGGTCGGGGGCGCCTGTTGGCTGGTATACCTGAAGCACGATTCATGAACGTGCCCAATTTCGACACGCCAAGAGGGAAAAGCCGGGGATGGCAACCGCTGGCCTTGAAGGCTCCGAACTGCTCGAACTGGCCCTGCTGCTGGTCGCCACAGGTGCCCTGTCCGGCTTTCTCGCCGGCGTGTTCGGGATCGGCGGCGGCGCGATCCTGGTTCCGGTGTTCTACGAATGCTTTCGGCTCGCCGGCGTGCCCCTGGAGGCGCGGATGCCGCTGTGCATCGGCACCTCGCTCGCGATCATCATCCCGACCTCGATCAGGTCCTTTCGCGCCCATCATGCCCGCGGCGCGGTGGACATGGAGATCCTCAGGGCGTGGTGGCTGCCGGTGATAGCCGGCGTGATCGCCGGCAGCGTGACCGCGCGCTACGCGCCGGAGCGGCTGTTCAAGATCGTGTTCGTGATGGTGGCGTATTCGGCCGCGGCGCGCCTGCTGCTGGCGCGCGCGACCTGGAAGTTCGGCGACGTTTTTCCGCAGGGGCCGCTGATGAAGGCCTACGGCTTCCTCGTCGGCCTTCTTTCCACGCTGATGGGCATCGGCGGCGGACTGTTCTCGAACCTGCTGATGACCTTCTATGGCCGGCCGATCCATCAGGCGGTGGCGACCTCTTCGGCGCTGGCGGTGCTGATCTCGATTCCCGGCGCGCTCGGCTATGTCTATGCCGGCTGGCCCGCGGCCGCGCGCTATCCTGATGTCGCCGCGCTGCAATGGCCGTTCGCGCTCGGCTACGTGTCGCTGATCGGCGCCGTGCTGGTGATGCCGTTGAGCCTGTTGACCGCGCCGCTGGGGGTGCGCGCCGCGCATGCGATGTCGAAGCGCACGCTGGAAATGGCGTTCGGCACCTATTTGTTCATCGTCGGCAGCCGCTTTGTGGTCAGTCTGCTGTGAGGCGGGAGATCGAACGCGGGTCCGATCGGGTTGCAACCAACGGACGATGATCCGCATCGTTGAAATTCGCGGCGATTTGGATGAATGTCGCCGTGCCATAGAGTTCGGGCGGGGGCATTCATGAAACGGCGCGCTTTCGTTACGCTTGCCGGGGGTGCGGCATTGACGTGGCCGCTTATCGCGCGGGCGGCGTCGATGCCGGTGATTGGATTCCTGCATTCCGCTTCCCTCGAGCCAAATACCAGCCGCCTCGCCGGATTCCTCAAAGGCCTGCGCCAGGCCGGCTTCATCGAAGGCCAGAACGCGGCGATCGAATACCGCTGGGCGGATGGTCAAAACGCCCGCCTGCCGGAACTGGCGGCCGATCTGATCCGCAAGCCGGTCACGCTGATTGCAACCCTGTCGAGCACCCCTGCAACGCTGGCGGCCAAAGCCGCGACGGCGACGATTCCGATCTTCTTTTTGATCGCCGAAGATCCGGTTGAGCTGGGTCTGGTGGAAAGCCTCAACCGGCCGGGCGGCAACGTCACCGGCATCAGCAGCCAGAACGTGGAGTTGGTGGCAAAACGGCTGAGCCTGTTGCGGGAATTGGCGCCGAAGGCCGTCAATATGGCGGCGCTACTCAACTCGAGCAATCCGAATGCAAAGCCGGTATCGCGAATGCTCCAGGCGGCGGCCGCCACGCTTGGAGTGCAGCTCAATGTGCTGCAGGCCAGCACCGATAGCGAAATCGAGGCGGCGTTCTCCTCGTTGAAGACGGGCAGCGCGCTGCTGGTGGGTACCGATCCGTCGTTTTTCGCGCGGCGCCGTTCGATTGTCGCGCTGGCGGCGCGCCATGCGGTGCCCACGATGTACGACAACCGTGAATCCCCCGACGCCGGCGGCCTGATGAGTTACGGCCAGAACACGGAGAGCAGTTGGGAACAGGCCGGCGTGCTGGTCGGCCGGATTCTCAAAGGCGAAAAGCCGGCCGATCTGCCTGTCGTACAACCCACAAAATTTGAATTCGTCATCAATTTGAGAACCGCGAAGGCGCTCGGCCTCGACGTCTCACCCTCGCTGCTCGCCCGCGCCGACGAGGTGATCGAATGAAGCGCCGCGAATTCATCGCATGGCTTGGCAGCGCGTTGGCTTCTCTGCCGTTCGCGGCGCGGGCGCAACAGGCGTCGACTCCAACGATCGGTTTCCTCGACAGTGGTTCTCCCAAGGGCATGGAGGCCTATCTCGATGGTTTTCGCCGCGGCCTGAGCGAGGCCGGATACACCGACGGCCAAAACGTCGCGATCGTATATCGCTGGGCCGAAGGCCGGATGGATCAGTTGAAAACCTTCGCAGCGGAGCTGGCCGCCCGGCCGGTTGACGTGATCGTCGGCTCCCGCGGTCCGGCGCCCGGACTGGCTGCAAAAGCGGCGACCTCAACGATCCCGGTGGTGTTTCAGACCGGCAGCGACCCCGTGGAAATCGGCCTCGTCGCCAGCATGAACAAGCCAGGCGGAAATGTCACCGGCGTCACCCGGATGTCCAGCGCGTTGATCGCGAAGCGGCTCGGAATCATCCTGGAACTGGTGCCGGGGACATCTGCAATCGCGCTGCTCGTGAATCCGAACGGCCCGCAGACCGTGGAGCAGGTCGGCGACATGCAGGAGCCCGCGCGCGCACTGGGATTGCAGCTCCACATCGTGAAGGCCAGCAAGGAAAGCGAACTTGACGCCGCCTTCGCAGAAGCCAGGCAAAGTAACGCCCAGGCCCTGATCGTCGCCACCGACAACCTCTTCATCGGCCTGCGCGACATGATCGTTGCACTGGCCGCCCGGCATGCGCTTCCGGCGATGTATTTCGAGCGCGAGTCGGTCGCGGCCGGCGGGTTGATGAGCTACTCCGCCAGTCTCGCGGACTCGTTCCGTCAGGTCGGCGTCTATGTCGGCCGCATCCTCAAGGGCGCCAGGCCCGCGGACCTCCCGGTCCTGCAACCCGACAAATTTGAGCTGGTCATCAATCTCAAGACCGCGAAGGCGCTCGGCCTCACCGTGCCGCCAACCCTGCTCGCTGTTGCCGACGAGGTGATCGAATGAAGCGGCGCCAGTTCATGGGGCTTATCGGTGGCGCGGCGGCGAGCCTGCCGTTGGCGGCGCGGGCGCAGCGGGTGGGCTCCGTGCCCACGGTCGGTGTGCTGATGGCGGGCGCCGAAAGTGCTGCCGACAACCAGACTCGCATCGCGGCATTCCGTCAGGGTTTCGCAGAGCTCGGCTGGAAGGACGGCGATAACGTCCACGTTGAAATCCGCTGGTCGGCCGGCAAGAGCGAGCTCATCCGGCAAGATGCGAGGGAACTCGTGGCGCTTAAGCCCGACGTGATTCTTGCCAACAGCACGCCGGTGATCGAGACATTTCACAGGCTCAACACGTCGATACCGATTGTGTTCGCACTGGCGATCGATCCCGTCGCGCTCGGCCATGTGAAAAGTCTGGCGCATCCGGGCGGCAACTTCACCGGATTTACCTTCATCGATCCGGGGCTGATCGGAAAATGGATGGAGCTGCTCAGGCAGGTGGTACCCGACACCACACGAGCCGCGTTTTTGTTCAATCCGGCAACGTCGCCATTCTACGACAAATTCGTGCGCCAGATTCAGGCCGAGCGCGTGCCGGGCGTCGTCGAGCTCGTTGCCATGCCGGTCGGCAGCGACAGCGAGATGGAAGCGGCCATCAGGGCGCTGGCGCAGGCGCCCGGCAGCGGCCTGATGTTCGGGCCGGACCCCTTCAACCAGGTTCGCATCAGGCAGATCGCGCAAATGGCCGAACGAAACCGCCTGCCCGCGGTTTCGGTTTACCGGCCGTTCACGACGGAAGGCGGCCTCATGGCCTACGGTCCGGATACCGCGGACGTATTTCGCCGCTCCGCCAGCTATGTGGATCGTATTCTCAAAGGCGCAAAACCGGCCGACCTTCCGGTGCAGCAACCGACCAAGTTCGAATTCATCATCAATCTCAAGACCGCGAAGGCGCTCGGCCTCACCGTGCCGCCAACCCTGCTCGCTGTTGCCGACGAGGTGATCGAATGAAGCGGCGCGAGTTCATGGGGCTTATCGGTGGTGCGGCGGCGAGCCTGCCGTTGGCGGCGCGCGCGCAGCGATCCACCGGCATGCGCAGTGTCGGCGTGTTGATGACATCCGCAGAAGACGGCCCGGAGAGCCAGCTGCGCATCCTGGCGTTCAGGCAGGGATTGGCGGACCTCGGCTGGAAACAAGATGAAAATGTCCGGATCGAATACAGGTGGGCGGCAGGCAACAGCGATCTCACTCGGCAATATGCCCAGGAACTGGTGGCGCTCGCGCCCGACGCGATTCTTGCCAATGGGACGCCGGCAGTCGCGGTCCTCAAAAAACTCACTGTTTCGATTCCAATCGTCTGCGCGCTGGTCCAGGATCCCGTTGGCCTCGGCCTCGTGAAAAGTCTGTCGCATCCAGGAGGCAACATTACCGGCTTCACTTTCGTCAACCCGGAACTGATCGGAAAATGGATCGGACTTCTCGGGGAAGCAAAGCCGCACATCGCCAGAGCGGCACTGATGTTCAATCCCAGGAATACTCCCTTCTTTTTCGATTTTCTCCGGGACATTCAGGTCACGCGCCAACGTTCGGGGATCGAACCCGTCGCGATGCCGGTCGGTACGCCCGATGAAATCGAAACGGCGATCGATGCTCTGAGTAAACAGCCGGACAGCAGCCTGATCATCCCTCCTGACCCATTCAACATCGACCACATCGAGCGGATCGCACGGCTCTCGCTGCGTAACCGGTTGCCTGCTGTCTCGGTCTATCGACCCTTCGCTGTCGAGGGCGGACTCATGACCTATGGGCCGGATACGCCGGACATCTTTCGTCGATCCGCTGCCTATGTAGACCTCATTCTTAAAGGCGCGAACCCGGCCGAGCTTCCGGTGCAGCAACCGACCAAGTTCCAATTCGTCGTTAATCTCAAGACCGCACAGTCGTTCGGGTTGACAATGCCGCCGACGCTGCTGGCGACCGCCGACGAGGTGATCGAATGAAACGGCGCGAGTTTATTGCGCTTGTAGGCGGCGCGGTGGCGGCTCTGCCGTTCGCCGCACGGGCGCAGCAGGCGATGCCGGTGGTCGGATATATCGGCAGCGGACTGCCGGATGACCAGGTCAATCTGGTCAATGCGACCCGTCAGGGCCTGAAGGAGGCCGGCTACATCGAAGGCCAGAATGTCAGCATGGAATTTCGCTGGGCCGAAGGCCGCTATGATCGACTGCCAGCGCTGGCGGCCGAACTGGTGCAGCGACAGGTCGCCGTGATCATTGCGGCCGGAGGCAGCGATCCCGGCCGCGCCGCCAAGGCCGCGACGTCGAGCATTCCAATCGTCTTCATCACCGCCGCCGATCCGGTCAGGACCGGCCTCGTGACCAGCCTCAGCCGGCCCGAGGCCAATGTCACCGGCATCAGCATGATCGGCTCCGCGCTGGAGGCGAAGCGGCTCGAACTGCTGCACGAACTGCTGCCGCAGGCGTCCAGCATCGGCGTCCTCATCAACCCGAACTATCCGGCGGCGAAACTTCAGATGCAGGAAGTACAGGAAGCCACGGCCCGGCTCGGAGTGCAGGCCGTGGTGCTGAATGCCAGCACGGAGGCGGAGATCGACGCGGCGTTTACGGCCTTCGTTCAACAAAAGGTGGCCGCGGTGCTGCTCGCCAATGACCCTTACTTCGGCTCGCAGCGCGAGAAACTGGCGGCCCTGGCAATCCGCCACAGGCTGCCGGCGATTTCGTTTCGCCGGGAATTCCCGGAGGCCGGCGGCCTGCTCAGCTATGGGCCGCTGTTCGCCGATGGATATCGCGAAGCCGGCGTCTATGCCGGCAGGATCCTGAAGGGAACCAGGACGACGGATCTGCCGGTGATGCAGCCGACCAAATTCGAACTGGTCGTCAACCTCAAGACCGCGAAAGCCATCGGGCTTGCGATCTCCGAGTCGTTCCTGCTCCGCGCCGACGAAATCATGGAATAGGCAAGCGCCTGGTCCGGCTTTCACCGGGCCGGCGACCGGCTCATCCGGATACGAAACAACAAAGCCGATGTTGCCCGACGGGCGACTCACTTCGTTCGCCGCGCGAGGCCTTGTCCAGCCCCTTGTGCAAAAATATTCTGATTTTCCGAAGACCTAAATCAGTCTATATTCCCCGCCATCCCGTTCCACACAGGGCGTTGCGCAACGTCACCGACGCGGAGCGGGGTGCGGTGGACGCCGACGGTGCGACGGACGAGCGCGCCTGAGGCGGACGGCGAAGGCGTGTGGTCCTGATGCCCCGACGCTGGCATCAAGTCTCGCGGAAATATCCGGGAGGCGACGGTGGCAAGAAAGCCCGGTCACCGGGGAGAGCTCGTTATAAGCCGTAAAACCATTGCGCAGGGAAGGCCGGACTGCTTCCGCTGAACCTGTATGCTCGTGTGCGTCTCTTTGCACACTCTTGCACGCGAGACCGCGGGTGCAGCGCGCACCCGGTCTTCCCTGCGCCCTCTGTACCGGAGGGCGGAACGAATCGAGCAAACCTCGCGCGAAACAGGCGGCGGGAATGCGGAGTCATATCTTGCCGTCATTGCGCGGGGAATTTGTAGGGTGGGCAAAGGCGCGTTTGCGCCGTGCCCACCATGGCAGTGACAGATCAGGAATGGTGGGCACGCTGCGCTTTGCCCACCCTACGGACTCACAATGACGATCTCAAGCCCGCTATTTTTTCGCGTAAATATCCGAATAAGTGTCCCGCAGGACGTTCTTCTGCACCTTGCCCATGGTGTTGCGCGGCAGTTCCTCGACCACGATCACCCGCTTCGGCATCTTGAATTTCGCCAGCCTTCCGTCGAGCGCCTTGAGCACCGAGGCCTCGTCGACTTTGGCGGCCTTGTCGCAGACCACCACGGCGGTGACGCCCTCGCCGAAATCGGCATGCGGCACGCCGATCACGGCGGATTCGATCACGCCGGGCATGGCGTCGATCTCGCTCTCGATTTCCTTCGGGTAGACGTTGAAGCCGCCGGAGATCACCAGATCCTTGCCGCGGCCGAGAATGTGCACATAGCCCTTGGCGTCGATCTTGCCGAGGTCGCCGGTGATGAAGAAGCCGTCGTCGCGGAATTCGGCTTTGGTCTTTTCCGGCATTCGCCAATAGCCCTTGAAGACGTTGGAGCCCTTGACCTCGATCATGCCGATCTCGTCGCGCACCAGCTCCTTGCCGGTTTCGGGATCGGTGACGCGCACCGACACCCCGGGCAGAGGATGGCCGACCGCGCCGGGCACCCGCTCGCCGTCATAGGGGTTCGAGGTGTTCATATTGGTCTCGGTCATGCCGTAGCGTTCGAGCACGGCGTGGCCGGTGCGCGCGAACCATTCGCGATGGGTCTCGGCGAGCAGCGGCGCGGAGCCCGAGATGAACAGCCGCATATGGCCAGCGGATTCTTTGGTCAGCGCCGGGCTTTGCAACAGCCGCGTATAGAAGGTCGGCACGCCCATCAGCACGGTGGCGCGCGCCATCAACTTGATGATCAGTTCGGGATCGAATTTCGGCAGGAAGATCATCGAGGCGCGGGCGAACAGCGTGACGTTGCTCGCCACGAACAGGCCGTGGGTGTGGTAGATCGGCAGCGCGTGGATCAGCACGTCCTTGTCGGTGAAGCGCCAGTAGCCGACCAGCGAGAGCGAATTCGACGCGAGATTATCGTGGCTGAGCATTGCGCCCTTGGAGCGCCCCGTGGTGCCCGAGGTGTAGAGAATCGCGGCGAGATCGTCATTGGCGCGCGCGACGGTTTCGAATTCGGGTTTGGCCTTTTCGGCAGCGTCGGTCAGCGAGCCCTTGCCGTCGGCCCCCAGCGTCTCGACCTTGGCGCCGACCTTTGCAGCGAGGGCGCCGATGCCTTGCGCCCTGGCGGGATCGCATACCACCAGCGACGGCTCGGCGTCGGTGATGAAATATTCGAGTTCGTTGAGCGTGTAGGCGGTATTGAGCGGCAGATACACCGCGCCGGCACGCACCGTGCCGAGATACAGCACCAGTCCCGGCACCGATTTTTCGGTCTGCGCGGCGACGCGGTCGCCGGGCTTGACGCCGCGGGACACCAGCACATTCGCCATCTGCCCGGCGCGGGCGATCAGCTCGCCATAGCTGATGCGCTGGCCGTCGGTGGTCTCGATCGCCAGCCGGGCCGGATCGTCGAGGCCGTCGAACAGGCGGGAAAACAGGTTGGCGTTCATGATGGTTTTCCGGGAGACGTTCATGCATCATTGCGGGAGGGCAGCCGCGGCCACTCCGCCGCGGAGACGTGACAGTTCAATAGCAAAGACGCCCTTCACAAAGCAACGGAGACAGTTTGCATGTCAAATAGCGGGAAACGCGTGGCCTGGGTGACCGGCGGCGGCAGCGGCATCGGCGAGGCCGGGGCGGAGGCGCTGGCGGCGGATGGCTGGACGGTGGTGGTCTCGGGACGGCGGCAGGATGCGCTGGACGCCGTGGTGGCGAAGATCGCCAAGAGCGGCGGCAAGGCCGAAGCGATCGCGCTCGACGTCAGCAAGGCGGCCGACGTGAACGAGGCCGCCGAAGAGATCCTCGGCCGCCATGGCCGCATCGACCTTCTGGTCAACAGCGCAGGTATCAATGTGCCGAAGCGCAGCTGGGCCGACATGGAGCTGGACGGCTGGAACAAGCTCGTCGACATCAATCTCAACGGCGTGCTGTATTGCATGCACGCGGTGCTGCCCGCGATGCGCCGGCAAAAGGACGGCTGCATCATCAATGTCGCGTCCTGGGCCGGCCGCCATGTCTCGAAAATGCCGGGGCCCGCTTACACCACGACCAAGCACGCGGTGCTGGCGCTGACCCATTCGTTCAATATGGACGAATGCGTCAACGGCCTGCGCGCCTGCTGCCTGTCGCCGGGAGAGGTCGCGACCGCGATCCTGCAACAGCGGCCGGTGGTGCCCAGCGAGCAGGAGCAGGCGCGGATGCTGCAGCCCGAAGATTGCGGCCGTGCCATCGCCTTCGTCGCCTCCATGCCGCCGCGGGTCTGCGTCAACGAGATCCTGATCAGTCCGACCTGGAACCGGGGTTTTGTTCAGACGCCGAACAACCGGGATTAGCGAAAACATTCTCGCTCGTCGTCCCGGCGAACGCCGGGACGACGTGGCGTATGCACACGGCCATGTCAGCGAAAAGTTTCAGACATCACGATAAGTTATTCCGCGAAACCGGCCCCAAAACCTCCCGTAACTCGGGCCAACGGCGACGCAGTCACATCGGGAATGGACCGGCGTCGTTGTTGCCCCTTCGCCGGCGGAGGTCCGCCGGTCACCTCAATCCATCGGGAGACGATCCATGTCCAAGCGTATTGCATTTTTCACCGCCGCCGCCTTCGGCGCGCTGGCCCTGACCGCCACTGTCGTCGCGCCGGTGAGCGCGCAAGACAAGATGAAGAGCGAAATGTCCGGCGAGAAGACCGTGATGGTCGGCGGCGCCGCGATGTTCCCCTCGAAGAACATCATCCAGAACGCCGTCAATTCGAAGGACCACACCACGCTGGTCGCGGCGGTGAAGGCCGCCGGTCTGGTCGGCACGCTGGAAGGCAAGGGCCCGTTCACGGTGTTCGCGCCGACCAACGCCGCCTTCGGCAAGCTGCCGGCCGGCACGGTCGACACGCTGGTGAAGCCCGAGAACAAGGCGACCCTGACCAAGATCCTCACCTATCACGTGGTCGCGGGCAAGCTCGAGGCCTCCGACCTCACCGACGGCAAGAAGCTCAAGACCGTCCAGGGCGAAGAGCTGACCGTCAAGCGCTCCGGCGACACCGTGATGATCATCGACTCCAAGGGCGATTCCTCCACCGTCACGATCCCGAACGTCAATCAGTCGAACGGCGTGATCCATGTGGTCGATACCGTGCTGATGCCGTCGTAACACCCTCGCCTGTCCTGGTCTGGTCCCCACCGGGATGCGCGACCGCGAGCCGGGGCAACCCGGCTCGCATTTTTGTGACCGCGATTGCCTTGCGGTCATCGATCTAATCGTCCGCGGGCAGTAACGGAGCCGGAGTTCCCGGCGTATAGTGGGGTATCCAGTTCGAAAGAGGGAATCGCATGTCCAGCCTTGCCGCCAGCGACGACCGCGCCGTACCGGCCTCGACCAGGGTCATTCAGCCAGCCTGGGTCAGGACCGTGCACTGGGTCAATGCCGTGGCGATGATCCTGATGATCATGTCGGGATGGCAGATCTATAACGCCTCGCCGCTGTTTGGCTTCCTGAAATTCGCAAAGACCGTCACGCTCGGCGACTGGCTCGGCGGCGCGCTGCTGTGGCATTTCGCGGCGATGTGGCTGTTGATGGTCAACGGCCTCGTCTATCTCGCGCTGGGCCTTGCCACCGGCCGCTTCGCCAGCAAGCTGCTGCCGATCACGCTGTCCGGCGTGATCTCGGACGCCAAAGCGGCGCTGACCGGCAAGCTGTCGCATGACGATCTCACCCGGTACAATTATGTTCAGAAGCTGCTTTATGCTGGCATCATCGCGGTCGGAATCGTCATCGTGCTGTCGGGGCTTTCGATCTGGAAGCCGGTGCAGCTGCAGTGGCTGACGGCGCTGTTCGGCGGCTACGACGTGGCGCGCTACGTCCATTTCGTCTGCATGGCGGCCATCGTCGCGTTCCTGATCGTGCATGTCGCGCTGGCGGTGCTGGTGCCGAAAAGCCTGCGCGCCATGATCATCGGCCGCTGAAATACTTCGAGGAGAACACATCATGGGCCGACTTCGCTCGCTTCTGACCCCCGGCGTCGACAACAAACTGCTGGTCCGTGACGCCGTGAAGGTGATGCCGGATCTGGCGCGCCGGCGCTTCATCGCCGGCGGCGCCAGCCTGGGCGCGCTGACGCTGCTCACCGGCTGCGACGTATCCGACAGCTTTTCGGCCGAGGAGATGCTGAAGAAGGTCTCCAAGTTCAATGACGGCGTGCAGGCGCTGATCTTCAATCCCAATGCGCTGGCGCCGACCTTTCCGGAAAGCGCGATCACCAAGCCGTTCCCGTTCAACGCCTATTACGATCTGGAGGATGCCCCCACCATCGACGGCAAGGAATGGAAGTTCGAGGTGCGCGGCCTCGTCGACAACAAGAAATCCTGGACGCTGGAGGAGCTCTACCAGCTGCCGCAGGTCAAGCAGGTCACGCGTCACATCTGCGTCGAGGGCTGGAGCGCGATCGGAAGCTGGACCGGCACGCCGCTGCGCGATTTCCTGAAACTGGTCGGCGCCGACACCCGCGCCAGATATTGCTGGTTCCAGTGCGCCGATGCCGAAGGCTACAATTCGCCGCTCGACATGGCCACCGCGCTGCATCCGCAGACCCAGATGACGTTCAAGTTCGCCGACGAGATCCTGCCGCGGGCCTATGGTTTTCCGATGAAGATCAGGGTGCCCACAAAACTCGGCTTCAAGAACCCGAAATACGTGATCTCGATGGAAGTCACCAACGACTACAAGGGCGGCTACTGGGAAGACCAGGGCTACAACTCGTTCAGCGGCAGCTGAGCACCCGTCATTCCGGGTTCGCTCGTTTCACTCGCGCCCCGGAATGATAGCTGCGGACGTTTGCTTCAACTTCCGCTGAAACGCCGCCGCGATCGCGCCCACGGCCAGCAACGCCGCGGAGACGTTGAGCGCATAGGACAGGCTGCCCATGGCGTCGGTGACGGCGCCGACCGCGATCGGACCCAAGGTCTGGCCGATGCCGAAGGCGATGGTCATCGCCGCAATGCCCTTCGGCCAGGCCGATGGCGGGTAGTTGAAGCGAACGAAGGCGGTGGTCGATCCGACCACCGCGAAGAAAGCGACGCCGAACACCAGCGCCGACACCGCCAGCAAGGTTGCGGAATGCCCGAACAGCGGCAGCGCCGCGCCCAGCGCGTTGACGCCGAGGATGATCGCGGTGGAAAGGCCGCCGCGGTCGAACGCCAGCACACGCTGCCAGACCCAGGGCGTCACGAAGGCGCTGACGCCGATCAGACTCCAGAACGCGCTTTGCGCCGCGGCGCCGCCGCCGGCGTCGCGGACATAGGCGATCATGAAGGTCATGTAGGCGATATAGCCGGCGCCGAACAGGAAATAGCCGGCGAGATAGATCAGCAACGGGCGGATCGCGAAGCTCGCCGGTGCTGCCTCGGCGAGGCCGTCCCGGCCATTGATCGGGGCCAGCAACAGCGGCACGATCATGACGGCGGTGAGCAGCGTCATCGTCCACCACACGATCCACCACGACCCCGGCCCGAACGCCTGCAGCACGAATGGCGCGATCAGGCCGGAGGCGAGGATGCCGAGCCCGGGCCCGGCATAAAACAGGCTGAGCAGAAAGTTCGCCCGCGTCGGCTGCGATTGCGCGATCCGCGCCGCCAGCGCCGCGCCGGCGACGAAGCCCGCCGCCGCCCCCACCCCGGCGAGCAGCCGGGCAAAGCTCAGGACGAAAAAATTGCCCGACAGCGCGCACAGCGCCAGCGACACCACGCAGGCCAGCGTTCCCCAGCGCACCGCGGTCGAAAGGCCGTGGCGCTTGATCAGCCGGGAGGCCAGCAGGGCGCCGGCGAGATAGCCCGCCGCATTGATGGTGTTCATGAAGCCGGCCGCCGAATACGACCAGCCCAGCGCGCCCCGCATGTCCGGCAGCACCAGCGAATAGGCGAAGCGGCCGATGCCGAGGCCGATGGTCGGCGCCAGCGACAGGATCAGGATCAGCCGCGCGGGATGCGCAGGCGGCAAGGCAGGGGCGGGCGGTTTCACGGGGACACTCCGGCAGGATCGTCATTCTGGCAGGCCCGGCGCCGGTTGCACAGGCAGGCGGCCAGCAATGGTGTCTTGCCATCGGCGCAACACCGCTCTAGCAATCCGCGCGCATCGAAATCGGTCGTCATGCCCGGGCTCGTCCCGGGCATCCACGCCTATCTTCGTCGTTGCAAACA
>Ga0182014_10002517_pt1 | contig 22962 bp, 23 predicted proteins | sample 612S2DmetaG_FD_120489 | JGI IMG/M metagenome (GOLD analysis project Ga0182014, IMG submission 120489) | Permafrost microbial communities from Stordalen Mire, Sweden - 612S2D metaG | ecosystem: Environmental > Terrestrial > Soil > Wetlands > Permafrost | place: Sweden: Stordalen | collected...
ATTACTCATCAGCAGTATGGTGCCACACGGCGCCGGTCGGCGTCGTTTAACGGCACATTAATAGCCACCACCCGGCTCGACTTCGTTCGAGATCATGGCGGCCTCCTGAAAATGATGCGCTAGCGCAGCGGTGTCCAGAACGTAACGTATTCGGCCGGCCACAGACAGGAAGTTTCAGTGCCGCTTTGGGCTGGTTCGTTCGCGCCCCTAGCGAAGGGTAAGCCGTATCGTGACGCTCAATCGAACGGAATTTCTCGGCGTCGGCAGCGCGGCGCCGGCGATCCTTTTGGGCCGGCCGGTCAAACCGATCGTCCTCTCCACATCGAACGGCAATCAGTTCAAGAATGGGGGCTCGCAGACGTGCGTCGAGCGGGCCTTCGACGGTATCGTACGCGGTGAGGACGTGCTCGATGCGCTCATCGCCGGCGTGAACATCAACGAACTCGACCCTCTCGACGACAGCGTCGGGTACGGCGGACTGCCGAACGCCGACGGGGTCGTCCAGCTCGATTCGTGCTGCATGCACGGCCCCAAGCGCTGGGCCGGCGGCGTCGGGGCGATCGAAGGCGTGAAGACGCCCTCGCTCGTGTCCAAAGCGGTGATGGAGCGGACCGACAACCATCTGCTCGCCGGAGCTGGCGCGCAGCAGTTCGCGCGCGCGGTGGGCTTCCCGATCGAAGCTGATCTGAACACCGAGCACTCGCGCGCGCTGTGGCTCGAATGGAAGCGCCGCATCGACCCCGATCATTACCTCGATCCGTCCAAGCGCGATCGCATCAGTTCTGCCGCTGAGTCGATGATCCGTGATGGGTTGGTCGACATCCAACACTATTGGGGAACGATCGTCTGCGCGGGGATCAACGCCGCCGGCGACGTGTGCGCCGTGAACTCATCGAGCGGCCTGGCGTGGAAGATTCCCGGCCGCACCGGCGACGCGGCGATCTTGGGCGCCGGGCTTTACGTTGACAACGAGATCGGTGCCGTTGGTTCGACCGGTCGCGGTGAATCGAACCTCTATACGAGTTCATCGATGTACATCATCGAACGGATCCGCGCAGGACGCTCCCCCAAGGATGCGGCCATCGATGCGTTGCGCAGAGTTCGTGCGGTGACGACCGACAAGCGGCTCATCAATTCGCGCGGAACGCCGCGCTTCGGCCTCACGTTTTACGTGCTGAGCAAATCGGGCGAGGTGGCCGGTGCCTCCTTTTACTCCGGCGGAAAGTTCGTCGTGCGCGACGAGGACGGGACGCGCACGATCACGGTGGACAACATCTTCCCGGGGCAGCCTTTCGACTAATTGGCGCGACTGGCGGGCGCGCTCTCGTGGCACGCTCGTGAATTAGCTGTGACCGCCGACGCTGTCCCCCTACGACGACGTCGCCAAACTCTTGAACGCAACGTTGCGTGAAAAGGACGCCCTCAACATCCTGCGCGCCTAGCCGATCGCGTAGAGTACGAGCCGCTGCACGTTGCCGCCGGTGCCTTGCACATACGCGACGCCGCCCGGGAAGCGCACTTCGAAGGTGTGCGAATACGTTCGAGCATCCGGACCCTCCGCGACCGCAACAAAGCGTTCATCCAACCGGAGCATGTCGCTGCCGATCATGATCTGGCCCGGCACGAAACGGAACTCGCCGAAGTTGCGCGCGCGTAATTCGGGCACGCGATTCGCCGGCGCGACGTAGTAATCCGCGCCGACCAACACGTCGTCGTTATACAGCGCACTCAAGAGACACCGTGTGGTCCCCTCGTGCATCGCATATGTCTCCCAGCCTTTCGTTGGAAAGGCATAACCGGGGCCGAGCTCGGCGATAACCGCGGCCCGCTGCGTCTTTCCGATCACGAACATGATGTGTTCGTTGAACAGCACGATCGGCACGTCGATCGGCGGCGGCAGCACGTGCGCCGACTTCAGTTGCTTCTCGGCGATCTGGGCCAGAATCTCGACGGCGCGCACCATCGCGAAATCCGGCGGCGGTTTCCCCTGGTTCATCGCGTTTTCTTAGGTCCGCGGCGCGGTGGTGAGCATCTTCGTGATTACGCCGAACGAGATACCACCGGCAACTGGGGCAAGATCCCCCCTTCTCCCGGCCTCCAGCGCTTCTTTGAGCGCACCCATCGCGTGCCGATACGGTGCAGCGCCAAAGCTGATGCGTCGGACGCCCGCTGCCTGAAGTTCCGCCACGGTGACAACGCCGCTGGCCGGACCAATATTCAGATTGACCGGCTTCGGCGCAACCGCTTTCACGATCGCGCGGACAGCGTCCATGTCTTTGGGAAACGGAGCGTAGAGAACGTCGGCGCCGGCTTCCGCAAAGGCAACGAGGCGCTTTATCACGGCGTCGAGGTCGTTCATGCCGAACAAGAAGCTGTCGGTCCGTCCCGTGAGGACGATGCGTCCTTTCGCGGCCTGCGCCGCCTGCCGCACGCGTTCCACGGCAGCATCGAATGGATGGGTCGGCACGTCCGGATCGCCGGTCGTATCCTCGATCGCGACACCCGCAAGCCCCGCCTCGATTGCGGCCTCGACGGTCGTGACTGCATCGGAGGGAGCAGGTCCGAACCCGTCCTCGGTATCTCCGTTTACCGGTAAGTCCGTGATGCGCCCGATGAGCTTGGCGTTTTCCAAATGCGCTTCACGGCTTACGGCATGCACGCCATCCGGCCGGCCTAGTGCGAACGAGATCGCGGCGGAGGACGTTCCCAAGGCTTCGTAGCCCGCCTCTTTGCACAACAGCGCCGATACGCCGTCCCACGGATTCGGCATCACGAAGCCGCCTTGCCGTTCGTGGAGCGCCTTGAATCGTTCGTAGAGTTCGGATTGCGTGGTCATGAAATGTGCCTCCGCGTCAGCCCGTCCGCTCCTCGCTTGCCAGCGGATCGATGACATCGCGGCCGAAGTTGAAGCTATGCGGGACGTCCCACACAAACTCGGTCGTTCGGGTCATAGACCGGATTTTACCACGCCGAACCTTAAGGGCCTTGAAAGCCACACAGCGTGCGAGGATGCCGGACGCTCTTCATCGGACAGCCCTCCATGAGCCAACACTGCATTACACTTCCGAAACACGAACATCCCGGCGCACCGGGCGCCTGCCGGATCGGCCCGATCGTCGCTTCGTCCGCGATTCTCGGCAAAGACCCGGATACCGGCGTGATGCCCGACGATGCGGACACCCAATCGCGCAACGCGTTCATCAACATGAAGCGGCTCTTGGCAGCCTATGGTCTCGACGAGCATGACGTCGTGAAACTCAATATTTTCGTGAAGGACGTCGCCTACCGCGACGCGACCCTACGCGCGTGGTACGAGTGCTACCCCGACGAAACAAAGCGGCCCGCGCGCCACAGCCTCACGGTCCCGATCAACATCGGGCTGATTCAACTCGAGTTCTACGCGGTCGTGAGCGACGGCTGAGCGACAACGGGATTGACGAGCGACCCGATCCCCTCAGCGCTCACGGCCACCGTGTCGCCGGGCTTGAAAAAGATCGGCGGCCGGCGGGCGAAGCCGTTACCGCCGGGTGAGCCGGTGGTGAGGACGTCGCCGGCTCGGAACTCATACCAGCGCGAGAAGTACGCGATCAACCACTCGACCCGATAGATCAGTTCGGCCGTATTCGCCGATTGCATGATCGTGCCGTTCAGCGAGGAGCTGATGTTGACGTTGTTGGGATCGGGGAGGTCGTCTTTCGTCGTGATGACCGGGCCCAACGGCGTAAACGAGGGCAACTGCTTGCCCATCCGATTGAGATCGGGATTTTTCGTCTCGCGAAAATCCTTGACCCAATCGCGCGCCGAAACATCGTTGATGAGCGTGTAGCCCGCCACGTACCGCAACGCGTCGGCTTCTTCGACGTTGTAACAATCCGCGCCGAAAACCACCGAAAATTCTACCTCGAGATCGACCATGTCCGGGCACTGTGCGGGTAGCACGATCGGCGCGCCGGGTCCGATAATCGAGTTCACGCTCTTCGTAAAGACCGACGGCGGTTCGTCGACCTCGGGAGCCGGCTCGCCCGGGCGCATGCCGGCGCTATGGCTGCGATACGCGCGGCCATGAGCCAACAGCACGCGCGGCAACACCGGGGCGGCCAGCAAACGATCGTCGTATGCTTGAAGCGCGCGCGCAGCGCGCATTGCGTGCTGCTCGTCCGCCGAGCGCCCACGCACATCCTCGACGACGCGCCGGATCACGTCGAGTCCGGCGCCGCCGCCGGCGAGTAAGACCGGCATTGATGCCGGAACCCAAGCGGCGAGCGGAACGAATGCTGCGGCGAGGCCGAAGTCGAGAATGTCGTCACCGAGCAGCACGCCGGTGCGGCCGTTCGGATAAGCGTCGATGGTGACCAGCTTCATCTATTTACCGTCCCAGATGATCGTTGCCGGATCGACCGGCGCGATGTACTTGTATTTTGCGGCCAAATCGAACAGGCGCCGGAAGGCGCCGATGTCCAATTGCGTCGCGAAGCGTTGCGTTGCCGCCGGCACCTTGATCCCCAAATGCTTGTCGAGCGACGCCGCCGCGAGTTGCGGATTGTTCATCGCCCACTGGCCCGAGGCGTAGATCGCGTTGGCAAACTTACGGGCCGTGGCTTTGTTCTTCGCAAGCCAATCCGTCGTGGTAAACCACACGATCGAGACGTACGGGCCACCAACCGCGTCGTTGGGATTCCCAAGCGTACGGATGCGACCGGCGTTGGCGGTAAATGCGGGGTCCTGGAGATACGCGCCGGCGATGCGTCCGGTGAGGACGGCATCCGTCATCGACGCGCTCGGCATCTCAATGAATTGCAAGGTTGTCGAATCACCACCGGCCTGATCGACCATCGCCTTGATCGTGAGCTCCGCCAGTCCGTTGAGCGTCTCGATGGCGATCGACTTCCCGTTGAGATCCTTCGCGGTCGCGATCGGGGAGGCGGGCGCGACGACCAAGCCGCCGTTGCTTTGATGCTGAAACTGGACCGCACCCGGAACGACTCCTACGAACGGAAGGTTGTGCTGACGAGCTTGCGCGATGTTGAGGCAAGTCGTCGCACCGATCTGCAAATCGCCGCTCGCGACAGCCGAGGACGTAATGCCCGCGTTGGTCAGTGTTTCCACGTCGACATTGAGTCCGAAACGGGTGAAAATGCCCGCGTCGAGAGCGTAATATGCCTCGGCTTGCGGCTCGATCTTACCCGTCCCGACCTTGAGCACGGGTGGCGTTTGCGCCGCGAGCGGCCACGGGAGCGCCGCGGTGGCCAAAGCGGCGGCGCCGGCGAGATACGCTTTACGCGTGATCGAATTCGTCATTATTTCTCCCGCTTAACGTGTCGTTGATTGCGCCCAGCGCGAAGCTGCCCGTGAGATCCCGTCGAACGTTCCGACCGTGATTACGAGATTCGATTCGGCGTCCACCGTCACGCTGTCGCCGGGATGGATCAACGTGGTGGAAGTAGCTTCCTCGACGATCAGCGGACCGTTAACGAGCGTTCCCGGCGCCAACGCATCGCGCCGGCAGACGCGGCATTCGATGAACCCCTCATCCTCGAAGTAGACGCGCCGTGACGGCGCCGATTCGGCCGGCCGCGTGGTGACGGGAAGCTTCACCACCGGCTTCGGCAAATGACCGTAGACCTCGACGATGAGGTCGACGATCTCGCTCGGCATACTCTCAAAGGCGTGACCGTAGCGCAGCGCGTGAAGTTCAGCAAATCGCCGATGCAAGTCACCAAACACGTCCGGCTCGCCGCCGCCAAACGGCAAGCGCAACGTAAATTCCTGACCCGAGTAGCGCATCTCGACGGCGCGCGCATACGTAATATCCGCCTCAGCGAACCCGGCACTGCGCATACGCTCCCGGCCCTCGCGCTCCATATCGCCGAACAGCGCCTCGAACGTGGCGTCGTCTGCATCGGCCAGTCGGCAGATGCGGCTCAGCTTGAACGACTCCTTGGCATCGGAGAGCAGCATCCCGATCGCGGAGAAAATGCCGGGGTACGGCGGAACGACGACCGTGCCGATACCAAGTTCGCGTGCGATGGAGCACGAGTGCCCGGGCCCTCCGCCCCCGTACGCAAAGAGCACGAAATCGCGCGGATCGTGGCCCTTCTGCACGGTCATTTGGCGAACGGCTTGCGCCATGTACGTGTCGGCGATCTTGACGATACCGAACGCCGCCCGCTCGACGTCTAGGCCGAGCGGCTCGGCGATGTCACGCCGGATCGCGTCTTCCGAGCGCTGCACGGAGAGCGCGAGTTCGCCACCGAGAAAATACTCCGGGTTGAGGCGTCCGAGCGTCAGGTTCGCATCGGTGACGGTCGGTTTCGTGCCGCCCTTCCCGTACGCCACGGGGCCCGGGACCGCGCCCGCACTTTGGGGTCCGATTTTGAGCGCGCCGAGTTCGTCGACGTGCGCGATGCTGCCGCCGCCCGCGCCGATCTCGACGACGTTGACGACCGGCAACTGCAGCGGGTAGCCGTGCTCTTCCCCGTCGATCCAATAACCGTCCGCGATATCGATCTCTCCGCCGCGCACGATGCTGACTTTCGCCGTCGTGCCGCCCATGTCGAAGGCAACGACGTTGTCGTAGCCCGCCCGGGCAGCGACGTGCGCGGCCGCGACCGCGCCGCCGACGGGGCCGGACTCCATCATACGCACCGGCTGGCGGCGCGCGAAATCGATCGCCATCGTGCCCCCGCCCGACTGCATGATCATCGCGTTCCCGCGGAATCCGCCCGTCGCGAGATACTGTTGGATCCCGTCCAGATATCGGCTCACCGTCGGGCCGACGTACGCGTTCAGCACCGCGGTCGACGTGCGCTCGAACTCGCGATACTCACGCACGATCTCCGACGAGATCGAGAGGAACACCGGGCGCGCAGCGTGGGAAGCCAGGAGCTCAGCGAGCTTCCGCTCGTGCTCGGGATTCGCGTACGAGTGTAACAAGCAGACGGCGATCGCTTCCACGCCGGCAGCTTCGAGGCTGCGCAGGGCGGTGATCGCGCTTTCCACATCGAGCGGGCGGAGCTCGCTCCCATCAGCCAGCATGCGCTCACGGATTTCGAGCCGGCGCTTGCGCGGCACGAGCGGCTGTGCCGAAGTAAACATGAGATCGAACGAGTTGATGATGTTGCCGCGCGCGATCTCCAGAATGTCGCGAAAGCCCTCGGTCGAGAGCAAACCCGTCAGAGCGCCCTTGCGCTCGATCACGGTATTGATTGCGACGGTGCTGCCGTGAACGAAATAGTCGATCGCCGCAAGGTCCAGCCTCGCTTTGGTGACCGCCGTAGCGACGCCGTCCTTGACGTCGGGCGTGGTACTGGCCTTGGAGATGACGAGTTCGTTCGTTGCCGAGTTGAACGATGCCAGATCCGTAAACGTCCCACCGACGTCGGTGGCCACACGATAGGTCATGCTTTTGCCCGCCGGTTTGCGCGCAGCTGATTGGTTCGCTGTTCGTCGACGACCCCGCTTGCGGTGACCGCGACGCCGTACTCGCGCTCGGCTGCTTCCACGCTCACGTACTCGTTGACGACGTCGTCTACGACGCGCTCGATCTCGCGCTCGAACGGATCGCCGTACCCGCCTCCGCCGCCGGTCAACACGCGCACCTTGTGCCCAATGGGGAAATCGTAGTCGACCCGCCGCGACATCGGTTGGGATTCGCCTTCCGTCAGCAGAAACGCCTGATTCCCGGCGCCGCTCTGGCCGCCGGCGATTCCCCACGGAAGGCAGTCGGAGCGGATCATATTGTTGCGCACCTTGGCATCGAGCTGCATTTGCGCGATCACGTCGACGCCGAGGCCGCCGCGAAAGCGTCCCGGACCGGCGGAATCGTCGCGCAACGCATAGCGGTCGTACAGCACGTGGTATTTTGCTTCGCTGATCTCGACCGGCATGCCGTATTCGTTTCCTTGCTGAATCGCGCACTTCGGCGCCGGGCCGTCGCGATCGGGCCGCCCGCCGTGCCCGCCCGGATGCGGCATGTGCACGCTGAAATACTTGCGCCGCGCCACGTCGAAGCCGGAGATGCCGGCGCCGCGCGCATCGCCGCGCGTGGCCGCCGGAACGCGTCCGGGCGCCGCCTCGGAGATTGCTTTGAGCACGGTATCGATGACGGTCGGGAAGATAACCGACCATTCGTAGAGCGCCGCGGGCCGGCGCGCATTCAAGATCTTTCCTTCGGGACAAATGATGGTCAACGGCCGGAAGCAGCCTTCGTTCGACGGTAGATGGGGCGTCGTCAAACACTTAAAGGCGATGCGGCCAACGTTGGTCGCACCACCGTAGTAACCGCTGTTGAGCGAGCCCGCAACTTGGTTGGCGACGTCGGAGAAATCGATCGTCATATGGTCGGCCGTCACTTCGACGCGAACGCCGATGTGCACGGGGTTGTTCGAGACCCCGTCATTATCGAGAAATGATTCCGCGCTGTAGCTTCCGGGCCGCGTCTTCGCGAGTGACGCGCGGGCCGCGCTTTCGGTCATATCCCAATTCTGCTCGATCGCTTCAGCCACGAGATCGGGGCCGAAGCGCGCGAGCAGTTCACAGAAGCGCCGATGGCCGAGCCGCGAAGCCGCCATCTGTGCGTTGAGATCGCCCATCACGATCTCGGGGAATCGCGAATTGGCTTCGATCATTCCCAGCACGTCGTGGTTCGGCTGACCCTTGCGGTAGATGTGGGCCGCCGGGATCTGCAAGCCTTCTTGAAAAATCTCTTTGGTGCTCGGGGAGCCCGAGCCGATTGCCGAACCGCCGATGTCGTGCAGATGCGCGCGCACGCATGAGTAGCCGAACAGGCGTCCGTCCCAGAAAACGGGCGTGAACACTACGACGTTGTTGAGGTGCTGTCCCTGGATGATCGGATCGTTGGTGGCGATGACATCGCCTTCCGCGATTGCATCGAGTCCGATCCGGTCGGCGGCCGCTTTCACGACGAACCCGAGGTCGCCGGTGAAGGCGGGATGCGTGTACCGCGATTGCGTGATGATCCGTCCCTCGGCGTCGATGTAGCCGACCGCGAAATCCCGGATCTCGTAGTTGAAGTAGCTGTAGGAGCTCTTCCAAAAACTGTTTGTCATCTCATCGGCGAAGGCCGTGAGCGAAGAGGTGATCACCTCAAGCGTAATCGGGTCCATGCGCGGGGCTTGCGCGCCCGGCCCTGGGAGCCCCTTTTTGGTTGTCGGACAACCGACGCTGCAAGAGGAGCAGCTTCGAGAGCGCACGTCGATCGGCACTTTTGTGCGCCGGCACGGATGCCGAATCACGAGCGCAACGCCGGTGGAGCTGCAGCTCCGTTGCGGCGACTTGCTCTATGCGCTGCTTATCCCGGCGGCCGTTCCTCCGGCTCTTCAGTCGGGCGAATGACGGGATTGGGTGAGCAAGGCTTTGATTAACAGCTCGGCGCGCCGCTTGCTGTCCGTTTTGCGGAACAGGCTGCTGAAGTGTTCCGAAACCGTTGATTCGGCAATGCAGAGTTCTGCTGCGATTTCCTTATTCGTGCGGTAGGCGAGGGCCAAGCGGAGGACCTCCGATTCGCGAGGCGTGAGCCGGTAACGGCTCGCCGCATCCATCAATCTGCTCCCTCCACGGCGGCCTTCGACCTGCACGGAGAACGCGTTCGCCGGGTCGCCGTGCAGCGGCGTCATGCGCAGCACGGTGTTGCTGTCGACCGGTACCACCGCGGCCACGCCATCGGCAACGACGCGCTCGACCACATGACGAACCAAACCGATCAAGTGCTCGACGTCGGATCCGGACGATTTGCTGAGCACGTTGAGATTGGAGTCGATGATGCAAAAGCTGCTCGGCGATCGGCGCTGCGACCCATCACCATTCAGGTCGCGCGCGTTCGCAAGAGTGGCGCCGGCGTGTTCGTCCCGCTGCGCGAGATGGAGCGCGCATGGCTGCCATACGGCGGTCTGGTGGGCCGAGTCGCGATAGTGCGCGGTGCAACCGCAACGCCACGAACGTTGAACGCCGCCCTTCGCAGGTGAAGATTCGAATTCTGTAAGGGACGCGGGGCCTAAATGCCCGCGCAATACTGGAAGCGGAAGCTTGTATTCGGCACCCATCTATCGCCCCTTAAATCGGGTCCGGATATTTGCGCTTTACAACGACCGAATCCTTGCCTCAGATAGCGAGCGGGCGACGATATGTACGCAAACGTACAGAAAATGACCGGCTCCCGGTCTTAGGCCGGTGCGCTCTTGCGCAAACCCAGCCGTTCCAGACGGCCGACGACCTCGTCGAGAAAATATGGCAACTCGTCGGCGTAGTTCACGAACGAGAGTCCGATCCCGGTGAAGCCGGCGCGGCTCATCTTCGCGAGGATATCGGCCACGTCGTCCGGAGTGCCGATCAACGGCAAGCCACCGTGCCCATTCGCGTACGCCCGGCGATGGTGCTCGACGTCCGCGGGCGAGAGCTTGTCGAGGCCCTTCATCGCAAGCGTGTGGTCGATGGCACCCCAGTCCGCGTGGTCGAGCGTCACGTAGCGGTGGTACTCTTCGGCTTCTTTCCGCGTCGGGCGGCAAACGACGACGCCGACGGTGTACACGCCGATCTCACGGCCGTGCGTCCGCGCTTCGGCTTTGGCTTCTTGTATCTTGGGAATCGCGGTCTCGAGGTCGGCCTCGCGTTGCGAGCCGTCGAGCCGCACGCTGGTGAACCAGGCATCGCAATTGCGAAGGGCAAACGCGCGGCCCTCTCCGGACGAGCCGGCGTTCATCGTGAGCGGTAACGTCCCACCAAACGGCTTGGGCTTTTCGCGGACACCCTTGAGTTCGTAAAACTCGCCGCTGTAGTCGAAATTGTCTTTCGTCCAGGCCTCGCGCATCACGTCGAGCCACTCCTGGCCCTGGCGATAACGTCCGGCGTGGTCCTTCGCATCGACGCCGAACATGTCGAACTCGTCCTCGTTCCAACCGCAGACGACGTTGAGCCCGAAACGCCCCTGCCCGACGTGGTCGGCAGTGACCATTTGCTTAGCCGCAATGAGGGGATGAAACAGCGGTGCGTGAACCGTCCCGAATACCGTCAACCGTTTGGTGGCGGCGAGCAAGCCGGTTGCCCACGTGATCGTTTCGTAGGTCGAGCCCTGGTAGTCGGTCTCTCCTCCGTAGCCTTTCCAGCGGCCGATCGGCAACATGAAGTCGAGGCCGCCATCGTCCATCATCTTGGCGAGGCGCAGGCAGTCGCTCCACTCGCCCGACCAGCGCTCGGGAACGGTCGTACAAAAGCGCCCCGACGAACAGTTCGCGCCAAAGAAGCCGATCTTGAACGTATTGTCGTTGTACATCGCCGCGCGCCCCGTGGCGCGCTCGGCCTGAACGGTCATGATTGTTTCCCCCGCCGTCGCTCTTCGTTTAACGGACGGCGGCCACCGGCTGGGCAGCGTTCTCGAGTAAGAGGACGCCCGCTGCCGTGTTCGAGATCGGAACGTGGTAGGTGGTGTGCAGTTCGCGGACGGTACCGGTCAGGGCACCGCGCATCGCCAGCCACATGATCAGCTCTGCGCCTTGGGCCCCCGCTTCGCGGATGAGGTCTATCGTCGAATAGCTTGCGAGATCTTCGGGCGCTTCGACGATCTTCTCCAGACACATCCGGTCGAACGATGTGTTGATGAAGCCGGCACGCGTACCGTCGAGCTGGTGAGAAAGGCCGCCCGTTCCGATGACGACGACGCGCAAGTCTTCGGGATACGATGCGATCGCGCGCCCAATGGCTTGGCCGAAGCGATAGCAGCGCGAAGGCGTCGGGATCGGGTGCTGCACCGTGTTGATGCTGATCGGTATCGTCCGCGGCATCGCCGCGTGCTCCGGCCAGAGCAGTTGCATCGGGATCGTGAAGGCGTGATCGACGAGCATTTCTTGGCACGAGCAAATGTCGAATTCGTCACGCATCAGACTATCGATGAGATGCCACGAGAGGCTCGGATCGCCGCTAAACGGCGGCGATGTCGGGATGCCCCAGCCTTCGTCCTCATTGCGATACTCGGCAGCTGCGCCGACCGCAAACGTCGGCATAGCGTCCAGAAAAAAGTTCAGCCCGTGATCGTTGTAGAGGACGATGGCAACGTCGGGTTTAGTTAGGTCGAGCCAACGGCGAAGCGGCGGAAAGGCATCAAAGAACGGCTTCCAATAGGGGTCGCTTTGGAGTCCCTTCTCCAATGCGTTACCAATCGAAGGAACGTGCGTAGTCGCGATGCCGCCGATGACGCGTGCCATGCGGCTAGGACCCCGCCGCCAGGAGCTTTGCCTTGAACTCATCGACGGTCACGCCCGTTTGCTGCGCACCGATGTCCTGCACGCCTAAATGAAATATTCCGGCGAACTTCGCGAGATAGTAGATGTTGCCGCCGGCAGCGAGGAGATCGAGCACGTTTCGGGATTTGATCGCCGCCCGTTGCTGTGCGTTGAGACCGAAGCGCGACATGTACGCGTCTTCGTCGTGAAGAAAGGCTTCGCGGTTCAAGCGGCTGTTGAACGAGAAGCACATCTTGTTGAGAGCGTAGCCTTTCATCGCTTCTGTTCCGTTGAAGAGGAGCGTCCCGGGAATGGGCTGATCGGTCGTGGTCGTCATCGCAACGAGGGTGACACTCAAGTGTTCCCAAAGTGTGAACGACCCGGTTCGTCCACACTTCGCAAGTTCTTCACAATTCACGCGCCACGCGTGCGAGGGAGAAGCATGAACGAGACGACGTTTCCGCATTTACGCCGCGCGCTTTTCTTGAGTACCGCAACAGCCTTCGTTGCCGTGCCGCGCCCGGCGCGGGCGCAATCGCTAGCGAAACTCAACATCGGCTCGACCGCATCGGGCGACATCGTTGTCGCCCTGTGGGCCGAGCAGGGCGGAATCTTCCAGAAGTACGGCCTCGACGCCGACGTGCAGCGCCTCAACAGCAGTTCCGCCGTTGTGGCCGCCGTGCTCGGCGGATCGCTGGACCTCGGCCGGGCGAGCCTGTTCGCGCTGGTGGTGGCGCGTGCGAAAGGGCTCCCGATCGTGCTCGAAGCGCCCTCAGCGTTGTACCGGGCGACATCGCCCGACGCAGCCCTGGTCGTAGCCGCGGATTCGGCGATCCGCAGCGCGCGGGATTTGAACGGCAAGCTGCTCGCCTCGGCATCGCTCGGCGACTTGTTTTCGACCGTGACCGCGGCATGGATCGATCAAAACGGCGGAGATTCGCGCACCGTCAAATACGTCGAGCTGCCGGGTTCGGCGACGGCCAACGCGATCGTCGCCGGCCGCGTCGATGCGGGGATGCTTGCATACCCGGCGCTCGGCGAAGCCGTGCGCACCGGCAAGTGCCGCATCCTCGGCCACCCCGAAGACGCGATCGGTAAAGTCTCGATGGCAACAGCGTATTTCTGCTCGGCCGACTTCGCCGCGAAGAACGCCGCGCTGATCGCCCGCTTCCGCAAAGCGATGGACGAGTCGGCGGCCTACGCGATCGCCCATCCGGCCGAGATGATCCCGGTCATCGCGAAATTCAGCGGTGTCGATCCGAAATTAGTGGTGCCGGCGCAACTCGGCCGAGCCTCGGATCTGCTGGACACGCAACTGACGCAGCCGACCATCGATGTGTGCGCGAAGTACAACGCCATCCCGAAAACATTCCCGGTGCGAGAGATGCTCGACCCCAACGTCTTCCAGAAGGGTTCTCTATGAAACGATCGACCGCTATCGGCGCGCTGGCGAGCGCGCTGAGCGCTCCAGCCATCGTACGCGCTCAGGGGCTGACGAGCCTCAAGGTTGCCGGCGTGGCCGAGGAATCGGTGTTGCCGGTGCTGTGGGGGCAAAAAAGCGGCATGTTCCGCGCGGCGGGCTTGGACGTCGATCTGACGCCGCAGACCAGCGGCTCGGCTATTACCGCGGGCGTCGTCGGCGGATCCTACCAAGTGGGCAAGTCGAGCATCATCCCGCTCGTCACCGCGTATGCAAAGAACATTCCGATCAAGCTCGTCGCACCCGGCGGGCTCTATCGCAGCGCGAAACCGCATATTGCGATGATCACCCGCGCCGACTCACCGCTGCGCACGGCGGCGCAGATGAACGGCAAAACGATCGGCGTTTCCTCGATCGACGACCTCTACACCCTGTCCATGAAAGCGTGGATGGACAAGAACGGCGGCGATTCTTCAACGCTGAAATTCGTCGAACTTCCGCTGCCCGCGATCGAAGCCGCACTCCTGAGCCGGCGCATCGATGCCGGCGGGTCGGGGACGCCGGAACTGCAGGCGGCCCTCGATTCGCACGATTTCCGCATTTTCGCGCACACCTACGATGCGATCGCACCGGTTTTCTTGTATTCGGCGTGGTTCGCGGCGAACGATTACATCGAAAACGACCGCTCCGCGCTGGCAACGTTCTCTCGCACCGAGCGCCAGGCCGCCGCCTATGTCAATTCGCATCCGGCCGAAACGGTCGAGCCGCTGGCCGCGTTCACCACCACGCCCGCTGCGGAAATTGCGAAGATGACCCGCGCGATGATGGCGACGACGCTCGACCCGAAGCTGATTCAGCCGGTCATCGACGTCTGCGTGCGATACAAAACGATTCCGTCCGCATTCGACGCAACGGCCATGATCGCAACCGCGCCGTGACCGCCCCGCGCTGCTGCAGAGCGCCTGCTTAGCCCCGCCGTCAAACGGGCATAGAATGACGTGCGTTCCAACCGATCTTTTAGCGCGCCCGCCGAGTCGCTGACCGCCGAGCTTCAGTGGCTGTGCGATAACGGCGCCCACCTCTTACAGGGCTTCTATCTGGCTCGCCCGGCAGCCAACCCGGTTCGTACGCTCGTGCTCCCCGAGGAGGTTGCGGCCGGCGCAGATCGGGGAAGGATGATGGAATGATACCGTTTTGTCGTCCGGTCGCGAGCAGCCTCGCGGCGTTCGTGCTCGCGGCCGCCGTGCCGGTCGGCGCGCAGCCTTTAACGGAGCCATCGCCACCCGTCATAGCGACGAGTTGTTCGGGCGGCGTCACGAGCATCGAGCTCGTCGAACACGCGTCGTACGACGTCACGTTTCGCAACACCTCAAGCGTTGCGGCCGACGACGTCCGACTCGCGATCCCCTACGGCCGAAGGAAAGTCGCGATGTTCGACGTTCATGCGATCTTCGCACCGCATGCCGATCTGGTACAGCATCTACACAAGAATCTCAGCGGCGGACTGTTCGCGTATGCATCCGATCAGAATACCTGCGACGTGCGGTACGTGCACTTCGTCGACGGGACATCCTGGGGAACGCAGTCGCATTAACGCAACGTTGCCCCGTATGCATTGAGGAGACTGCTTCGTGAACACCGCCGCCGATGCGCTCGCTGGAGGCGCCTATCTCGACGTCAACGGCATCCGCACGCACTTCCATGAAGCAGGCAGCGGCCGCACGGTGTTATTCGTCCACGGGTCCGGCCCGGGCGTCACCGCTTGGGCGAACTGGCGCTTCACCTTGCCGCCTGCCGCAGAGCGTATGCACGTACTCGCGCCAGACCTCGTCGGCTTCGGTTACAGTGCGCGGCCGGAGGGAGCAGCGTACGGCAAGGACCTGTGGGTCGATCATCTCATCGCGTTTCTCGAGGCGAAAGGCGTCTCGCGCTGCGCGATCGTCGGGAATTCGCTCGGCGGTGCGCTGGCGCTTGCCCTCGCCGCGCGGCGTCCCGATCTCGTCGACCGGATGGTTCTCATGGGTCCGGCCGGCGTACCGTTTGAATTGACCGAAGGCCTCGATGCGGTGTGGGGTTACGAGCCGAGCCTCGAAGCAATGCACGATTTGATCGCGCGCTACTTCGCATACGACGCCTCTATCGCGACCCCCGATCTCGTGCGCCTGCGTTATGAAGCGAGCGTGCAGCCCGGCTTCCAGGAATCGTATGCGTCGATGTTCCCGCCTCCACGTCAGCGCTGGATCGACTCGCTTGTTACGGCACCCGAAGCGCTACGAAAAATCGACGCGCCGACGCTGATTCTCCATGGACGCGACGATGTAGTTGTACCGTTGATGAACAGCCTTACGCTACTCTACTCGCTTCCGAACGCCGATCTCCACGTCTTCGGCAAATGTGGTCATTGGGTACAGATCGAGCGAGCCCAGGAGTTCGCAGCGATGGTATTCGCCTTCTTGGAACGCGACAGCGCTGCCCCCAAATCTGGTTCCATCCGATGTTGATCGAGGGGCTGCTGCAGTTCCCGCACGTGACGCTTCGTCAGCCCTGGGAGCGCCGGTAGACTCGAATACTACGGTTGCCGTCATGTCCCTGGACCTTGGCCACTAGCGCGCAGCGGTCAAACTCGTCGGCCAGCGTCGAACAGACGCACGGCATTATCATGTTCGATCGCCCGGAGCGTCTCCGGCTCTAGGCCAAGCTCGGTGAGCCCGACGGTCGTCGCGCCGACGGGGAGATAGGGGTAATCACTTCCGAAGAGCAGCTGCGAGACCGGGATCAGGCTAGTAAGTGCGCTGAAGGCCGGCTCATTCGTCGTATTCGCGAGGTCGTAGGAGAAGCGCTCGAGTTCGGCGCGTAGGCCGTGCGGGAAGAGCGCCGCGTGCTCGGGGTGGCGATCGACAAACGTCCCGATTCGGTGCGCGAGGACCGTCATGGTACCGCCGCCGTGGCAAAAGATGAAGCGGATCTCCGGGCAGCGTGATACGGTCCCGCTGAAGAGCAAACTCGTGATCGCGCGCGTGGTGTCGAACAAGAACTCAGTCATCGGCGCCGGCACGCCGGGAATGAGATTGCGACAGCACTTCGGTGCGGTCGGGTGCACGAAGACTACTGCCCTGCGCCGGTTAAGCTCGTCGAACACGGCCGCGAATGCCGGATCGCCGGGCCAGCGGTCGTCGTAGCTGGTTAAAATCCCGACGCCATCGGCGCCCAAGACGTCGTACGCGTACGCGATCTCGCCCAGGCTCCCCTCGACGTCCGGAAGCGGGATCGCGGCGAAGCTTCCGAACCGGCCCGCATGGTCGCGTGCCATTTGTGCGGCGTACTCGTTGCATTCTCGCGCCAACGTGCGCGCGGCTTCCGGCTCGCCGAACCAGATCCCGGGAGTCGAGATCGAGACGACTGCGCGCGAGATGTCGTGGCGATCGAGTTCCTCGATTGCCCGCGCAGGCGTCCACTCGGTGAGAAGCGCTGGATTCAGGGCCATCGCCGCGAGGATGCGCTCGCGTTCCCGCCGCAGGTAAGGCGGCGGGACGAAGTGGTGGTGAACGTCGATACGCGCCATGGTGAAAATCATACCACAACGGCAGTAGGATGCTGCCCCTCACGGAGAATGGCCCTGCATGAACCGCAGCCTGTTCGTGTCAACGTTGACCGCGGCAACGATGTTGCCCAACGCGGCGCGTGCGCAGACGACGATCCCTTTGAAGATCGGCATCATCCCCGCCGAAATTTGTGGTCAAATCATCTACGGCGTCGAGAGCGGCTACTTTACCAGGGCCGGGCTCGACGTTGAAACGGAAACATTTCCTAGCGGAGGCGCGATTGCAGCAGCGTTGGCGGGGGGTGCACTCGACATCGGAATGGTCGACCTCACTTCGATGATCAACGCGCACGTGCGTGGCATTCCGTTCGTCGGCTTGGCCCCCGCGCTAATCAATTCGAGCGAATCTCCCACATTCGGCATCGTCGTTCGTGGCGATTCCAACATCCACGTGGCCAGAGATTTTAACAATAAATCGATCGGTGTGAACGGGCTCAATAATATCGCGCAAGTGTCGGCGATGGCTTGGATCGACAACAACGGAGGCGCCTCGAAGTCGGTGAAGTTCGTCGAACTGCCGTTGCCGGCGAAAGCGGCCGCTATTAGGGCAGGCACGATCGACGCTTCGCTCGATACCGAGCCTTTCCTAACGTACGGGATCGATCAGGGTTTTCGCGCGTTTCTTATGGACGTTAAGCCTATCGCATCACCGTATTTACTCGATTTATTCGCCGCGACGCAAGATTGGGCGCAACGAAACCGGACCGCAGCCGCGAAGTTCATCGCTGCGGTGCGAGCAACATCCCTTTGGGCGAATGTAAATCGCGAGCTAACCGCGCCCATGCTCGCGAAGGCTACGCATATTCCATTGGATGTCGTGCAACGGATGCGGCGCGGAACATTTGCGGTGGACAACGATCCCAAGCTCATTCAACCAGTGATCGATGCAGTGGTGCGGTACGGCATCATCGACAAGGGCTTCCCAGCGTCGGAGTTGATCTACAAGCCGTAATTCTGGTCAAAATTGGAGGTTGGACGTACTATGAAGCGAGATCGCGCAATCCTAACCGCTGGCGCCGCCTTGGGAACCATTGCGTTCGGCGACCGCGCATTGGCCGCGGACACGCCGGTGCGCATTGCGGCTTTGACGATTGATGCGAGCGCAGCGTGCTACTACGCGCAAGAGCAAGGCTTTTTCAAGAACGTCGGCATCGACGCGGACATTCAGGGCATCACGAGCGGTGGAGCGATCGTAGCGGCCGTCGCCTCGGGCGCAATCGACGTCGGATTCGCCAATCTGGTCTCAGCCGTAGCTGCATTCTCGAGGAACCTTCCCGTGACGATCGTTGCGCCTGGCAGCGTCGATGTGGAATCGATGCCGACGAATGCTCTGATCGTAGCGCCCAACTCGACGATTCACACGGGCAGTGATCTCAACGGCAAGACGATGGCCACGTCCACGCTCCGAAACATCGTCCAGTTCGCGGCTCAATTGTGGGTTGACAAGCATGGCGGGGACTCGAGCACGATCCGTTTTGTGGAAATGCCGTTTTCCGCAATGGCAGACGCCCTGGTCGCTGGACGCATCGACGCGGCTATCGTTGCCGAACCGTTCATGACCGAGGTTAAAGGCAGGACCCGGGTGATCGCCTTCCCCATGGCCGCAATCGGACCGCGCGTCCAGCTCGGCGGCTGGCTTGCGAATACGACGTGGGCGCGTGCCAACCCAACCCTCGTCGCCGCATTTGACAATGCGATCGTGAAAGCAAACGAGTGGGGTAACACGCATCATGACCTGAGCGCGCAAATTCTTGCGAAGCATGGTAATCTCGACGCCGACGTACTGGCCAAGATGAACCGGGCCACTTACGCGACTCGCCTGGTGGCCGCAGAACTGCAGCCAGCGATCGACGTAGCGGCGCGCTACGGAGCGATCGCGCAGTCAATTCCTGTCGAGAAGATGCTCTTTACTCCTCGCTAAGCCGAGAAATATTCCCGGGGCACGCCTTCGCTGAGCGAATGCTCGGGCTCCGGCGCCTTAGGCCTTATCGCGGTTTGAGGGCGTAAGGGCTGATCAGTTCCTGGGCCGGAAAGCCTTTGTCGATGATTTTGTACTTCGCCGCCGCATCGATCGCCGGCTGAATATCTCGCGGGTCGAGGTACTCACCGCAGGTATCGCGCTTCATCGCCAGCACTTGCGCCGTTTCTATTCCGGTGAACGCGGCAAGCAGGGGCGCCGTTTCAGCATGGTGTGCGTTGGCGTAGATGGTCGCAGCATGCATCGCCGTGGCGAACCGATCGATCGCGTCGCGATTCTTGGTCACGAAGTCGCTCGTCGAGCACCACGCCGCGATCATCCAGCGCTTTCCAACGGCGTCGAACGGTGCACCGATCGAGCGGAAATGGCCCGTCGCGAGCGCTTGGTCGAGGGTCGGGTTGACGATGCTGCCCGCGTCGATGCGCCGCTGCTCGAGCGCCGCCGGAACGGCGCTCATCGGCAACTCGACAAACTTGATCGACTCCGAGTCAATGCCGCTCTGATCGGCCCAAGCGCGCGTCGCGATCCAGCTGACGTCTCGAATTGAGGAGCACGAAACGATCTTACCGGCGAGATCTCGAGCGCTTTTGATCGGCGAGTCTTTAGGAACCAGCAGTAACTGCGCTGGATCCGCAGCGAGATACATCAACGACGGCGCGATCATGACGAACGGTAAACCGCGGACGTGTCCGGTGATGGACGCCATCATGCTAATGAGGCCGACGTCGTACGATCCACTGACGACGGCCGCGGCGATCGCCGCACCCGACGTTGCCTGCACGATCGAAACGTCTAAACCGGCGCGCTTGAAAAGTCCGCTCTGCTGCGCGTAGAGAAACGGCGACACGTCGTCGTTCGGCACCGCGGTAACGCGCAGCGAAGTTAACGTCTGCGTGAACGCCCAGCTCGGCGCCAGCGCAACGGTGGCGGCCGCTGCGGTCAGCAGACGCCCTCGACGGATCAAGGGCCGAAGAACTTGCCGGGAATCGGAATGCTTTCGCCGTGTTTATTCTCGAGCGAGTGACCGGGGATCGCATGCCCGTCGGGCGCGATGCGGCCGTCCTCGGGCCAATCCTCTGCAGCACCAGCGCGCAGCATCACGAGATTTTCCGATGCACTGCTCTGGAACCAGTACGGCGTGCCGCGCGGTAACATCACGCCCTGGTACTTCGTGAGCACCGTAATCGCGTCTTCAGTTCCGATGTGGAACGTGGCCTCACCCTGCAAGATGATGAATGAGTGGTCTTCCATCGGGTGCAGATGGAGTACGTTCTCGCCGCCGGACGCGTAGACTTTAAGCCGCAATCGCAGCAGATCCGTTCGCGCGACGGTCGTATCGGAACGTCCCTCCGCCAGCAAAGGCGCCTCAAGCGAGAAGTACTGAGCTTCGGGTTTGACGTGCATCTCGGTGGTCATATTAATTCTCCTCGAGCCGGGAAGCTAAGCCGTAAAGACGGATGGCGTTGCCGCGAATAAGCTTCGTTTGAACGTCCTTCGGCAACTCGCCGATGTGGTGGTAGACGTTCTCGCGTGAATAGGGGAACGTCATGTTAAAGTGCGGGTAGTCGTTCGACCACATGAGATTGTCTTGCCCCCACCACGAGAACTGCCGCGTTCCGGAGCGGTCTTCGAGCCACGTGCAGTAGACGTGCTCGTTGAAAATTTCGCTGGGCAGACGCTCGATGCCGAGGGACTCTTTCTGACGGAAGCGCTCGTAATAGTAGTCCCATTGTTGCAAAACGAACGGCAGCCAGCCGCACTCGCTTTCCGCCAAGACGATTCGGAGCTTCGGGTGACGTTCGAAAACGCCCGAGAAGATCACGTCGAAGAGTGCGTTAATGGTGTCGTTTTGCTTCTTGTTGACGGAGCCGCGAATCTTCTCGTAACCAATCACCTTCTTTTGCGTGAGCGCGTAGGAGTGACCGGTGAGAATGTGCATGTGGATCGGTATGCCGGCTTCGGCGGCCGCGCCCCATAACGGATCGTAGTGACGTGACGTAAAGGGTAGGTCCGGATCGGGCACTTGCCACACCATCGCACCGATCAGTCCCAACTCGGTTCCTCGGTACATCTCCTTAACGGCGGCATCGATGTCGTAAACGGACAGGGCCGTAACGCCGAAAAGATTGTGCGGAGCCGTTGCGCAAAAGCCGGCCAGCCAGTCATTGTAGGCGACAAACGCTGCGTGCTGCGCCGCACCGTCGGGCAACCCGAAGATGGTCATCCCGTCGTTGGGAAACAGCACCTCGGCTTGAACGCCGTCCCGTTTCTGATCGAGCAACCGGGCCTGGGGATCGCTCGCTCCCGCAGGCAAGATGTGAGCGCGAAATCCGACGCCGTCAAGCCACTCGTGGACCGTTTCTCGGTACGGCGCTGCTACTTGCTGCCATAGCGAGTGCGGCTCCATCACGTGGGAGTCGGTCGAAATCAAGCCCGGCAGGGCATCCAACGCGGCACGGGTCGCGGGATCGGGATCTTTGAGGGCGGCGAGGGTCCGGGCTTCGGGGACCTGGACCTCAGGATGCATCATGTTCATGGATTGCCTCCGCTGAGCTCATGATTCGCGCTGAACCGGCCTTCACCCCACGCAAGCGATCCGTGCCTGGGGGCCGGGTTCACTCAAGCCGAGCACTGGAATTCTCATGGTTCGCTAAACATTCGGTCGCTTTGGGGCACGTTCAAGCGGTACGGTTGGACCGAAAGGAATGGGACGTCGTGGTACATCACGCGGGACGAAAAACGGTTCAACTTTCGAGCATACGCGTTAGCCCGAAGATCGTTGCGTTCGCCGACGGGACGACTTGGAATGCACCGGCGCAGAGAGAACGGTAAACACGGCAGACGTCCACGAAAAGCTCCGCAGCCGGCATAGCGGTCACCCTTTATTTCTCGTGATCCGATCGATCGCCACGAGCGTGGCGGTCCCTCGACAAGCTCGGGATGACAAAGAATTTGGAAATTTGGGGCCCTCTCCCAATAAATCCCGGCTTCCCAATAAATCGAAACGACTTCCCAATAAGTCAAGTACGCGGCAATCGTCAAGGCGTTCGTCAACGTGCTGATCAAGGCGTCGGCCTACGCAAACGCCCACACGGCAGAAACGGCGCCGATCCTCGCCAAATACACCGGCTTCGACCCTGCCGTCATCGCCAGGATGCCACGCTCGCACTATCTCGCAACCCTTGACGTCCAGGACATACAACCGCTGATCGATGCCTCCGTAAAATACGGCATCGTCCCCGCAGTGTTCCCGGCCCGTGACCTCTTACTCTAGCACTAGCCGATCGGCATCCTAGTTAAAGTTGGAAAGTTGGCCATCGCTTGCCAGATTCTAGGCATACTGCCTCTAGCCGTTGTGAGGCTTTTCCATTTATCAGTGCGGCGACTTATAAGCCTCAGTAAAAGGGGTAAGCGTTTCAGGTGTGGATGGTGTCGGCCGCCCAAATGCGAACATCCTTAGGTATCTACGGTGCGCCTTGTGCGCCGTCAAGATAGCCGAATCGCTCGCCGCACCACAAGCGCGACGAGTGCCTCATGCGTTCAGGCCTCGTTGATTGCTACCGATGTGAATCGGCTAAACCCCTGATTCCGGCTGCAACCGATTTATGGACAGCCCCAGCTTGCATGATCGTGAGCAGCCGCGTCGGATCCTCGAGTACGCCTACATCATGCGTCGGGTCGCCGTCGACGAGCAGTAAATCCGCGACGTAACCGGGTTCCACTAGGCCGA
>Ga0182014_10002520_pt1 | contig 22955 bp, 16 predicted proteins | sample 612S2DmetaG_FD_120489 | JGI IMG/M metagenome (GOLD analysis project Ga0182014, IMG submission 120489) | Permafrost microbial communities from Stordalen Mire, Sweden - 612S2D metaG | ecosystem: Environmental > Terrestrial > Soil > Wetlands > Permafrost | place: Sweden: Stordalen | collected...
ACTCACCGAATCGGTGCTGCTGGAGCGGGCGGTCGAAAATCACGCCTTCATGCAGAAGCTCAAGAGCATCGGGATTTCGCTGGCGCTCGACGATTTCGGCACCGGCTATTCGTCGCTGAGCTGTCTGACCGCGTTCCCGTTCGACAAGATCAAGATCGACAAGTCCTTCATCGGCAACATGACCAAGCTGCACAAGAGCCAGGCGATCATCTCCTCGGTGGTGACGCTCGCCACCGGCCTCGACATCTGCGTCACCGCCGAAGGCGTGGAGACGACCGAGCAGTTCGAGCGGCTGAGGACGCTCGGGGTGAATTATGCCCAGGGCTATCTGCTCGGCCGCCCGGTGCCGCTCGGCGAGATCGACCGCCAGCCGCAGTCCGTTCCCCCGCGCCAGGATGCGGCCTGACAGCGGTTCACGGCTTGCATGACAGGATCGGGGACGACGGCCGTCACGACGCGCCGGCGGCCACTGCAGCGATTGATCGCGCCCTCGCGGCAACCGGCGAAAAGGGGCAGAATTAGCGCTACCCGAACCGGCCTGGCCTTATCCGGCCGGCCGCAGCAGGCCCATCGAATGCGACGGCAGATCACCGCAGCCTATCGGCGCCCGGAGACGGAATGCATCCCGGCGCTGCTCGAACAGGCATCGATGCCGGCGGCGGGCGCAGCGAAGGTTGCCGAGACGGCGCGGCGCCTGGTCACTGCGCTCCGCAACAAGACGCGCGCAGGTGGCGTCGAAGCCCTCATTCACGAGTTCTCCCTTTCGAGCCAGGAAGGCGTGGCGCTGATGTGCCTCGCCGAAGCGCTGCTGCGTATTCCGGACAACGCGACGCGGGACGCCCTGATTCGCGACAAGATCGCGTCCAGCGACTGGAGTTCCCATATCGGTCAAAGCCCGTCGCTGTTCGTCAATGCCGCGACCTGGGGGCTGCTGGTCACCGGCAAGCTGACCGCCATCAACAGCGAAACCAGTCTGGCGGCCTCTCTGACCCGGCTGATAGGGCGTGGCGGCGAGCCGTTGATCCGCAGGGGTGTCGACCTCGCGATGCGGATGATGGGCGAGCAGTTCGTCAGCGGTCAAACCATCGCCGAGGCACTATCGAACAGCCGAAACATGGAGGCCCGCGGCTTCCGCTACTCCTACGACATGCTCGGCGAGGCGGCGACGACGGCAGAGGATGCCGCCCGCTATCTTGCCGACTACGAGAAGGCGATCCACGCCATCGGGAAGAGTTCGGCGGGGCTGGGAATCTACGAAGGCCCGGGCATTTCCATCAAGCTCTCCGCACTTCATCCGCGCTACTCGCGCGCCAAGATCGAACGTGTGATGGGTGAACTGCTGCCACGCCTGAAACGTCTCGCGCTTCTGGCAAAATATTACGACATCGGCCTCAACATCGACGCCGAGGAATCGGATCGCCTCGAAATTTCGCTGGACGTCATGGAAGCGCTGGCGACCGATCATGAGCTGGCCGGCTGGAACGGCATCGGCTTCGTCGTCCAGGCCTACGGCAAACGTTGTCCCTTCGTCGTCGACTGGCTGATCGATCTCGCTCGACGCTCGAAGCGGCGGATCATGGTGCGCCTGGTAAAGGGCGCTTATTGGGATTCAGAGATCAAGCGGGCGCAGGTCGACGGCCTGGAAGGCTTCGCGGTCTTCACCCGCAAGTCTTACACCGACGTCTCCTATCTTGCCTGCGCGCGGAAACTGCTTGCCGCCCCGGACGCCGTATTCCCGCAATTCGCGACGCATAATGCGCAGACCCTGGCGAGCATTATCGAGATCGCCGGTCCGAACTTTGACCGCGGACAGTACGAGTTCCAGTGCCTGCATGGCATGGGCGAGCCGCTCTATGAAGAGGTCATCGGCCTGGACAAGCTCAATCGGCCATGCCGGATCTATGCGCCGGTCGGAACCCACGAAACGCTGCTGGCTTATCTGGTGCGGCGCCTGCTCGAGAACGGTGCGAACTCGTCGTTCGTCAACCGGGTCGCCGACCGGCGGGTGCCGGTTGAGGATTTGATCGCCGATCCGGTCGGGATTGTCCGCTCCATGCCGGTGCCGGGCGAGCCGCACGAAAGGATTGTCCTGCCGCGCCATCTCTTCGGACCGGAGCGGCTGAATTCGATCGGGATGGATATGTCGAACGAGGATCAGCTGTCGGAACTCGCCCGGGGGCTGGAAGAGGGTCTGCGGATCGACTGGGTAGCGGATCCTGCCATGCAGGAGCCCGGCATGCGCGACCAGCAGGCCTTTCTTGCTGTGCTGAACCCGGCGGATCATCGCGACCTCGTCGGTCATGTCAGGCACGCCGGACCGGGCGACATCGAAAGGGCTTTGGCCGCGGCCGCGACCGCGGCTTCGGTCTGGGCAGCAACGCACGCGGAAGCGCGGGCCGGTTGCCTGTGCCGCGCGGCCGACACGCTGGAGGCCCGGATGCCGGTCCTCGTCGGCCTGATCGTGCGTGAGGCGGGAAAATCCTTCGCCAATGCGATCGCCGAGGTGCGTGAAACGGTCGACTTCCTGCGCTACTACGCGGCCGAGGCGGTGCGCGCCCTCCGCTTCGGGGTGCACGCACCGTTGGGGCCGGTGGTGTGCATTTCACCCTGGAACTTCCCGCTGGCGATCTTCACCGGACAGGTTGCGGCGGCGCTGGCGGCCGGCAACTCCGTGCTGGCGAAACCTGCCGAGCAGACGCCGCTCATCGCGGCGGAGGCGGTCCGCATTCTGCACGCGACCGGAGTTCCCGCCGGCGTGCTTCAGCTCGTCCCGGGTGAAGGTGAGGTCGGGGCCGCGCTGGTCGGCGATCCCCGTGTCCAGGGCGTCGTATTCACGGGGTCGACCACCGTGGCGTGCCTCATCCAGCGGCAGCTCGCGAACCGTTTGACCACCGCCGGGATGCCCGTTCCGCTGATCGCGGAGACCGGCGGGCTCAACGCGCTCGTCGTCGATTCCTCCGCGCTGGCGGAGCAGGTTGTCGGTGACGTGATTGCCTCGGCGTTCGATTCCGCCGGGCAGCGGTGTTCCGCGCTGCGCATCCTCTGCCTGCAGGAGGATATCACCGATCGCACGCTCGCGATGCTGCAGGGCGCGTTGCAGGAACTGACGATCGGCGATCCCGCTCGCCTGTCGACGGACATCGGTCCGGTCATCACGCTCGAGGCGAAGCAGGAAATCGAACGTCATGTCGCCGTGATGCAGTCCCGCGGCCACAAGGTCGCCCGCGTCTCGCTGGCCGATGAGACGCACGAGGGGACCTTCGTGGCGCCGACAATCATTGAGATCGGCAGAATAGCGGAGGTCGAGCGCGAAGTGTTCGGACCGGTACTGCATGTCCTGAGGTACCGCCGCGACGATCTCGACGGCCTGATCGACCAGATCAACGCATCGGGTTATGGCCTGACCTTCGGCCTGCACTCCCGAATCGACGAGACCATCTCGCGTGTCGTCGGGCGGATCGAGGCCGGCAATCTCTATATCAACCGCAACATGATCGGCGCGGTCGTCGGCGTGCAGCCGTTCGGCGGCCATGGACTTTCGGGCACCGGTCCGAAAGCGGGCGGACCGCTCTATCTCGGACGCCTGCTCGGCACCGTGGCGCAGGCCGCGGTGGCTGGCTCCGGCGGTGCGGCGCCCGCGGCGGCCCGAATCTACATCGATTGGTTGAAACGAAGCGGGCGCACCGTCGAAGCGGAAAGTTGCCTGGACTATCTGTCGCGGTCCGCCTTGGGCGTCAGCATGGAGCTGACGGGGCCCGTAGGCGAGCGCAACGTCTACACCCTCCGCCCGCGCGGCGCGGTGGCGGCCGTCGGCACGACTGAAGCCGGCCTGCTCGGCCAGATCGGGGCGATCCTGGCAACCGGCAATACGGCTGTTGTCGACAGCGGACATCCGGCGGCGGCGATTCTCGACAGTTTCCCGGCTGAAATCGCCTCGCAGGTCCGGCGCGAAGCCGATTGGCTTCGGACCAGGCACCTGAAAGCCGTTCTGGTTGAAGGCGATGCCGAGGGTCTCATGGCCCTCAATCGTAAAGTCGCATCGCTGGATGGGCCCATCATCTCCGTTCTCGCAGCGAAGCCGGGCGCTGCCTCAACCAAGGGGGCCTACGACATCGATCGCCTGCTCGATGAATATTCGATCAGCACCAACACCGCGGCGGCGGGAGGCAATGCGAGCCTGATGACGATCGGCTGATGCGCGCCACCAGTGAACGAATGGTGCTGCCAGACAGGATTGAACTGTCGACCTCTCCATTACCAATGGAGTGCTCTACCACTGAGCTACGGCAGCGTGCCGGATGCGGGAATCAGCCAAAAAGGGCCCCGACGAGGCGGGCCGATCCTTGCCACAAGGCCTCCGCGCGCGCAAGCGCGCCAACGGCCTGCTTTGCCGCCAAAAACGGCCAAAATCGGCGCGGCAGGATGGCCGCCGGGTTCAATTGGGCCGGTTACGGCCCAATCCGGGCGAGATTCCCGAAAATGAGGCCGGCGCCGGCGGGGCCGAAAATCGCCCCGGGCGTTCGCCGATGGCGCGGGCGGCGGGCGAAACACGATATATTCCCCGGTGATATCTTCCTGAGGCGCAACGCAGGCGAATGGGTCCACGATGAAGGATGACGGGGATAGAGCCGAGGGCCGGGCAGGGGCGCTTGCGAACAAGGCGTCAAGGCAGGACCGGCTCAAGCTGGCGTTGCGCGAAAACCTCAAGCGGCGGAAATCGCAGGCGCGGGGGCGCGGCGGCGTCGCGGGGCCACCTTCCAATGCCGAGGACGGCCCCCCACATGACGGCAGCGGAAAAAAGCCGCCTCTTTAATCAAGAATCCAGAGACCCGCTTCGATTCCATCGAAGCGCAAACGGCTCCGGACTGGCATGTGAGACGGCGTGAGATGGTTCTCGACCCCGAGGCAGCGAACAAAACCGATGGCGGCGCAGCCCATGCCGTCTTCCCGCGTCACGCGCAGACATTTCCGACGCTGACGCTGCCGGAGATCGCGCGGATGCGCCGGTTCGGCGAGATCACAACCTATCGGGACGGCGAAGCCCTGTTCGAAACCGGCAAGCCCGGACCGGGCATGTTCGTCGTGCTGTCCGGCCATGTCGCGATCACCCAGCGCGACGGCCTCGGCCATGTCACGCCGGTGATCGATCAGGGGCCGGGGCAGTTTCTCGCCGAAATCGGCCAGCTTTCGGGCCGCGTCGCGCTCGTCGACGGTCATGCCGAGGGCGACGTCGAAACCCTGCTGATCCCGCCGGAGCGCCTGCGCGCGCTGCTGGTCGCCGAAGCCGATCTCGGCGAGCGCATCATGCGGGCGCTGATCCTGCGCCGGGTCGCCCTGATCCAGGGCGGCGCCGGCGGGCCGGTGCTGATCGGGCCTCCGAATTCGAGCGGCGTCGTCCGCCTGCAGGGCTTTCTCACCCGCAACGGCTTTCCGCATCATCTGCTCGATCCGGAGCGGGACCACGATGCCGCCGAACTGATCGCGCGCTATTCGCCGTCGCCGGCGGACTGGCCGCTGGTGGTGGCGGTCGACGGCACCGTGCTGCGCAACCCCCGCGAATCGGAGCTGGCGCGGGCAATGGGCATGGTCCGTGCGATTCCGCCCGACAAGGTGTTCGACGTTGCCGTGGTCGGCAGCGGTCCCGCCGGCCTGTCGACGGCGGTCTACGGCGCCTCCGAAGGCCTCAGCGTCGCGGTGTGCGACGCGCGGGCCTTCGGCGGCCAGGCCGGCGCCAGCGCGCGAATCGAGAACTATCTCGGCTTTCCCACCGGCATTTCCGGCCTGGCGCTGACCGCGCGCGCCTTCAACCAGGCACAGAAATTCGGCGCCGAGATGATGATCCCGGTCGAGGTGACCGCGCTCGACTGCTCGCGCGGCGACGGCGCGTTCGGCCTGAAGCTCGACAATGGCGAGGTGCTGCGCGCCCGCGCCATCGTCGTGGCGAGCGGCGCGCGCTACCGGCGTCCCGGGATCGAAAATCTCGCCGACTTCGAGGGCCGCGGGGTCTGGTACTGGGCCTCCCCGATCGAGGCGCGGCTCTGCGCCGAGCAGGAGGTCGTGTTGGTCGGCGGCGGCAATTCCGCAGGGCAGGCCGCGGTGTTCCTGTCGGGTCATGCCCGCAAGGTTCACATGGTGATCCGCGGCGGCGGCCTGGGCGCCAGCATGTCGCGCTATCTGATCGAGCGGATCGAGGCGACGCCGAACATCGACTTGCTGTTCAATGCCGAGGTGGTCGCGCTGGAGGGCAGCGAAGACGGATCGCTCGCCCGGGTGCGCTGGCGCAGCCGGCTCGGCGGCGAGGCGAACGGCTTCGACACCCGCAACCTGTTCCTGTTCGTCGGCGCCGATCCCGCCACCGGCTGGCTCGACGGCTGCGGCGTCACGGTCGATCGCGGAGGGTTCGTCGTCACCGGCGCGCAGTCGGAGCAGAATCAGGGGCGGCCGGTGCCGCAGCTGGAAACCTCGGTGCCGGGCGTGTTCGCGGTCGGCGACGTGCGCTCGGGATCGGTCAAGCGGGTCGGCGGCGCGATCGGCGAGGGCGCCCAGGTGGTGGCCGCACTGCACGGCTTTCTCGGCGACACCGAACCGCCGGTGGCGTAACAGGATTCTATGATAGCACCCATCTCACCGGCCTGCGAAAAGCCCGGGCGTCGCGCACGTTCTTTTGATCCGTCGCGGCAGGCGAATTGCCTTACGTCGCATCGCCGCATGTGGTTACTTTTCATTTTCAGGCCGTAAAGGGGGAGTGCGTCATGATCCTTGGAATGAGTCTGTCTGCCTTCACCACCGTGCACGTCGTCATCAGCCTGATCGCGATCGCGTCCGGCATCATCGTGATGTTCGGGCTGCTCGGCTCCAGCCGGATGCCGGGCCTGACCGGCATCTTCCTGCTGTTCACCATTCTGACCAGCGCGACCGGCTTTCTGTTTCCGTTCGAGAAGCTGCTGCCGTCGCACATCGTCGGCATTCTATCGCTGGTGCTGCTGGCGATCGCCTGCCTCGCGCTCTATGTCATGAAGCTGTTCGGCCCGTGGCGCTGGGTCTATGTGCTGACCGCGCTGGTTTCGCTCTATTTCAATGTGTTCGTGCTGGTGATCCAGAGCTTCCTGAAGGTACCGGCGCTGACGGCGCTGGCGCCGGGTAACCCGCCGTCCGGACCGGTGTTCGCGGTGGTCCAGGGCATCGTGCTGGTGTTTTTCGTCGTCATGATCATCGGCGCGATGCGGCGGTATCGTCCGGTGCCGATATACGCCTGACCTTGTCGTCATTCCGGGGCCCGCGCATACCGAATTCGAGTTCATTCGAATTCGGCGAATATCAAGGTCGAGGTCGGCAATAGCCGACCTGGATGGCGAACCCCGGTGTGCAATTGCACATCGGGGAATCCGGAAAATATCTTGATCGAGATTCCGGGTCCGACGCGGACCCGTTGGCGTCATCCTGGAATGACGAAGCTGCAACAGGAGTTCTTCCATGCCAACCATCACGACCAGCGACGGCACCGAGATCTACTACAAGGACTGGGGCTCGGGGCAGCCAATCGTGTTCAGCCATGGCTGGCCGCTGTCGGCCGATGACTGGGATGCGCAGATGATGTTCTTCCTCAATCACGGCTATCGGGTCATCGCCCATGACCGCCGCGGCCACGGCCGATCCGCCCAGGTGGCCGACGGTCATGACATGGATCACTATGCCGACGATCTCGCGGCGTTGACAGCGCATCTCGATCTGAAGAAGGCCGTTCATGTCGGCCATTCCACCGGCGGTGGCGAGGTGGTGCATTACCTGGCGCGGCATGGCGAGAGCCGGGTGGCGAAGGCGGCGATCATCAGCGCGGTGCCGCCGCTGATGGTACAGACGGCGGCCAATCCGGGCGGCCTCCCCAAGGCGGTCTTTGACGGATTGCAAGTGCAACTCGCGGCCAACCGCTCGATCTTCTATCGCGAGCTTCCGGCGGGACCGTTCTACGGCTTCAACCGGCCGGGCGCCAAGGTGTCGGAGGCGGTGATCCAGAACTGGTGGCGCCAGGGCATGATGGGCGGCGCCAAGGCGCATTACGACGGCATCGTCGCCTTCTCGCAGACCGATTTCACCGACGACCTCAAGAAGATCACCGTGCCGGTGCTGGTGATGCATGGCGACGACGACCAGATCGTTCCCTATGCCGATGCCGGGCCCTTGTCGGCCAAGCTCTTGAAGAACGGGACGCTGAAGACCTACAAGGGTTTTCCGCACGGCATGCCCACCACGGAAGCGGCCACGATCAACGCCGACCTGTTGGCGTTCATCAAGGCATGAATGCAGTTCTCCCGCGGATGAAAGTCATCCCGTTCGGCGGCACCGATCGCCTCTGACGGTCATTCCGGGGCGCTGGTTTGACGCAGCCGAACCAGCGAACCCGGAATCCAGAAATTGTGGATCGAGATTCCCCGATGTGCAATAGCACATCTGAGGTTCGCGCTGATGCGCGCCCCGGAATGACGCTAAATCCCATCAAATAGCCGCAAATTTCACGCTTTTGCCATCCGGGGCCCATTCGCTCTATACTTTGTGCATAGCAAGATCGGGGATCGGTATGGATCGCATTCGCATTGTTGGCGGCAGCAAGCTCAACGGCACCATTCCGATCTCGGGCGCGAAGAATGCGGCGCTGCCTTTGATGATCGCCGGCCTTTTGACCGAGGAAACGCTGATCCTGGACAATGTGCCGCGGCTTGCCGACGTTGCCCAGTTGCAGCGCATCCTCGGCAACCACGGCGTCGATATCATGTCCGCCGGCAAGCGCCCCGGCGATCACGAATATCAGGGCCAGACCCTGCATATTTCGGCGGCCGACATCATCGACACCACCGCGCCCTACGAATTGGTGTCGCGGATGCGCGCCAGCTTCTGGGTGATCGCGCCGCTGCTGGCGCGGATGCATGAGGCCAGGGTGTCGCTGCCCGGCGGCTGCGCCATCGGCACCCGGCCGGTGGATCTCTTGATCATGGCGCTGGAGAAGCTCGGGGCGGAACTCACCATTGACGGCGGCTATGTGATCGCGAAGGCGCCCGGCGGGCTGAAGGGCGCCGCGATCGACTTTCCCAAGGTCACGGTCAGCGGCACCCACGTCGCCATGATGGCGGCGACGTTGGCAAAAGGCACGACGGTGATCAGCAATGCCGCCTGCGAGCCGGAAATCCAGGACGTCGCCGACTGCCTCAACAAGATGGGCGCGCGAATCTCGGGTGCCGGCACGCCCCGCATCGTGGTCGAGGGCGTGGCCAAACTGCACGGCGCGCGCCACACCGTGCTGCCGGACCGGATCGAAACCGGCACCTATGCGATGGCGGTGGCGATGACCGGCGGCGACGTCCAGCTGGCCGGTGCACGCCCGGAATTGCTGCAATCGGCGCTCGACGTGCTGACCCAGGCCGGCGCGGTGATCACGGCAAACAATGAAGGCATCCGGGTCACCCGCAACGGCGCCGGCATCAACCCGGTCACGGTATCGACCGCGCCATTCCCGGGCTTTCCCACCGATCTGCAGGCGCAGCTGATGGCGCTGATGGCCTGCGCCAGGGGGGCCTCGCACATCACCGAGACGATTTTCGAGAACCGCTTCATGCATGTGCAGGAACTGGCGCGGTTCGGCGCGCGGATCAGTCTCGACGGCGAGACCGCCACCATCGAGGGCATCGCCAGATTGCGTGGCGCGCCTGTGATGGCGACCGACCTGCGCGCCTCGGTGTCGCTGGTGATCGCGGGGCTGGCCGCCGAAGGCGAGACCATGGTCAACCGGGTCTATCATCTCGACCGCGGCTTCGAGCGGCTGGAAGACAAATTATCGGCCTGCGGCGCGACCATCGAACGCATCAGCGGATAAATGGCACCCCAGCTCAAACTGATCGCGCTCGATGCCGACGATCTCGCCGTCATTTCGGCGCATGTCCAGGACGCCCGGGTGCAGGCCGCCGACATCATCTGGCGGCAGGGCGAAAAGCGGCTGGTGGTCGGCATGAACCGGCTGGATTGGGAGCAGACGCTGTCGGGAGAGACCTCGCCGCGCCGCCTGGTCGCGGCGCTACGCTTCGACCGGGTGCTGTCGTGCAAGTCGCGCAACATCGATCTGGGGGCGCCGGAGACGGCCCTGGAGCTGCTCGGGATCGAGTTTCATCCCGGCGAGGCACCGGGCGGCAGCGCGCTCCTGCTGTTCAATCATGGCGGGGCGCTGCGGCTGGACCTCGAATGCCTGGAATGCGAGCTGACCGACCTCGGCCCCGACGATCTCGGCACCTCCGGCGCCGGCGAATCGCCGGGGTTGGATGCCTGAGCCCTGTAATCCGTAGGGTGGGCAAAGGCGCTTTTTTAGCGCCGTGCCCACCAACTTCGACGTTTCCCCGCGTTTGATATAGAACCGTCATTCCGGGATGGTCCGCAGGACCAGACCTCAGATGTGCTATTGCACATCGGGGAATCCTTGGATTCCGGGTTCGATGCTTCGCATCGCCCCGGAATGCCGGAATAATCCTCGAAAGCAAAAGGTTGACGGCAAATTGCCGCCGCGCCATTGAGCAATGGGCCTTCGCAGAGAGACCCGCCCGGAAAGCCACCATGCCCGTTCGTCTCGACCGCAGCAGCGCCGATTTCACCGAGCGATTCGCCGCCTTCCTCGCCATGAAGCGCGAGGTGTCGGCCGATATCGAGGCGGCGACCCGCGCCATCGTCGACGACGTGGCGCGGCGCGGCGATGCGGCGCTGATCGAGGCGACGCGCAAATTCGACCGCCTCGAGCTCGACGCGGCCGGCTTGCGGGTCACGCCGGCGGAAATCGACGCCGCGGTGAAGGCCTGCGACGCCTCGACGATCGAGGCGCTGAAATTCGCCCGCGACCGGATCGAGCTGTTTCACAACAGGCAATTGCCGAAAGACGACCGCTTCACCGATGCGCTCGGCGTCGAACTCGGCTGGCGCTGGAGCGCGATCGAAGCGGTCGGCCTCTACGTTCCCGGCGGCACCGCCGCCTATCCGTCCTCGGTGCTGATGAATGCGGTACCGGCCAGGGTCGCGGGCGTCGCGCGCGTGGTGATGGTGGTGCCGTCGCCGGACGGCAAGCTCAATCCTTTGGTGCTGGCGGCGGCCCGGCTCGGCGGCGTCTCCGAGATCTACCGCGTCGGCGGCGCGCAGGCGGTGGCGGCGCTGGCCTGGGGCACCGCGACCATCGCGCCGGTCGCCAAGATCGTCGGCCCCGGCAACGCCTATGTCGCCGCCGCCAAGCGGCTGGTGTTCGGCAAGGTCGGCATCGACATGATCGCCGGCCCGTCGGAAGTGCTGGTCATCGCCGATGACACCGGCAATGCCGGCTGGATCGCGGCCGATCTCTTGGCGCAGGCCGAGCACGACGTCAACGCGCAGTCGATCCTGATCACCGACAGCGCACAGCTCGCCGACGAGGTCGAGCGCGCGGTGCAGTCCCAGCTCGCGACCCTGCCGCGGGCGGACATCGCACGCGCCTCATGGAACGATTTCGGCGCCATCATCGTGGTGAAGAGCCTCGATGACGCCGTCCCGCTGGCGAACGCGATCGCCGCCGAGCATCTCGAAATCATGACCTCCGATCCGGAAGCGTTTTCGGTAAAAATCCGCAATGCCGGCGCGATCTTCCTGGGGGCCCACACCCCCGAGGCGATCGGCGACTATGTCGGCGGCTCCAACCACGTGCTGCCGACGGCGCGTTCGGCGCGGTTCTCGTCCGGGCTCGGCGTGCTGGATTTCATGAAGCGAACCTCGATCCTGAAATGCGGTCCGGACCAGTTGCGCGCGCTGGGGGGAGCGGCGATGACGCTGGGCAAGGCCGAAGGCCTCGATGCCCATGCGCGCTCGGTCGGGCTGCGCCTCAACCTGACATGAGCAAGCCGCCACCAGACGAGGATTCGCAGAACCGCATCGTCGCGGTGACGCTCGATGAGGAATCGATCGGGCGCTCCGGGCCCGACATCGAGCACGAGCGCGCGATCGCGATCTACGACCTGATCGAAAAGAACCTGTTCGCGCCGGAAGGCGTGGGCGAGGGGCCGTTCACCCTGCATATCGGCATCACCGGCAACCGGCTGATGTTCGACATCCGCCGCGAGGACGGCAGCCCCGTGGTGGCGCATCTGCTGTCGCTGACGCCGTTCCGGCGTATCGTGAAGGACTATTTCATGATCTGCGACAGCTATTACCAGGCGATCCGCACCGCGACGCCGGACAAGATCGAGGCCATCGACATGGGCCGCCGCGGCATCCACGACGAAGGCTCGCGCACGCTGCAGGAGCGGTTGAAGGGCAAGGTCAGAATCGATTTCGAGACCGCCCGCCGGCTGTTCACGCTGATCTGCGTGCTGCACTGGAAAGGGTAGGGCATGACCCGGAAAAGTGTGCAGCAGTTGCCCGAACAGGCCATGCCCAAGCCTAAAGAGGTTTAGCCAGGTGGACGCGCCGCCCCGCGCGCGCACGCCGCAGGCCGTGCTGTTCGCATGCGGCCTCAACAGCGTGCGTTCGCCGATGGCCGAAAGCCTGCTGCAGCATATGTTTCCCAAGGCGCTCTATGTGAAATCCGCCGGCGCCCGCAAGGGCGAGCTCGATCCGTTCGCGGTCGCGGTGATGGCGGAACTCGGCCAGGATATTTCCGGCCACAAGCCGATGACGTTCGAGGAGCTGGAGGACTGGGAAGGGCTCAATTTCGACCTCATCATCACGCTGTCGCCGGAAGCGCATCACAAGGCGCTGGAACTGACCCGCACGCATGCGGCCGAGGTCGAATACTGGCCGACGCATGATCCCACCGGCGCCGAGGGCAACCGCGAGCAGAAGCTGCAGGCCTATCGCGAGGTCTGTGACACCCTGTCGATGCGCATCCGCAAGCGGTTTTCCAAGGCCGGCGCCGCCAGCGAGTGATCGAATCGCGGTTGAAGCTTTTATGTCGCTCACGCCTGTGCGGCGGCGACGACAATGGTTGTCTCGCGAAGTCCCTTCCGATAGGTTCCGCGCGCATTCGTCTTCCGGTCCCGTTTCGTTCCTCCCGCCGATGAAACCTGCATGCTAGGCCGTCCCAAATTCGTTCTTGCCTCCGGTTCGCCGCGACGTCTCGCCCTGCTCAATCAGGCCGGCATCGAGCCCGATGCGCTGCGTCCCGCCGACGTCGACGAGACCCCGAAGCGGGGCGAACTGCCGCGCGCCTGCGCCAATCGGCTGGCGCGGGCCAAGGCCGACGCCGCGCTGAAATCGGTGCAACTCGATGATGAATTGCGCGGCGCCTTCATTCTTGCCGCCGACACCGTGGTCGCGGTCGGCCGCCGCATCCTGCCGAAGGCCAACCTGGTCGACGAGGCCTCGCAATGCCTGCGGCTATTGTCGGGCCGCAACCACCGCGTCTACACCGCGATCTGCCTGGTGACGCCGAAGGAGACCTTTCGCCAGCGCCTGGTCGAAACCCGGGTCCGCTTCAAGCGCCTGAGCGAGGACGACATCCAAGCCTATATCGGCTCCGGCGAATGGCGCGGCAAGGCCGGCGGCTACGCCATCCAGGGCATCGCCGGATCGTTCGTGGTCAAGCTGGTCGGCTCCTACACCAATGTCGTCGGCCTGCCGCTGTACGAATCGATCACGCTGCTCGGCGGCGAGGGTTTTCCGATCCGATTCGGCTGGTTGAATGCCAGCTGAGCCGCCAAAGGGCGTCGGCCCGGGCCAGGACCCTGAAAAGGGCTCCGGGAGGCCATGCCCGATCTGCGGCAAGCCGGCGAAGGAGGCCTCGCGGCCGTTCTGTTCCGAGCGCTGCCGGGATGTCGACCTCAATCGCTGGCTGTCGAACTCCTATGCCATCCCCGGCCGCAAGGACGAGGACGAGGACGGCAATTAGGCGTGAAATCGCCTGGTTTGGGGCTGTTAACGCCTGATCTGACGAGGTTTTTCCGATTCGGCGGCGCCACGCGTAGCCATCCGTCGTCGCCCTTCGGGCTATGCCGGACAGGAAGGCGAAGCGTGGTGGACAGGGCTGTCCGGCCTTACTATAAACCCCCGCTCCCACGCCGCTTGCGGCCGATGGAAGTGCCCAGGTAGCTCAGTTGGTAGAGCATGCGACTGAAAATCGCAGTGTCGGTGGTTCGATCCCGCCCCTGGGCACCATTACTCCCGCCCGAATCAACAAAATCAGAACGTTAGCCGGCTGATTTGCCCCACTTTTAAACACAGGCCCAAAAGTGGGGCACTTCTGTTCATTCTATGATCCTGCAAAGTAGATCTGGCCGCGATCGCACTCCCTACAAACAAGAACTTGAGAGCGGCAGCGACCACACAGAAACAATCTGCAGTACACTTCATCGGCACAGTGAGACACATTTCCCCCCAAGCCCAGCGCAGTTTCCAGTAGCCTCCAGCCCCGAACCGATCGAGCGTGCCGCCGTGCTCGGACCAATCAAGGCCAAGCCCTTCGGGTGGCCGCGAAGACGCGGCCAGCCTTGACAGGTCCTGCGCGCGGCGGCTGTGCGATTTGGCGGTCGGGACGGAAGAATGCTCGCGGCCCGGGTCGAACAAAAGAATGGGAACCTATCTACACAATCTCCAAACAGATCATCAATCTTCGCCACGCCCCACCGGCGTCGCCATGTTCGGTATCAATCCTGACCGCCGTTCACACCGCCAAACCTCCTTTCGACTTTGTCAGGATCAGCCTCAAAATGGCAGCGACGAGAGCGCATCCTCGTCTTCCGGCACGAGGAAAGTGCTGTCGAATCGAAGAAAGATATCCCGAAATTTGATCATTCCCGGCGACAAGTGCATCTCGGCCAAAGCCTGAAAGAACCAGACAATCGATCGAGGGACACCCCCTCAGACCCCCTTGCTCGGACCGGAAGACGGCTCATCCTCTTCGGCGGGCTTCGCGGGCGCGACCGGTACGAAACCGATCTGGAATCCGAAAGCTCGTCCGATCTTCTGGAGCGTCTTGGAAGTCGGATTGGCGTCCCCGCGTTCGATTTCGGCGACCTGGCGCGTCGTTAGCTTGAAGAGCTTCGCGAATTCCGGCTGCGAAAGACCCAGCGCGTGCCGCATCTCCGCCACTGCGTGAGGAAGCCGCAAGGCGCCCGATCGCGCTTTCGCCGTGACCGCCGCGCGGCGTTCGCGTATTTCCTCTCTCGTCGGTTTGCGCCATCTCGGCATTTCGACCACCCTCAGGTTGGGACGTTTCGGAGCTTGGCGACGCCGTCGGCCATCTCTTCGTTCTTGGCGATGGCGCTCGTCACCACGGAATCCGGCACATCGTGTTTCCGCGCGAGATCGGGAAGGGCGCGCAGCAGGTCCTCCTTCGCGGCGAGCCGCGCCATCAGGTCCGCGGCCGGAACGCCGGGCGCAGCGACAGCCTCGCAGACGACGCGCCAGTCCGGGTCGGTATCCCGGTTCTGCGAAAGCATGCACTCCCATTTGGTCGTCCTCGGAATCGAGGAGGCGTCGATCTTCATGGGACAGAAATCGAACAGCGGCGACAGCCGGATGGCCCCGTCCGGAAACTTCCGGAACGCGGTATTGCGGCCGTGATTGTCCGGGTTGCCCATGGCCAGATTTAGCATGTCGCGCATCACGTACTCGACGGTGTCCTCAAATGGATCGGCGGAAACCGCCTGGATCAGCTTCAGGTACGTTTCGTGCCTCCCTCTGGCGGCGAATTCCGCCACGCCGAGCGCGGAGACGAGACTCTCCTGTCCGTAGCGCACCAATCCTTTGTCGGTGACCATGCGGTCGAAGCGCGGGATGACGAGGACGCCGTCGCCGTAGGTGTTCTCACCTTCCACATTCAGGCCGAATTCCTTTGCGACCTTCATGTAGCCGGCCTCGGCCTCGAGAATGCGCTTGTCGCTCGCTTCGCTGCTGCGCAGAAGCTTGGCGATGATGTGGGCGCGCGCGTCCCCATCCTCGACCATCGGGCCCGGATACCAGAGCCCGTCCTTTGACAGCGTGAGCGCGACCTTCGGCCAGTCGCCCTGCAGACCGTTGGATCCGGATGCGAGCATGGAGAAATGGTCGGCCACTTCTAGGAAGGTCGCATCGCGGCTCAGGATGTCTTCCATCGTGACGCCGACGCGTGTCAGCGCGGCGACGCGCCGCGCTTCAAGGAGATGGGCCTCCTTGATCCGGAGGTTGCCGACGGGCGAGCCGGCCGACCGTTTGAGGAGTTCGATTTCGGTGGACGCGGCGTTCGGGGGGAGTTTCAGAAACTCGGCGATCCGCTTGGCTTGCCGGCCCTGCGGCACCAGATCCAGGACGAACGCCGGCCAAGTCTCGGCGTAACGATCGCTCAGGTCCACCGGCGCTGCGATAGAGTACGCCCGCAGATCGCGCACGGTCTTGCCTTCCGCCAGCGGAATGGAGGCGAAGTCGACGAAGTAGGGGAGCTCATAGCTGGTCTTCGAGGGCCCCTTATGGCCGAGCTCGGGCTTCTCTAGCGTCACAAGCGCTGCGTCGTGCCACTCGCCATCGAAAAACGTCTGAACCGTGAGATCCATATATGCACCCAATATGATGGGTTGATTTAGCACGATTCTTCAGATAATCAACCCACTATACAGGTCATATTTATCCAGAATCGGCGAGTACCGCACCATTTAAGCGGGTTGGTTAAAATGACGCCCCCGCTCGCGGTATCCGCCGACGGCGACTGGCTTGCCGCGGAGATCCGGGTTGTCCCGCTGCTAGACGGACGAGATCCGGCCGGATCTTCCTTGACGCCGCGGGCGACGATCTTGAGCGTTCCGTCGGGGAGGGCGCTGCAGCCGCACGGCCTCGTCCGCAGGTGCCGTCATCCAGGTCTCGACATCGTCCGCCGTCGTCAGGATGACGGGCATCGCCTTCGGGTGCCCTTGGCTTCCAGTTTCGCAGCACGTTTCTTTGCCGCCTCCATCAAGGCATGCTGCAACGACGGCATCGGGTGCGTGAGGAGCAGCTCCCAGCGATGTCCGTCCATCGGATCGGAGGAGGGGGCCATCCCATACCAGGCTGATTGGCGAGTTTGAGAAGCCACTGGTCGATCACGTCGTCCGGCCAATGCGGGAAGCCCGACTTGATGTCGTCGAGCGAGACCATTCAAGGCACACCTTATTCGAGGGCAGCAAAACGGCCGAAGGCGTCCAAATCGCGGTTGACGCGACTGGGACCGCCGCCGAGCCGAATTACCGGCCCATATTCCGTACGACAATGGTCGAGGCGGGGCGCGGTTTTACGGTAACGGAGCCTATTCGCGAGCTACCGAATTACGCCGATTTCGACGAGCGGCGGCTTCTACGAATCTAGCGGGCAGGAGTTCAAATCTCTTCGGGTGCGCCATTTTGCCACCATTCAGAATAAAACTGCGAACTCTGCGGATTCCGGCGGAAGACTGACGATCATTCAATCGATCGATCTTTGGCGGCGAAAGGAAGTCCGTGTGACGCTCTCCCGGTCAAGCTCGCGGCCGGAAAAGTACGGTTGGCGTGGAACTCAGTGAAGGTCCGAAAGGTGTTGGCGGCCAGATGTTATTGACGGAGGCTGTACGGTGCTGTACGGTTGCTGTTGGAGACAGGCATGGTGCACCTCATCTTGCGTAAAGGCGCGGAAGAAGCTCGCAATCAGCTCCCGGATCTTCTCGAGGCGGCCGAGAAGGGCCGTTCGACGATCATTACCAGACATGGCCGTCCAGTTGCAGCGTTGGTGCCGATCGAGGCGTATGGAGCCGCCATTCGCCAGCAGCCGCTGATGCCCGTCGCAGGATCCGGTCGCGGGTTATGGGGAAAGAATAGTACCCGTACGCTTCGAAAGCTGCGTGACGAATGGAGCCGTTAGATTTTGGGGGGCTGCCGGAGGATGCGCTCGTTCTCCTCGATTCGGCACCCATCATCTACTTCCTCGAGGGGCACCCGAAATTCGGACCGCGCTTCAAGCCGCTCTTCGAAGCCCATGGAACAGGGCGTCTGCGCTTCGCCGTAACGACCATCACTATTGCGGAGGTGCTGACCGGGCCCCTCCAGGCAGGTGATGACGCGCTCGCGCAGCGTTACCGCGCGATCCTCGAATCATGGCAACCGATCGCGCTTGACGTCGACATTGCCGAAAGCGCTGCGAGACTGCGGGCGTCGCTCCGCCTCAAGCTTGCAGACGCTGTTCAAGCGGCCAGCGCATTGGCGATCAACGCGGCCGCCCTGGTGACGCATGACCGTGATTTCTCACGCGTGCGTTCGCTGCGTATAATTTCTTGAAGGCAGAGCACATCGACGTGACGATCGTGCACGAAACACTGTCCAGCTTGCCGGGGAGTTGCCATGTCGTCGATCGGTACCACGTTGCTCAACAGCCTTCGTTCCATTGAGCGTCCGGGCGACTTTTGCGTTGGCGGAATTCGGGAGATATTCATGCCGACGATCGATATCGACGGCGTGGGCAGGATCGCCTTTCCGATCCTGCCTGTCCAGGCCGCACGGCTCGTCGCAGTCGCCGAAGCAGCCCCCTATGGGCGGGGCGAGGAGACGGTGATCGATCGCGAAGTCCGGAGAACTTGGCAGGTCGATTCCGCCAAGGTTCGGATCGGAGGGCGCCACTGGGAAAAGACCCTGGCCGGACTCGTCGCCGACATAGCCCTCGGGCTCGGTGTGAGCGAGCCGGTTGCGGCCGACTTCTATAAGCTTCTTGTCTACGATACCGGCAGCTTCTTTGTCGACCACCGCGATACCGAGAAGGCCCCCGGTATGTTCGCGACGATGGTGCTCGTGCTGCCTTCGACACATAGCGGCGGCGAATTGGTCATCAAGCATGTCGGCCGGGAGGTGGTGCTCGACCCGCGTCCGGAGGAGCCGTCGGAGATCGGATTCGCGGCCTTCTATGCCGATTGCGTGCATGAAGTGCGACCTGTGAAGACCGGATGTCGGCTGACCCTCATCTATAATTTGCGTTTCGTCGACAAGATGCACCCGCTGAAGGCGCCCGATTATCGCGAAGAGCACCGGCGGGTGGTGGAGTTGCTACGGAGCTGGGCGAGCGCAGAGGACGAGCCTGACAAGCTGATCCTGCCGTTGGAGCATGCCTATACGCCGGCGGAGCTGTCGTTCAGTGCACTCAAGGGTGCCGATGCGGGTGTGGCGTCCGTGCTGGTCAAAGCCGCCGCAGAGGCGGATTGCGATCTCCACCTCGCTCTGGTGTCGATCGAGGAGAGCGGCAGCGCCGAACATACCGGCTATTACGGCCGTCGCAAATGGAGTCGCGACGAGGAGGAGGACGAAGAATTCGAGGTTGCCGAGGTCATTGACCGGGCCCTGATCTTGTCGAAGTGGCGGCGTCCGGATGGCGGCGAGGCGGGGTTCGACGATTTTCCATTCACCGAGGACGAGCTGTGCCCGCCCGACGCTTTTGAGGATCTCATGCCGGACGAGCAGTATTTTCACGAGGCGACGGGCAACGAAGGCGCGTCCTTCGAGCGCACCTATAACCGCGCCGGCTTCGTGTTGTGGCCGACCGCGCGGAGGCTCGCGGTGCTCAATCAGGCCGGCCTCCGCACGACGCTGCCGTTTCTCGAAGATCTGGCGGCGCGCTGGGAGACGAGCAACGCATCGATCCAGTCACGGTTGTGGCGTGAAGCCGATGAGCTTTCACGGCACATGCTGCGCTCCTGGTCCCGCTCGCCTTGGCGGGTGGAGGAGGACGCCGAAGCCGGCCGGATGCTCGATTTGCAGATCCGGCTGGGGAACGTGGAGCGCATCGATGCGTTTCTCGCCGAGCTGTCCGCGGAAGGCCATTACGCCGCGCCCAACAATGGGGCGATCGTGCACGCCGCCGCCCTTCTTCCGGCCCCGCGCGCAACGGAGCTGCTGGTCCGGATTGTCAGGCGTAACGCTCCGGCCCATCTCAGCGCCTGCGGCGATCTGCTGCTGCGCTGCGTCGCGGCGCCGACGGATGTGACGGGCGACCTGGAGCAGATCGGTGTGGCCTTGATAGATGCCTTGCCGGGCGACCCGACCATGCGGGAGCAGGTCGGCACTTGGACTCGGTCAACACCGGTGAAGCCGGGCTTCGTCGTCGATCTTCTGACTGCGACGAGCCGGATCGATGCCGGTCTCGCGGCCCATGCGATCGAGCACCTGGAGGCCTGGCCGAAGACATACGAACCGGACGAGGTGCTGGTCCCCGCCGCTCGCGCGTTTGCCAAGCTGGCGGAGAGCAGAGCTTGGCCGGCGGTGGGGCGGCTCCGGGAGGCGTCTCTCGACCACCTGCGCAGGCGCATCGCCCTACCGCTGGAGGCGCCACGGGACTGGACCAGGACCAACCCACTCGACTGCACATGTGGCGATTGCCGTGGACTGGGCGCGTTCCTGGTTGCGTCGGATCAACAGCAATGGCGCCTGAAGGCGGTCCAGGATCGGAGGACCCATGTCGAGCAAAGTATCCGGAGTGCGGCGTGTGACCTTGACCTCACAACCGAAAGGCGCGGCAGCCCCCACACGCTGGTCGCCACCAAGAACCAAGCCAGCTACGAACGGCGCGCAAAGCAGCGCCAGGAGGATCTGGAGCATGTGTCGGCGCTGGGCGGATGATGTTGGCCTTGCACCGCGCGGAGGATTATCTTCAAGCCTGAGATCGTACGCTACGGCGCCAGGCTCGCCGCCTTCAGCCGAAGCGGAAATCCTGCGATCGGGGGTCGTACCGGGCACGTTGCTGGCCGTTCCCTAGGCGCCGTTGAGGTCGGAGAGTGTGAATAAGCGATCCGATCATACTTGTGGCTAAGCGGCACGTCGAGGCTGGCTCGATAAGCGGCTACCTTGACGTTAGACGGGATTACGGCTTATCCACCACCCACGGCGGCGCGCATTGGCTTGCCCAGCATCGGATGAATGCATGCGCCGCCATGTTCAAGTTCACCGCCGACACCCACTACCGCGCCCTTGCCGTATGACACCGAGCTTTGCGATAGCAGGCGAACGAGATAGGGCATAAATTGCTCGCCAATCGAACGGCTCGCCTTCGAGACGTCCAATTGGACGTCCATTTTGCCGTCTGCAATCCTACCGCCACCCCGTTGATCCCAGGCCAGCTCTGACGGGTAAATTGCCCCACTTTTTAACGCCGGCCCAGAAGTGGGGCTCTTCTGTTCATTCTATGATCCTGCAAAGATTATTGAGGACGCCGTTTCGCTGGCTTGATCACCGAGTCTCCAAGCAGGTGCATGCTATTTCCAGCCAAACGCTTCTGATCAGCAGCGCGGGTGTAAATCTCCGCCTGCTTGATGGTCGACCAGCCGAAAATAGCCATTAGCTGATGGGCTGTCGCGCCGTTCTCTGCAGCGATCGTAGCACCCGCCTTACGGAGCCCATGAGCGGAACAGTGAGACAACCCAGCCTTGTCGCACTGATCGCGAAACCAGTTGCCGAAACCAGCCGGGGTGAACCCCTTTCCAAACGCAGTGACTAGCCACGTTAGGTCACCGATTGGCGACTTTGCAAGAATAGCTTCCAATTGCGATAGGATTGGCACTGTCAGCGTGACTGGCTTCTTTTTTCGATTTTTCTGCTGTGTATATTTCAGCCAGCGCCCAGAATGAATGCTCTGCAACTGTTCAGACATGTCCTTGGCAAGTCGAATATGTTGCTTGCCAAACTCGACCACGTCCGAACGTCTGGGCCCGAGGTACAGGAGCAGAGACAAGGCAAGTCGTGGTTTTGTTCCGACCGGATGGGTCGCTTCAAACTGACGGACCTCGCTGGCATCCCAGCTATGGAACCCTTCTGAGCCAGTTTTGATGTAAGGAACCTCGCGGGCCGGGTTGTGAGCACAAATATTTGCGGCAATGCCAAATTTGAACACCTGCCTCAAAGCTTTGACACGGCTATTTCCCGCCTCTGGCGCATCCTTCTTGCGGTCACGGATTCGTCGCACAGCGAGCGGAGGCATATTGGCGAATGACATTTTGCCAATCGGAGTTGGGTCATCTTTACTGGTTGGCTCAAGGCAAATTTCGTCGAGAATCATCCGACGGACGTGTTTCGTCCGCTCGGCGAGATTGCTGAAATCATCGCTCTCTTCGTAATATCGTTCTGTCAAATGCCGAAGCGAGCCGACAGCGGCCCGAGTTTTTACGACCTTCGTCACTTCGCTTGCCGCTTCGACTTCTCCTGCAAACGCGCGTTTATATTCCTCCATGAAAGAAGAAGAACCAATCGGCTCTCGCAGCCGAATTTTATTCATGCCTTTTCTTCGAAAATACACCCGCACATTTCCATGGCGGTCCGTATCCTCAAAAGTGAACTTCAGGTCGATGACGCCGCTTCCGTCCAGGAGTCTTATTCTCACGCCACTCTGCTCCAGTCGCTTTTGATCCCCGAATTATCCGGCTTATTAGTACGGTGAGGCAAGGCCTTAAATGCAAAATAGAGCTCCTCCCGGTCCCAAACGTTTCGGCCGCCTAGCTCTCGGGGAGGCGGCATGCGGCCATCGGCTACCATCGAGTCGAAAAGTGTAGATCCTATTCCAACGTAAGCGGCGCTCTCCTCGCGGCAGAGGCCAATTGGATCAACAGCCTGAGCGGGAGATCTCTTCATCGGAAAATAGACGTGATGGTGGTGAAGGGAAGTCGCGCATTTAGATAGCGTAGCGAACACACGCTGACGTCGCGCTTATTTGTCCAGCCATTTTTCTCAAAAATTGCAAGAGGCGTAGTGACCATCAACGCTGGAAAACAGCGTGCAGCGGTCCCTAAACCAAGAGCCGCGATGTAGCCTACAACGAGGCTTGCAAGCGTCGCAAAGCCCTCACCGATCGTGAGGGTATCCATCCCTTTCATAGTCATACGCCGTCGGGTGGGACTTGCTGGACATTGTATACTATTTTGGGATCGAGGCGTGAATGGGCCTGCGTTTGATCTGAGAAGTTTTCCGGGTTTAGCGCTCATGGCTGAGCTCTTTCTTGCGGTCCCGCTCGCGAGGTGC
>Ga0182014_10002523_pt1 | contig 22953 bp, 24 predicted proteins | sample 612S2DmetaG_FD_120489 | JGI IMG/M metagenome (GOLD analysis project Ga0182014, IMG submission 120489) | Permafrost microbial communities from Stordalen Mire, Sweden - 612S2D metaG | ecosystem: Environmental > Terrestrial > Soil > Wetlands > Permafrost | place: Sweden: Stordalen | collected...
CGGCCTTTGCCGGTTCGGGCTTCACGATGTCGATGCTGCCCTTAAAATAGGCGCCATCTTCGATGACGATGCGCGCGGTGCGAATATCGCCCACCAGGCGGGCGTCTTTGCGGATCTCCATCTTTTCCGCGGCCTCGACGTTGCCCTGAATCGTTCCCAGGACCACCACCTCGCGCGCTTTGACGGTGGCGTGCAATGTGCCATTGGGCCCGATAGTGAGCTTATGCTCCAGCGCCTCCACCGTGCCTTCCAGGTCGCCATCCACGAACAAGTCCTCCTTGCTGTGGATCTGGCCGACGATCTTGACGGCCTTTCCAATGGTGGCGGTGCCACCGACTTTGTTATCCATTTCGATGCGTCCCACGGGTATTCCGGACACGGCTGTCGCCTCCTTCTTGGGTTGGATCGGGGCCGGCGCCTGCGGCGCGGGCGTCACCGGAGGAGAGAAAGGCTTCGGTTGCTCCTCGTCCCGGCGCTTGTTCCACATCAGGCCGCCCTCCTTAGGTCGGGTCATTATTTATGATTACCTTCTTGCTATCGCACTCCTAGTCTACGGTTACCGCTCCGGAAAAGGCAATTCCGAATTTGCGGAAACGGGGACGCGTCAACGTTTCGCCTTGGCGCGCGTCTTGAGCACGATGGGCGTGCCGCGGAAACCGAAGCGGCGGCGGATCTGATTGAGCAGGTGCCGCTCGTGGGAAAAATGTAAATCGCCATGCCCATCGGTGAATACCACGAACGACGGCGGCCGTATCGAGGCCTGGGTAATGTAATAGATCTTGCGCTCTTCAAAGTGCAACTGCTCCACGAAACGGTTCAACTCGCCGGTAGTAATACGCAGGGAAGCCTGCTCGTATACTTCGCGAATCAGGGGGAATAATTGGTCGACGCCGTCGCCGGTCTTGGCGGAGAGGAACAGGATTGGGGCGTAATCCAGGAACTTGCACTGATCGCGAATCTGCTCCTCCATGTCCTTCTTGGTGAGGCCCTGGCGTGCGTCCCATTTGTTGACGCAAAGGACGAGGGCGCGTCCGCCCTCGTGGGCATAGCCGGCGATGGTGGCTTCCAGGCCGACCACCCCCTCGGTGGCATCGATCAACAGCAGGACCACGTTGGTCATGCGAATCTGGCGGCGGGCCATGACCACGCTGAGCTTTTCCGCCATGAGCTTGGTCTTGCCCTTGCGGCGGATGCCGGCGGTATCGATGAATACGAATTCCACGCCGTCGCGCATCACGCTCTCATCCACGGCGTCGCGGGTAGTTCCGGCGACCGGGGAAACGATCGCCCGGTCTTCGCCGACGAGGGCATTGAGCAAGGTGGACTTGCCCACGTTGGGGCGGCCGATGATGGCCACCTTGATGCATTGCCGCGGCGCGGTGGCTTCGGCGGGCAGCGCGGGAAACCCCTCGGTGACGTGGTCGAGCAAGTCGTCGACGCCGGTGCCGTGTTCGGCCGAGACGGGAAAGACGTCGGCAATCCCTAACTCGTAGAACTCGTGAGCCAGGTCCGAGCGGGCCGCGGTATCGGCTTTATTGACGGCCAGGGCGACCGGCTTTCCCAGGCGGCGGACGAGGGACGCCAGATCGCGGTCGGCGGCGGTGAGACCGGCCCGGCCATCGGTCAAAAGGATGATGCGGGAGGCCGTGCTCAAGGCTGTTTCCGCCTGGCGCAGAATCTGGCCGGGAATATATTCGCGATCGTCGACGATGATGCCGCCGGTGTCGATCAATTCGAAGTGGCGGCCCAGATGCTCGGCAAATCCGTACATGCGGTCGCGCGTAATGCCGGGCTCGTCGCCCACGATCGCGCGCCGCTCGCCCGTAATGCGGTTGAAGAGGGTGGATTTCCCTACATTGGGCCGCCCCACGATCACCACCGTGGGTAAGGCCTGGGACATGATGCCTTAGCATAGCAGGGTGCGGAAACCCGGCGCAGGCCATGTCCGCGTTGTCGGCGCCGGCATCGCCGGATTGAGACCCGGCCTGCAAGCAATTTTTGCCTGATGACGGCAAGAAGTGCACTTACGTACCTTTCTCGGATTTGACGCCTTGTTGTTTACATCGTTTCAGGTGTGGTGCCAAATCTGCTTAGGCCCATGCTTGATGGAGGAATGAGGAAAGGATGTTCCACTTGAAGACTCTCAATTTAGGCGCCGCATCGCTTGCGCTGCTTGTCGCTGGAATCTTTGTAGGATGCTCACAGACGTCCACGAAATCACCCGACGTTTCTGTCAACATTCGCCAATCGCTTGATCAGGCCGGCCTCAAAGGTGTTTCCGTAAGTCTGGATCGCGAGAAGGGCGTAGTGACCCTGGGCGGACACGTCGCGGCTGACGGTGACAAGGCACAAGCGGAATCCATTGCAACGTCCCTCGCTGGCGGACAAGTTGTCTCAAACCAGATTGCAGTGATTCCGCCGGGCAACGAAAGTGCCGCCAAGGCCGTGAATTCGGATCTGGACGGAGGCATTGAGAAAAACCTGGATGCCGCTCTCATCCAGAGCAAGCTTCACGAGAGCGTAAAGTACGATGTCAAGAACTCGGTCGTCACGCTGACGGGCGAGGTCGACTCTCAATCCAAGCGCCGGCAGGCCGAAAGTATCGCGTCTTCAGTTCCCAACGTTCGGCAGGTCGTAAACGAGCTGCAGGTTAAGAATCAAAAGGCCACTTCGTCGCAGTGAGAGACCTGCTCGCGTGTGAGCCGGCAGCACGGAGATTTCGGTCTACGGCCAGCGGGAGCGGAGCGCCACGCCGCGTTGGCCCCATTCGGGCCACGCGGCATTGACCCCCGCCGCCAACTCAGCCCGGTTTTGGAAGCCGAACGCCCCGGGGAGACTCATTGCTTCCTGCCTGCTACCAAGAGTACAATGCCGCCAATGAGCGCCACTGCGCCTGCGATTGGAGGCAGCGGTACCGTATGTGTCTGGTCGCGAGTAGCGTGAATTGGTCCGATGTCAACGACCTTTTCCCTGGTCGTGTACGTAAAACCTCCCCACGCAAGACCGAACAGTCCTAGTACAATCAGGATCACCCCAAGCGTCTTATTCACGGTGGGCACCTCCTTCGGCGGCGGTAGCTGGATGCGGGTGTTGAGCGCCTCTGCAACCGCCTCTTGCTCTTGCAATCCGGCACCCAATCCGCACCGGGATGGGCCCTCAGCCCCGACGATGCGGCTCCGAGGATTCGGCGAAAGCGTCATCGCCAGAACGGGCGACCCGCGTGCGCGCACCCTCGCAACAGGCGCGACGATTCCGCTGTGCTACAGTTTTGGGTTGAAACATTACCCCATATTTCTGGACCTCAAAGACCGCCCGGTGCTGGTGGTGGGAGCCGGTAAAGTGGCGTTGCGCAAGACGCGGTCGCTGTTGGAGGCGGGCGCGCGGGTGACGGTCGTGGCGCCGGAGTGGGACGAGGAATTCGAGCGCTTGCCGGTGCGCCGGGTGACGCGTCATTTTCGCGCCTCCGATCTGGCGGGCGCGATGCTGGTTTTTGCCGCCACCAACGATCGGGCCGCCAACCACCGAATCGGCATCGCGGCCAAGGGGCGCGGTCTGTTTGCCAATATCGCCGATTCCGCCGCGGAGTGCGATTTCATCGTGCCGGCCCGGGTACAGCGCGGCCCGGTGCAGATTGCGATTTCCACCGGAGGCGAGAACCCGCGTCTATCGGCGGAACTGCGCGGCAAACTCGACGAAATCTTTTAGAAGCCGTCAGCGGTCAGCCTTCGGCTAAACCGCGTCTGGCGCATCGCCGGCGGCGAAGATCGCCGGCGCAACGAGCAGCGCAGTGGCAAGCTGATGGCTGAATGCTCTCCGCCGCGCTCAGCTACCCAGGCCTACGCATACTACGCCGATCAGGACCAGGCCCAGGCCCGCCTGTTTCTGGCGGGTGAATCTTTCGTCGAAGAAAAGCCGCGCCCACAGCAGCGCCCAAACGTAGCCCAGCGCCACCATGGGATAGAGCACCGAAAGCTGACCGTGTTTGAGGCCCATGATGTAAAGTACCGAGGACCCGAGGTAAAGACCCACTCCCAACGCCAGCCGCCAACTGATTAGCCCCAAAATGTCGCCCTTCCAGCGGGCCGCGCCCAGCTTGAGAAAGACGGCGCCAAACGAGCCGATGATGGAGCCCGTAAGGACTAGCGCCATCGAGCTGAATGGAGTGCCGACGGGGGTCATGCCTTTTGTCCGCGGCCCAGCACCGCGACTCCCGCCATGATGCAGACGATACCGGTCAGCTTCCAGGGGTTCAAGGTGTCGTGGAAGATGAAGTAGGAGAGCGCCGTGACCCACACGTAGCTCAGGGCGATGATGGGATAGAGGATGGAAAGCTCGGCGTCGCGCAACGCCACCACCATCAGCAGCGTAAACAAGCCATAGAGCACGTAGCCGGCGACGAGCGGCACGTTGGTGACGAGCGCCAGCAGCTTGGGCTCGAAGTGCTGCATGCCGATTTTGAAGAAGATCTGTGCCGCCGCTCCCAGCAAGGTGCACAGGCAGACCAGCAGCACCGAGCGGCGCTGGTGCGTATGCGAACGGTTGGGAGCAATGGTGGAAGAGCTCAAACGATAGCCTTTGGGAGTCTCTCAACAGAATACCAGGATTCGATAGAATAAAAAGACGTGGACGACAACCCGATCATTGCAGAACCGGTGGCGCCGGCCGCGCCCGAGGCGCCACCGCGAGCCATCTACCAGCGCGGATTCGTGGCGGAATGGGCGGTCACCATCGTCCTGCTGCTGTTCGGCACGACCACCCTGGTGCAGGCCTTCGTGATCCCCACCGGATCGATGGAAGACACGCTCCTGATCGGCGACCATCTGCTGGTGGACAAACTGGCGTACGCGCCGCCGGGCTCGGTGTCCGGGCATATCCTGCCGTATACGGAAGTGAAGCGCGGCGATATCATTGTGTTCCGCTACCCGGTGGACATCCAGCAGACTTTCGTCAAGCGCTGTATTGGCGTGCCCGGGGACCGCATCAAGCTGGTGCACAAGCAACTGATGCTGAACGGCCACCTGGCAAGCGAGCCTTACGTCTATCACAAAACCGAGTACCTGGACACGTACCGCGACGATTTCCCGTCCGAGCCGAACATCCACGTTTCCCAGCGCGCCGAAGATATGCTGAGCAATCACGTGGTGGGCGGCGAGGTAGTGGTGCCGCCCGGCCAGTATTTCGCCATGGGCGACAACCGCGATTCGTCGCTCGACAGCCGCTACTGGGGCTTTGTGCCGCGCGAGAACATCGTGGGCAAGCCGCTGCTCGTATATTGGTCTTATGACGCGCCCACCGACGCCCTGGCCAACCCAACCATGAGCATCGAGCACCTGGTGGACCTGGTGGAGCACTTTCCTCGCAAGACCCGCTGGAAGCGGACCCTTAACCTGATTCACGGATACCCGTTACAATAGCCGACGGCGCGCCCGCACATGCCGACCCATTCGCACCATTACGGATTGATTCTAGCCGGAGGACGCGGCACGCGTTTCTGGCCGCGCAGCCGCAAACGCTCCGCCAAGCAGGTTCTGAACGTGGTTGGGGAGCGGACGCTGATCCAGGCCACCGTGGACCGCCTGTCGCCGCTGATCGCGCCGGAACGCATCTGGGTGTTGACCAACGAACATCTGCGCGACACCATCGTGCACCAGCTTCCGCAGGTCCCCAAACGGCAGATTCTGGCCGAGCCCCTGCAGCGCAATACGGCGCCGGCCATCGGCCTGGCGGCACAGATTCTGGATTCGCTCGATCCGGAAGCGGTCATGGGCGTGTTTCCTTCCGACCATGTGATTGCCAGGCCGGCGGCGTATCGCGCCGTACTGAAGGCGGCATTTCGCGGCGCCGCCGAAGGGCGCCTGATGGTGGTGGGGATCGAGCCGCGCTGGCCGGAAACCGGTTATGGGTATGTCGAGTTCCCAAGGGACTTCGCCAAGGGCACCCTGGCGCCGGTGGAGGTGAAGCGCTTTCGCGAGAAGCCGGCGCTGGCCGCCGCCACGCGATACGTCGCCGCGGGCAACTTTTATTGGAATTCGGGCATGTTCTTCTGGCGCACCGGCGTACTGCTGGAAGAGTTGCGCCGCCACCTTCCCAAGACCGCGACCCTGCTGGCCGCGCTGCCGCGTTTGGGAGCGCGCGGCTGGGCGTCGCAACTGGCGCGCGTCTTTCCGCTGTGCGACAACATCTCGATCGACTACGCCGTACTCGAAAGAGCCAAGGGCGTGTGCGGCATCGCGGCGGCCGATTTCGGCTGGAACGACGTGGGAAGCTGGAATGCCGTTTACGACCTGCTCGGCTACGACTCTGAGGGCAACGCCATCGCGGGCGAGTCCGTCTGCCTGAACTCGAGCCGCAACTTCGTCGACGCACGCGGCAAGCTGGTGGCGCTGGTTGGAGTGGACGATCTGATCGTGGTGGATACGCCCGACGCCCTGCTGGTTGCCAGACGCGATCACGCGCAGAAGGTAGGCGAGGTGGTCAAAGCACTGGAAAAGCGCGGCCGCGAAGATTTGCTGTAGGGCGGCGCGGGTCACGCACTTTTCTTGACCTCATTCAGCATGGCGTTTCGTAAAACCGCATTCATTCTCGTTTGGTAGCCTCTTCCACGTTGGCGGAGCCAGGCTACCACGTCGGCGTCCAGGCGGACGGTGAGTTGCTGCTTTACCGGCCGGTAGAACGGATTGCGGACGGCATTCTGCCAGAAGCTCGCATTCAGCGGGGGAATGTCGGAATAGTCGATTGCCGAATCGGGCTGCGCGGCGAGTTGGGCTAGCTTCCGCCTGCGGGCCGGCGTCACCGGATTATCGGCCAGGGTCTTGCGCACGAGTTTGGTCATAGCGTTTTCGCTCCTTTCGGTTGGCCCGCCGGGCCGAAATGAGGCGGACGATTTCGTCCAATCCTTCCTCCCGAACAGTGTGGGCCACCAGCAGCAGAGCCACCCCTCCGACAAGCCCGATCGCCTGCCATCGCCGCTCTCCGCCTTCCGTGCGGTTCTGCTCGAACAGGGCGCAGGGATCGTCAAACACATGCATGGCGTCTTCGAAAGCGATGCCATGTTTCCGCTGGTTGGTCCGCGCTTTCACCGGGTCCCACTCGAAATCGATCACCGCTAGTCACGTCCAGTATAACAATAAAATTGTAGCTACAATTCCGCCCGCAACCGGATTCCTGCGCACTGCGGCAGGCCTTTCGACCGAGCGCGCCCCACGGCGGTCTCTCCCCCTTTGCAGTACACTAATTCGACATGCGACGCTTATTCCTCGCCAGTCTGGTTTTTGCCTGCGCGGCGGGCGCAGGGACCTTTACCCTGGAGCAGGTCCTTTCGGCTCCGTTCCCTTCTGAATTGACCGCCTCGCCCACCGGCGGCAACCTGGCCTGGGTTCTGAACGAGCGCGGGGCACGAAACGTGTGGGTGGCCATGGCGCCCAATTACAAAGGCATCCGCGCCACCTCCTATACCGAAGACGACGGGCAGGACATCGGCCAGTTGCAGTGGACGCCGGATGGCAAGTCGGTGGTGTACGTGCGTGGCGGCGACCTGGAATTCTTGGATCACCCCGACCCGAATCCGGCTGCCAATCCGGCGGGCGTGGAACAGGCGGTCTGGGTAGTGACGCCGGGCGCGGCGCCGCGCAAACTGGGTGAAGGCCACTCGCCGGCGGTGTCGCCCAAGGGCGGCGTGGTGGCGTTTCTGCGCGAAGGGAAGATCTACATCGTGCCGCTCTCGGGCGCGGAAAAACCGGCGCTCATGATCCAGCCGCGGTCGGGGGTGACGGCCCAGGAACTGGAGTGGTCGCCGGACGGCGCCAGGCTGGCCTTCGTCAGCGATCGCGGCAATCACAGCTTCATCGCGGTTTACGATTTCGGCGCCAAGGCGTTGACCTACCTGGACCCGACGGTGGATCGGGATCAACTGCCGGCATGGTCGCCCGATAGCCGCCAGGTGGCGTTCATTCGCGTGCCGGCCGGCGGCGGAGGACGCGGAGCTGGCGGGAGCGGAGCTGGCTGGTCGATCCGGGTGGCCAGCGTTGCCGACGGCACGGGCCGCGAAATCTGGAAATCCGAGCCGGGCCAGGGCAGCGCGTTCCATCCGGCGGAATCCGACCCCGCGCTGTTTTGGGCAGCCGGCGATCGCATCGTTTTCCCTTGGGAGAAGGGCGGCTGGCTGCATCTCTATTCGGTAGCCGTGGAGGGCGGCGCGGCCACGCTGCTCACGCCGGGGGATTTCGAAGTCGATCACGTCGCCTATTCCGGCGACCGCAAGGAAATCGTGTACGATTCCAACCAGGACGACATCGACCGGCGGCACGTGTGGCGCGTGAGCGCCGCCGCCGGCCCGGCGCGCGCCGTAACCAAGGGAGACGAACTGGAATGGACGCCGGTGTTCGCCGGCGGCGCCATCGCGTATTTGCACGCCGACGGCCGGCGGCCGGCGCGCGCAGCCATCCAGCAGGGCGAAACCGTAAAGGACCTCGCGCCCGATTCCATCCCCGCCGATTTCCCCGCCGATTCGCTGGTGGTGCCACAGCAGGTAATCTATAGCGCCTCGGACGGTCTCCAGATTCACGGCCAGCTCTTTCTGCCGCCCGCCAGCCAGCCCGGCGAACGGCACAAAGCGCTGGTGTTCATGCACGGCGGCTCGCGGCGCCAAATGCTGCTGGGCTGGCATTACATGGATTACTACAACAACGCCTACGCCATGAACCAGTACCTGGCCAGCCAGGGTTACGTGGTGCTGTCGATCAACTACCGCAGCGGCGTCGGCTACGGGTTGAACTTCCGCGAGCCGGCCAATTACGGCGCACGCGGCGGCAGCGAATACCATGACGTGGAAGGGGCCGGCCTGTACCTGCGCACGCGTACCGACGTCGACCCCGCGCACATCGGATTGTGGGGCGGTTCCTACGGCGGCTATCTGACCGCGATGGGCCTCGCGCGCGGTTCGGACCTGTTCGCCGCCGGCGTGGATTTCCACGGCGTACACGACTGGAGCAGCCGCGGCAACGGTCCCGGCGGCGGCAACGGGGGCACGCCGACGCCAACCGCGGAGGCGGCTCGGGCAGAGGCCGCGCGTCTGGCCTACGACTCCTCCCCCATCGCCTCCGTCTCCACCTGGAAGTCGCCCGTTCTGCTGATCCACGGCGACGACGACCGCAACGTCAGCTTCTCGGAAACGGTGGAAATGGTGACTGCGCTGCGCCGCCAGGGCGTGTATTTCGAGCAGCTCATTCTTCCCGACGAAATTCACGGCTTTCTGCGCCATGCCTCCTGGCTGAAGGCGTATCGCGCGGAAGTGGATTTCTTCAAGAGGAAGCTGTAAATGGAGTTTTCAGCCGCAGGCTGCGGAAGACCTCGATGCCATCTGGTGGCTTATCGCGGCGGATAACCGGGATGCTGCTGGTCGGGTGGGGATAGCTGACGCCGTGCTTCTCGACGTTGCTTTCGGCTTTGGCGGCATCCCATTCGAATTCGTCTTCGGCGATAATGTACTGCCTGCCCGTGGTTTTGTCAAACTGGGCGAGCGGTACGCCCATTGGTTCACACCTGATAATTCGGCTAGCGCCCGCTTTATCACTTGTCCGGAATGGACAGGCAGATTCTCACAGTCTTGGAGGAGCGCCGAACTCTTCGCCTGGCAGGGACCCGGGATTGACGTCAAAACGTGCACAAAAATGCACAAACGCTTCCTTTGGAAGCCAGGCCCGGTCGCCCCGCCACCCGAATGCTAGACTTGAGTATTCCAATGGGCAAACCCACGCATCTGGAATGTAGTCTGTGTCACCAGCAAGTCGAGGCTGGGCAGGTCGCCAACCTTTGTGCCGCGTGCGGCGGACCGTTGCTGGTTCGCTATGAAATGGGGACCCTCCGTCACCGCTGGCCGCGCCGTCAGGTTGCCGAAGGGCCGCCTTCCATGTGGCGCTACGCTCCCGTACTGCCCGCCGCGCCCGCCTCCGTGATTTCGCTCGGCGAAGGCTGGACCCCGCTGATTCGCACCCGCCGCCTGGGGTCGCGCCTGGGCGCCGAGGCATTGTGGGTCAAAGACGAAGGGCTTAACCCCACCGCATCGTTCAAAGCGCGTGGCCTTTCCTGCGCCATCTCGATGTGCGTCGAGCTCGGCATCCGCAAGGTCGCCATCCCCTCCGCCGGCAACGCCGCCAGCGCGCTGGCGGCTTACGCCGCCGCCGCCGGCATCGAATCCCACATCTTCATGCCGCGCGACGTGCCCCAGGCCAATTACCTGGAATGCATGGCGTACGGCGCCAACGTCACTTTGGTCGACGGCCTGATCAGCGATTGCGGCAGGATGGTGGCCGAACGCGCGCCCACCGAGGGCTGGTTCGATATCAGCACGCTCAAAGAGCCGTACCGCATCGAAGGCAAAAAGACCATGGGCTACGAGGTGGCCGAGCAAATGGATTGGGAATTGCCCGACGCCATCTTCTACCCCACCGGCGGCGGCGTCGGCATGATCGGCATGTGGAAGGCTTTCGAGGAAATGGATAAGCTTGGCTGGATCGGTTCGCGCCGCCCCAAGATGATCGCCGTTCAGGCCGCCGGCTGTGCCCCGGTGGTGCGCGCTTTCGAAGACAACCAGCCGCGCAGCCAGTTCTTCGAAAACGCCCACACCGTTGCCAGTGGACTACGGGTTCCCAAGCCTTTCGGCGATTTTCTCATCCTCGATGCCGTCCGCGCCTCTCACGGCACGGCCATCGCCGTCACCGATGAGGAACTGCTCGATGCCGGCGTCCGCCTCGCCTCCGACGAGGGCATCTACGCCGCTCCCGAAGGCGCCGCCTGCGTGGCCGCCCTCGAAAAACTGCTCGCCAACGGATTCCTCAAGCCCTCCGACCGCATCGTGATCTACAACACCGGTTCCGGCTTGAAGTATCCCAAAGCCTATTCCACGCGCTTTCCGAGAACCACTTCGAGCGAGCAGGAAAAGCTCGGCGGATTAATTACCCCGCGATGAAAAGCGTAGCGTTGGCCGCCCTCGACGCGGCTGCGCGCCGTGGCGTCGAATACGCCGACGTGCGCGTGGAGGAAGCCCGCCAGCGCGACGTCAGCACCAAGAACGGCAAAGCCGGCCACATCGGCAGCTCCGAATCGCAAGGCGTGGGAATTCGCGTCCTCGCTGGCGGCTGCTGGGGTTTTGCCGCGACTGACGATCTTTCCCCCGCCGGCCTCGAAACCGCTGCCGCGCTCGCCGTCGAAATCGCGTGTTCCGGTATGCTCGCCAAGAAACGCGATGTCGTTCTCGCGCCGGAACAGGAATACGAAGCTACCTGGGTGTCGCCGGCTGCCATCGACCCGTTTTCCGTTTCCGTCGACCGCAACCTGGGAACCCTGCTCGCCATCGACGCCGAACTGCGCCGCAACCCCGCCATCAGCCTGGCCGAAGCTTCGATCCACTTCGAACGCCGCCGCCAGGTGTTTGCTTCCACCATCGGCAGCCTGATCGATCAGACCCGCACCTGGACCGGCGCCGGCTTTTCCGCCCTGGCCTATCGCGACGCCGTAATCCAAAAGCGCTCCTACCCCAATTCCTTCGGCGGCCAATACCAGATGAAGGGCTATGAGCTGGTCGATGAGCTGCGCCTGCTCGAAAACGCGCCGCGCGTGGCCGAAGAAGCCGTCGCCCTGCATTCCGCCGATCAGTGCCCCGAGGGCGAGTTCGACCTGATCCTCGACAGCTCGCAGCTCGGCCTGCAGATTCACGAATCCATCGGCCACCCCATCGAGCTCGACCGCGTATTGGGCAGCGAGGCCAACTACGCCGGCATGAGCTTCCTTACCCTCGACCAACTCGGCCATCTCCGCTATGGCTCGGACCTGGTGAACGTCGTCTGCGATGCCCGCCTCGATCACGGTCCGGGCCTGGGCACCTTCGCCTTCGACGATGAGGGCGTGCCCGCGCAATCGGCCGGCATCATTCGCGACGGCCGCTTCGTCGGCTACATGACGTCGCGCGAAACCGCCGCCGAGATCGGCCAGCCGCGCTCCAATGGCTGTATGCGCGCCGATGGCTGGAACCGCCTGCCGCTGATCCGCATGACCAACGTCAGCCTGCAGCCGGGCCGCCAGACACTGGAAGAGGTCTTCGATGCCGATCATGCCATTTACATGGAGACCAATCGCAGTTGGTCCATCGACGACAAGCGCTATAACTTCCAGTTCGGTTGCGAGATCGCCTGGGAAATCGTGCGCGGCAAGCGCGTCCGCATGCTCAAGAACCCCAGTTACAGCGGCATCTCGACCGAATTCTGGAACGCCTGCGCCGCCATCGCCGGCCCCGAGCATTGGACTCTTTGGGGCGTCCCCAACTGCGGCAAAGGCCAGCCCGAACAGGTGATCGGCACCGGCCACGGCGCCAGCCCCGCGCGCTTCCACAAAATCAAAGTCGGAGCCGCCTACGGGTAGCTCCGGTGATCCTGTGCACAAAAATGCACAAACCGGCCTGGCTGGAGGTGCACAAAGACCGCCGTGGCGGCTTTTCGGAGCGTGCTCAAGGTCACGGCCTCATACTCGGGGTCGAGCAGACGACCGATCGAGCACCTTCCGTTGGTCAGTTTGGTACACGATCGGCCGCCACTGGGTAACGTGGAAATCCGGCACCAACAGGGAGGCGCCGAGGCCTGGCGGTCCCTCTTGATGTTGCGCGAGGAACCCACCGCATTGGCCCTCCGGATTCGCCGGCGTTACGCCGTCGCCAGGCCGTGGCAGTCGCCGCAGATGTTGACGGCCACGCCCATCTCGGCCAGAGCGGCGGCCTTAACCGCCAACGCGCGGTTGGCGCCCTCCGCGTCCGGACCGTAAGCCACCTGGATGTGGTTGGCCTTGTGCTTGGCCATCAGTTGGTCGCGCGAAACACCGTACATCACCGCGTGCATAATGGGCCATTGCTCGGTAGTCATCTGCCAGCGGCGCTCGGTTTCTTCCGGGGGAAGCTCGACCGACTTGGCGCGTCCTATGTCCGCATGCAGTTTGCCGCCTGCCAGGTAGATCCGGCTCCACACGATTTCTCCCGGCTTGGAGACGCCTTTGATGGTTCCTCCGCCCAGCCGGAAATACATGGGCGGCTGGCGCTCGCTTACCGCGCCGGCAAATCCGCCCACCAGATGTTGCGGCGGCACCGAACCGGAAATCTGAAATACCCACACGAACTCGTTGCCGTAGGGTTCGCCGTAGCGGACGTCGTGGAGGGTGGTTTCCGGCTCGTATCCGAGCCGCGTCCACACCCGGTTGGTCACCAGCGCATCCAGCCCGGCGCATTCATCCACTTCGTTGAAGTGGGGCAGCGCCCGCCCTTCGTACAGCACACGGCCATTGCCGGCGGCCTTCACCGGCGGCCGGTCCACATTGTTCAGCAGGCCCTCCGCCAGATCGGAAGCCGCCGCCAGGTCCTTCAATCCCTGCTGGTACTGAATGCCGATCACGTCGCAGCCGAAATCGTCGGCAATGCGCAAGACGGCGATATACATGCGGCACTGGTCCAGAATCTGGGCGTCGGTCAGCTCCGTATCCGGATCGGCGCCCACGTGGAACTTCATCCCTTTACTATCCAGCCAGGAGCGCACCTCGCGGGCTTCGTCTTCGGGAACCTCGCGCATGGCCGCATAGAGGGTGGATTGGCTGAGCCGTTCCTTGAAAACTCCCAGGGGCATGAGGTTTTCGTCGGGAATGATGGCATTGTACATGCCCATGCAGCCCTCGTCGAAAATGCCCATGATGGCGCGCTCGCGGCGCAGGCCCGCGGCCAGCTCCGCCCCCGCGGTTGCAGCCCCGGCCGGCAGGCGGAAGGAACTGAACGGATGCACGTGGCTCAGATCGTGCTCCACTTTTTGGCCGCCCAGCCACTGCCGCAGACCCTTCCGAAACGGTTCGTCCCGAAAATCCTGGCTCCAGAGCGAGTCGTAGGCCACGCCCGCCTTGGTCAGGCAGGCGTTCAGATTCAACATTCCCACCAGGCCGGGCCACTGGCCGCTCCAATTGGCAACCGTGAGGATCGGACCGCCATGCCCCACCAGCCCAGCCAGCACGTGGTGGCTATACTGCCAGACCGCTTCGCACACGATCAGCGGCGCATCCGGGGGAAGCGAACGGAACACCTGGTTTCCGCGCTTCTGGCTATCGATAAACCCATGCTGCAGGCTGGTGTCGTAGGCATGGCCTCGCACCAACGTGCGGCCCTCGCGGCGCACCGCTTCCATCACTGCCGCTTCCGCTTTTTCCTGTGCCGCCCAGCACATGCGATTGGCCGACAGACGCAGATCGCCACTCGCGATCAGATAAATGTTCTCGGTCACGGCCCGTTATCCTCTTTTCTCCGTGCCGGGCCGGAACTTGACGCAGTAGACCACGCCGATCCCAACCAACAGCGCGCCCCACCACACCCCGGCGTGCAGCTTATTGAGCACCACTGCGGGCACCGGCGGGGAGAATACATCCCAGATGCCCGCGCCCAGGATCAGAACCCCGTAGATCAGCAGCAGCAAGCCGATGAAAAACCAGATGGGAATCATTTTTGCGCGTTCCGCCATCATGACCTCTCGAGAACGGTCTCGTCGATGCGTACTCTATCAACCGGCGTCGTTCCTGTCAATCGTTCCTGCCCATACTTTAACGTTCACGAAATAGGATCCAGGTGGCACAGACTTTAATCTGCGCATCGCGTTCAGTCCGGCATTCGCTGCCAGATGACGGTGCCGGTGGTTCTGGCGACTTCCCGATAATGCGCCAGCCAACCGGCCAGATCGGCGTAACGGCCGATGGCGAGGCGCGGGTTATAGGGGCCCAGGCCGTCCACCAGAAAGGTTGGCTCCGAATGCGGAAGCGCGGCCCGGCGGAGGGCGGCTTGGGCGGTTTCGAGCGGCGTCGAGCCGGTCAAATGGCGATCCGCCGGCACGCCGCTGAGCGGTTGCGAATCCAGGTACATGGTGGCCGCGCGCAGGCCGGTGTAAGGGTACAACTCGGGCCGGTATCCCCACACGAAGAGGCTGTCGCCGGGGCGTGCTCGCTGGCGAACCAGCCGGGCGGCGGCGCGGCTGTCGCGGTCCATGGCGGAATCGCGCCAGCCGGAATCGCCGAGGGCGCTGGCATAGCTGGGAGCGAAGCGCACCATGGGGATGGCCAGAAGCAGCAGAACCGCGATGCGGAGCTTCGGCCCGCACAGAACCCAGCCGCGCGCGGCCATGAGAGCCACGGGCGCCAGCAGCAGAAAGTAGTAGCGCGGGAAGAAGCGAAGACCGGCACACACCCCGGCCAGTGCGATCAGCACCCAGCCTAGCCAGTGGATGGCCCCACTGACGGAACGAACCGAGCCGCGACCGTTAGGGAGCGGTACCTTGGAACTTCCGCCGGCTTCCAGCATACCCACCCCCGCCGCCAGCACCGCTCCCGCATGGAACCCGGCCCAATCGAGCGTGCGGACCAGACCGTTGACCAGCGGGTTGCCCGGCAGGGGGGCTGCCGCGTAGAGGCGTCCCCAGCGCCAAACCTCGTCCCACCATGCAGTCAAAGCGCCCATGCCTGCCAACCCCAGCGCCATCGCGGCCCCGACCGTACAAAAGCCGGCCGCGAGGGGCGCCGCGCCCGCAGGGTTCCACAGCAGGCAGATGGCGGCCACCAGCGCCCCTTTGGGGTTGATCCAGAAGGCCACGCCCGCCGCCAGGCCGCTCGCGAAAGACTTCTTGCGGATCGCCAGCCAGACCGCGGCCAGGTGCGGCGCCAGCATCAACTGGTCGCTGGCCACGGGAATCGCCGAGGAGGGAAGGTCGAAGACGAAAAAGAAGCCCAGCAGCACCGCGGCTGCGAAACCCTCGCGCTCGGACCACAACTCGCGCGCCAGCCGGTAGGCCAGCCAGCAGCAGACCAGCCCGTAGGCGGCGCCGAACAGGCGCAACGGCCAGCCGGCCTGGGCTCCAAACATCAGGTATGCCACCGCCAGCAGCGGCGGTTTGTCGAACCACAGCTCGCGATACGGCACACGCCCATCCAGCCATTGCCCGGCCGCCGCCAGCGGATAGGCGTCGCCCTCCCACAAGATGCCAATGTGACAGAGCCGCGAGGCCGCCAGCGCCACGGCCAGCAGAATAAACAGCGTCGTCTTGCGCAAGCTTTCTCCGACTATAACAGTAGCGCCGGCCGCGCGGCCCCAAGGTGGTAACGTCCCGTCCCCCGGTTTCTCTGCCGTATCACGTGACCCAACGCGGGTCGAACCGTCAGGCGGTGTTTTCGTCCGTCGGCGACCGCCGAACTTACCTCGGTCTGGTTCAGGAGAATCTGGTGGATGCGGGAGTCCGGGTGTTGGCCTACTGCCTCATGACGAATCACGTGCACTGGGTAGTGGTGCCGGAGCGCGACGATTCGCTGGCAACCCTGTTCCGTCGCGTGCATGGGCGGTACGCCCAAGCCTGGAACGCGCGCCGACAGCGTAGCGGGCACCTGTGGCAGAACCGTTTCTTTTCCTGCCCGCTGGCCGAAGATCGCCTCTGGATCGCGCTCCGGTATGTGGAACAAAACCCCGTGCGGGCGTTGCTGGCGGCATCGCCGGAGGATTATCCGTGGTCGAGCGCGCGGGCTCATCTGACCAGCGAACAGGAGAGACCGCAAGTGCTTGATCGTCAATTCTGGGAAGCTTCGGGCGGTGCAGAGACTTGGCGGCAGATGCACGCGGCGGCCGAAGACTCGCGCGTCACTCACCTGCTGCGGCGCTGCACTTACGCGGGGCTTACCCGGAGGTCCGCTTCAACGCCACACATCCAAGGTAGGAGCCGTGTGCGTGAGTAGCGCTCGTACGGATCTGTGCGGGGGGCGGTCAGCGATGGCCGTCCCTACCGCGACCTTTTTTTTGCCTCGTCCGGCTTCAGGCGAAAAGAAGCCGCCCTTTGGGCTCCGGCACGGTTCGGCCCAGCTCACGAGCCGTTTCCAGCCACTCCGAAATGACGATCTCCGCGTTAGCGAGCGCTTCCTGCCTGGTAGGCCCGTCCGCGGCGCAACCCGGTAATTCCGGCACTTCCGCGATGAAGGCCCCATCTTCGTCGCTCCAGTACAGGATAATCTCGTATTTCGTCATTCGACCCCTTCCGCTAGTTTATACCGAACGATCGCTGCCCGAACCTGCTTGACCTGGTACGGCTTCGCCAGCGAGCCGCGTGGTTGAACGTTGAGGATCTCCATGACGTCCGGCTTGGTAAAAATGTGATGACTGCCCTTCACCCGCTCGACGAAACCGAGAGAAGTCAGAAGGGATCGCAAGTCATCGAAACGAATGTTGGCGTCCGCAGTACCGCGAAGAACCTGGAGCAGGAGTTGCTTGCGCACACCCCTCATTATGGCGCTGTTCGCCCATCCTGGTCCGTGCCACGAGGCGTCTAACGCCCATTGCCGACATGCGGCAGATCAACTCACAGAGATCCCGCCCCAAAAACGCCCAGGAATTCCGGTCCGAGGAAGCCGCTCTGGGACCGAGGACTGGATCCGGGCGGAGGCGGAGGGCCCTTATCTTGACGCTAATATCCACGCCCCGGCCTCCGGCAGACTGGACGAGGGCGTTCCGCGGTCCAGGGGCTCACGTCCCACCGCGGCACATTTTGTCCCAAAAGCGGACACAGTCGCGTCGGCCTAACCTTTTTGGGCCCTATGGCGTCATAGTGTTACGGTTGTCCCGGAATGGCAGGCGCCATGCCTTCTCCATCTCCGGGAAAGCTTACATGGACATAGCTCGCAAGAACGTCGGCCGGAGAAAAGTCGTCCGCTGGACCGTCACCGGCTTCATCACGCTGGCCGTTGTAAGCGGAATCAGCTTCGGCGTCAGGCGCTTGAAACCGGCCGCGCAGAGCGTGGATATGTCCACCCTGTGGCCCGATACCGTGCGCCGCGGTCCGATGGTGCGCGAGGTCAACGGCCTCGGTACGCTGGTGCCCGAAGACACCATGCTGATTACCGCCACCACCGACGGACGAATCGAGCGTATCCTGATCCGTCCCGGTTCGCCGGTACGAGCCGACTCCCTGGTCATGATTATGACCAGCCCCGAATTGGAAACTCAGCTTTTGAGCGCCCAGTACACTCTGAAAGCGGCGCAAGCCGACTACGACAACCTGAAAGTCACGCTCCAAAAGGGCCTGCTCGACATGCAATCCAAAGCGGCGGAGGTGGGAGCCAATTACGCAACCGCCAAACTCGAGGCCGACCGGGATTCCAAGCTGGCCAAGGACGGCCTGGTCTCGGATATCGACGCCAAAATCTCCACCACCAAGGCGGAGCAACTGGGCGAACAGTCTCAAATCGAAAAGAAACGGCTGGAAATCAACTCGCAGGCCGACCAGGCACAGCTTGCCGCCGCCAAAGTAAAGGTCGATCAGCTCCAGGGCGAATACGATCTCAAGAAGAGCCAGGTGGACCAGCTCAAAGTCCGCGCCGGATTCGACGGCACTCTGGAGGCGCTGCCCGCGCCGCTGACTCAGGTCGAGGAAGGCCAGAAGATGACCGCCGGATCGCCCCTGGGCAAAGTTGCCCAGCAGACTCACCTGAAGGCGGAGCTGAAGATTCCCGAGACTCAGGCCAAGGACATTACCATCGGCCTGCCCGCGGTCATCGATACCCGCCTGGCCGGCGGGGGATCGAACGGCTTGATTGAAGGCCGCGTGTCGCGCATCGATCCCTCCATTTTGAACGGCACGGTTACGGTGGATGTGGCGCTCAAGGGAGCGCTGCCGAACGGCGCCCGGCCGGATTTGAGCGTGGATGGCACCATCCAGCTCGAACGGCTGCCCGATGTCCTCTACGTGGGCCGCCCCGCTTACGGCCAGGAAAATTCGACGGTGCAGTTGTTTAAGCTGGAACCCGATGGCAGGTATGCCAATAAGGTCAAAGTGACGTTCGGGCGCAGCTCCGTGAATACCATCGAAGTGAAAGAGGGGCTCAAAGTGGATGACCGCGTGATTCTGTCCGACATGTCGAATTACGATAATACGGACCGTATCAAATTGAATTGAACGAAATGGCTGCAACTCTCGTCCTAGAAGGAAACGCTATATGGAAAATGGCTCCCAGCCGCTGATTCGATTGGACCAGGTCAGCAAGGTATTCGTGACCGACGAAGTGGAAACACACGCCCTGGCGGGCATCCATTTCGACGTAAAGAAAGGAGAATACCTTTCGATTGCCGGCCCGTCCGGGTGTGGCAAGTCGACTCTGCTGGCCATCCTGGGCCTGCTCGATACGCCCAGCGACGGAACATATTATTTGAACGGCAAGCCGGTGACCGGCTTGAAGCTGAGCGAGCGGGCGCGGATTCGCAACCGCGAAATCGGCTTCATCTTTCAGGCGTTTAACCTGATCGGAGACCTCACCGTTTACGAAAACGTCGAGCTACCGCTGACCTATCGCGGGATGCCGTCGAGCGAGCGCAAGCGCCGCGTGCAGGAAGCCCTGGAGCGGGTGGGGATGTCGCACCGCATGAAGCATTACCCCTCCCAGCTTTCCGGCGGTCAGCAGCAGCGCGTCGCCGTGGCGCGGGCGCTGGGAGGCGATCCGCTGATTCTGCTGGCGGACGAGCCTACCGGCAACCTGGACTCGGCCAACGGCGAAGCCGTGATCAAGCTGCTGAAAGAATTGCACCAATCCGGGGCCACTATCTGCATGGTCACCCACGATCCCCGCTACGCCGGGTTCGCGGACCGCACCATTCAACTCTTCGACGGCCGCATCGTGGAAGAAAAAATGGAGACCGCCGGACACGGCGCCTGACCGGCGGGCTGACGCGGTTGGCTGACATTTGCTAACCTGTCAGGCCATGAGCCGCTTGCGCGTGGATGTGGGCCGTGCCCTGCGCGTCCTGACGGGTGCGCCGGGCTTCGCCGCCGCCAGTTTGCTGGCCCTGGCACTGGGGATCGGAGCCACCACCGCGATTTTCAGTTTCGTGGATGCAGTATTGCTGAAACCCTTGCCCTTTCGCGATCCCGGCCGGCTGCTGGTGGTTTATGAGCGCAATCCAGCCGGCAAGAAGGATAAGGTATTCGTCGCGCCGGCCAATTTCGGCGTCTGGCGCGAGCGGAGCCGATCGCTCGAAGCCATGGCGGCCATTTCCGATACCCACATCAATCTGACCGGCGGCGCCAACGGCCGGGTCGAACCGGAAGAGCTCAAAGCCGAGCGGGTCTCCGCCGGTCTCTTCGATCTCCTGGGTGTGGAGGCGGTTGTGGGGCGGGTCTTTCGTCCCGCAGAAGACCAGCCGGGACACGCCAATGTGGCTCTGCTCGGTTATTCGCTTTGGCAACGCCGTTTCGGCGCCGACCCGGCCATCTCCGGCAAATCGGTTCGGCTGCGCGACCAGAGCTACGTGGTGGTGGGCGTGCTGCCGCCGGCCTTCGCCCTGAAAGAGCCGGGAGTCGAAATCTTTCTTCCCCTGGTTCTCAATCCTAACGATCGCCGTACGGGCGGCGTGCGCAACCTGGTGGTGGTCGGCCGTTTGCGGCGGGGAATCTCGCTGGCCGCGGCCCGCGCCGAGCTGGACGCCATCGGCCGCGGGCTGGAGCTTTCCAATCCGGCGCTCGATCGCGGCTGGGGGCCGTCTTTGTTTTCGCTCGAGGACGAGCTGGTGGGCGACGTCCGGCAGTCGCTGCTGGTGCTGCTGGGGGCGGTCGGTTTGCTGCTCGGGATCGCCTGCGCCAACGTCGCCAACCTGCTGCTGGCGCGCGCTTCCAGCCGGCGGAAGGAAATCGCCATTCGCACCGCCCTCGGCGCCACCCGCCTTGGGATCGCGCTCGATCTGCTTGGCGAAAGCGTCGTGTTGGGCGTGGCCGGGGGAGTGCTGGGCACGCTGCTGGCGCGCCTGGCGATTTCGCTCCTCAAATACTTCGGACCGGCCGCCATCCCGCGGCTGGAATTCGTCGCCATGGATTGGCGGGTGCTGCTGTTTGCGCTGGCGATTTCGCTGGCGAGCGGCGTTCTGTTCGGCTTGGCGCCGGCGCTGGCTGCCTCCCGGGCGGACTTGAGCGCGGCCATGGCGGAGGGCGCCCGGGGCGCCACCCCCGCGCGCACAGGGCGCTGGATGCGCGACGCCTTGGTGGTGGTGGAAGTAGCCCTGGCCTTGGTGGTGCTGATCGGCGCCGGCCTGCTTCTGCGCAGCTTCGTACGGTTGCGCGCCACCCACCTGGGCTTCGGGCCGGAGGGAGTGCTCACCTACCGCATGCCCATGGCCGGCGGACGCAATTCGACGCCCGCCCGGGCCACCGCCTTCCTCGACCAGGCGCTGGCGCATATCGGCGGCCTGCCGGGCGTGCGCGCGGCCGCGGCGGTCAACGCCCTGCCGCTGACCGGTCTCGGCACCGGAGTGATTTTCACCATTGATGGCCGTCCCGCCCCGTCCCCCGGCGAGCGGCCGATCGCGCTGATCCGCTTCGTCACTCGCGATTACTTCCACGCCATGACGATTCCGCTCGAAGCCGGCCGCGAATTTGACGATTCCGACACCGCCGAATCGCCGCTCGTGGCGATCGTGAATCGCACTCTGGCGCGGCGCTTTAGGTTCACCGCGAGTTCCCTGGGCGAACGCCTGGCGATGGAAACCGTTCCGCCGCGCACGGCCCGGACCGTGGGCGTGGTGGGCGACGTTAAGCCCGAGCGCGTGGAGGGCGACGACTGGCCCACCATTTACATTCCTTTCGCCCAGATGCCCGCGCCGGCCATGGTGCTGGTGGTGCGCACCGAAGGGCCGCCGGAGGGGCTGGCGGCGGCGATTGAGCGACGCGTTCACGATCTCGACCCGGATCAGCCGCTCGCCGAGCGCCGCACCATGGCGCAAATTGTGGATCGCGCGGTTTCGGGCGCGCGCTTCGATACGGTGTTGCTCACCGGGTTCGGCCTGGTGGCATTTTCGCTGGCGGCGGTGGGCATTTACGGCGTGATCTCTTTCGACGTCGGCCGCCGCACGCGCGAACTGGCGATTCGCTCCGCGCTCGGCGCCCGGCCCGGCGATCTGCTGCGCCTGGTGGTGGGCGAGGGAGCCCGGCTGGCGGGGATTGGAATCCTGCTGGGGATAGTGGCGTCGTATCTGCTGGCGAGCCTGCTGGCGTCGATGCTGTACACCGTCCAGCCCCGCGATCTTACGACTTTCGCCGCCGTGCCGGTGGCGCTGGCCGTGGTGGCGCTGGCCGCCTGTTATATTCCGGCGCGCCGTGCGGTGGCGCTGGCGCCGTCCGCCGCTTTGCGGCACGAATAAAGACATCATGATTACGCTGCGAAATCTAGAGAAGTTTTACGAAGCCGGCTATGGCCGCACTTACGTGCTCCGCCGCATCAACCTCGAAATCAAAGAGGGCGAGTTCCTCACCATCATGGGACCGTCCGGCGCGGGCAAATCCACTTTGCTCAGCATTCTGGGCATGCTGGACGCGGCCTGGACCGGGGAATTCGAGTTCTTCGGCCACGCCGTGCACCGCATGAAGCCGAAGGACCGCGTCGAACTCAACAAGCGCTACATCGGCTTCGTGTTTCAGAGCTACCACCTCATCGACAACCTGACGGTGTACGAGAACCTGGACATCCCGCTCTCTTACCGCAACGTGAAAAGCGCCGAGCGGGCGGCGCTGGTGTGCGACTCGCTCGACCGCTTCCACATCGTGGGCAAGCGCGATCTCTATCCCAGCCAGCTTTCTGGCGGGCAGCAGCAACTGGTGGCGGTGGCCCGCGCCGTAATCGCCAGCCCCAAGCTGATTCTGGCCGACGAGCCCACCGGCAACCTGCATTCGACGCAGGGCAAGGAGATCATGGATCTGTTTCAGAAGCTCAACGAAGAAGGCACCACCATCGTACAGGTGACTCACTCGGAAGCCAACGCCGCCCGTGGCCATCGCACCATCCAGCTTGCCGACGGCTGGATCGTCTCCTAGCGCCCGGTGGATATCTCCCGCGTTTCGCTCCATTTTCGCCGCCGCCGCATGGCCGCTTTCGCGC
>Ga0182014_10002526_pt1 | contig 22934 bp, 20 predicted proteins | sample 612S2DmetaG_FD_120489 | JGI IMG/M metagenome (GOLD analysis project Ga0182014, IMG submission 120489) | Permafrost microbial communities from Stordalen Mire, Sweden - 612S2D metaG | ecosystem: Environmental > Terrestrial > Soil > Wetlands > Permafrost | place: Sweden: Stordalen | collected...
CGATTTCGGACGCGGGTTCGACTCCCGCCGCCTCCACCATATTATCTACTTTAGAATCAGCGTTTTAGTGAAACAGAAAAATTCGCGTGTGCAATACGCGTTATACTGTTTTCCATGCTCACCATCTTCCGCCGCCATTTGAAGGATTGCCGGTTCGCTTCCAAGGGCCGGAAACACCGCCACTGCAATTGTCCGATTGCGGTGGAGGGGACGCTCTACGGGAAAATGATCCGAAAGTCGCTCGACATTCGGAGCTGGGAGGCGGCACAGAAGCTCATCAGGGAATGGGAGGCTGAAGGGTTGCGGGCGGATATCCCATCGCTCAAAGACGCGGCGGAGCGATTCCTAGCGGACCTCAGATCGCGGGGACTCTCGCGGGACACCATAAAGAAGTTTGAACTGCTCACGCGAGAACTCCTTGACCGATTTCCAGCCTGGAGGGTGGACAAGTTCACGCCCGACGATATGGGGAAATTCAGGGAGAGGTGGACAGTCAAGCCAAGCACAGCCGCCAAGAAATTGGAACGCCTTCGGTCGTTCTTCAAGTTCTGCGTGGATCGGAAGTGGTGTGTGGACAACCCGGCGTCGGCGCTCCGGCCTCCGAAAGAAACCGCGATTGAGAAGAAGCCATTCGACAATAGCGAGCTTGAAAAAATCGCCTGGGCGATTCCGTTGTTTCCAATCAAGGGAATATACGGGGAAGAAAATCGGGAACGAATCAAGGCGTTCGTGTCGGTGCTCCGGTGGACGGGTTTGCGTATCAGGGATGTCGTTCAATTGAAGCGGAGCTCGGTAGACGACAAATTCATCACCGTTCGGACACACAAAAATGGAAAGCCCGTCCAACTTCCCGTCCATCCTGAAATGCAAGAAGCGCTGTCGAAGATGCGCGGAGATGAATACCTGTTCTGGTCCGGCGCGGGAAATCCAAAGTCCTGTGTCGGGGATTGGCAACGGACTCTCCGTAGGCTTGGCGTGATCGCCGGAGTCCATGTCCATGCTCATCGCTGGCGGCACACGTTCGCCACACAACTGCTATCGAAGGGTGTTCCTGTTTCCGAGGTCGCGGCGATTTTAGGAAACAGTCCGAGGATTATTGAGAAGCACTACTCCCAATGGATTCAGGCGCGGCAGGAGTCGTTGAATTCTTCCGTTATGAAAACCTGGGAGGCGGTTACTCCATTATCAGGCGCAGCCTCGTAGGTCATAGGCGGATGCAAGGAAATGCTTCTCGAATGTAAGAGATCGACAGTTCGCTGAGTACGTTTTCTGAATGTAAAAAAAGACACATCAAATTCGATGTGTCTGCGCCGCCTGCTGAGCGGCGCGATAGTGGAGAAAATCCACTCTTCTGAGTGAAAGCACCAATAGAAGTTGAGAGGGTCCCCGGCTTCGCAAGGATTCTCTTCGATGAAGAACAAGCGAACCATGCACATCCCGCTGCACTCGTGCCCCATCTCACACCGCCAATCCGCTGATTTGATTACCCGCGCAGATGTCCATTTTCTTGCACTGACAGTTATTGTGGCAGAAACAAGTCTACAACCCTTTCAGGTTAACGAGAAAACGCGATAGGCAGAAAGCTTCATTCGGTTTCAGCATTCTTCTTCCTCACGATAATCTCGTATTCGGGATCAATGTATTTCGCATTGATCTCGGCAGCGATCTGTTCTGGCGGATAGTTAACGAACAACAAGTGCCATGCGTCGTGTTTTTTATCCGGCAGGAGGATGAGATTTTCGGGCGTTCTCATTCCTCCTAATGATTTTGGCTTGCGGTGGTGGAAGGTGAGCATCGCGCCTCCTAGTTCACGGAATTGAAGAACTCACCCAAACTTGCAGTGGCCTTGTACTGAGGAATGGGGTCGAGAGTCTTGAACGCAGAGGTAAATCCGTTTTGCAGCGAGTAGAGCGTCCGTGGTGCAAATTCAGGATACTGCGGATCAAAATACTGCCGGTGAACTTCGCGCGCTAAATGCTTTGGCGCTTCGAGTTCGTCTTCAATGAACGCACGGTAGATGATCTCTTTGGCCCGACCATCTGTGAGTTGCGCCAAGCGCCAATTGTCGATCTGGATCGCCATCGGCTTGAAGTGTCGTTGCATTTGATCCACGCCAACCGACAGTGCATCTTGAAGGTTAAAGTGCTTCGAGTGCTTCGCAAGCACAGGTTCAAAGTCACCAGAGAAAGCCATGTTGTCGCACACGAGAATTCTCACGCCGACAACAAGACCGAGGCGCATGGATTTGCCGTTTGCGTTGCGAAGCCCGAGAGAAAACCGAAAACCTTCTCCCATGGTTTCAAGGTCCATTACTCCGAAAAGTTTCATGCCGTCCGTGCTGACCGCATACTCGTCCTTGACGACGTTGATATGTCGAAACGAAAGTGTTTCGAGCAACGAGTTGACGAGATCGAAATGAGCGATGGGTTTGTGGGTGTCAGTAGGCTCCGGTGGAAGAATCTCTGCGAGTTCCCCACGAGTCAATAGTTCCGTGCCGCTATGAGCCATGAGTGTCATGGTGTGATTCCTTTCTGTTGTGAATGTGCATTCAGGACGTTGAGCGCCCTTCGCTGCGATCATTGCTATATAATCGCGGCGGACGATGTTCAACCGGCTATCATTTGAAAGGAGATGAAAGTTCGTTTTCGCAGAATAGGTTGGTGCCCTGATCTGCGGCGCGGCGGTTTCACTGTCACAATCTTCTTGACGCATCACACGAGAACTTTAAGATAATATTTACTCACACCCCCTGCTGATCTCTCGACCTCAAGGTATCCATATTGCTCAAGCTCTTTGATTGCCTTTATCACAGTTGGCCGGGAAGAGTGCGCTTCTTTGGCTATCGTTGCCGTCGAGGGAAAACAGAATTTCTTTCCTCGAAAGATATGCACGGTCAAAACCCAGAACACGATCAGGCAGGAGCGCGACAATCTCTCGTCCATGAGAATCTGAGTCGGGATCATCGCAAAACCCATCTTCCATTTCATAAGAGAGTTCCGTACGTATTTTTTTAATATTCCGCTCTTATTCCATTTTTCTGATTCCATTCTTCTTCTTTGTGTAAAGTTTCTTTACAGGTACCAGTAAAGATTTTTTACAGGTGGGTGTAAAGATTCTTTACTGGTGGCCGGATCGACCTTCTACGAAAAAACCCTTTAGCCGGAGCACTCACAGATTACTCCGTGGATGCCACCGCTAAAGGGTTCTATTTCGGCGTATCCTCCGGCTGCCTATTGCTAGGCCCCTTCAGCATAGCCCGCTGGAAGCGATTGTCAAGTACGCCGATCTAACGAATATCGCGTTCGATAAGTGATTCCGTTCCAGACTTTTTACTGCACAGCGGACTCTACCATTTCATCTTCACAACTGTTTCGATATTCAATCCATGCAAGCAGATGTGAAGAGATCGACGAAGACTCCGACAGATACCCCTTAAACGCTAAATCCCGTCTGAGTATCTCAGGCAAATCGCCGTGGAGCAAACCTCTACGCTGATCCGGTTGCAACGAAGGAACTGATGATGTGTAAAGATTTCTAATTGTTAAAGCGTTGACCTCAACTTCTCGCCTTCTTTGTCCTGCACTATCAACGGCTATTGGAACGATGCGGCGCATAGTCATCCCATCCGGGTTCTGAATAACAACACGCCAAATAGTCAATGCGCAGTTTCCATTCATTGGCGAACCCGTTGCAGCCAAAACTCCTCTTCGATTTGCGGGAAGCATCGTATCTTTCTCGAACAGCCGCTTCACGATTGGATGTTCTAGCCCAAGCAATGCCAACCGATCATCGGCTTGTGCAATTTCGCGGGATTGCGTCAGTCGGGTCGTCCCTGCAATCCCTGCAATTTCGAAAGTACCATCGCTCAGTGTTCGCCATGAACCACCATGGTAGTCAACTGAATCTTGTACATATCGCACCAGCCTAGCCATTCCTACCCCAGCATCATCCATCACTCTATAGTCATCAAGCCTGAATCCCTCTAAATCTTGGAACAGCTCCCAAACAACTTGACGGGCAGTATGAGCGTTCTCCATGGCAACATCCAGCTCTTGACGCGTACGAACCAGCTTAGGATCGCGCACAGCGTCCTGATAGAGTTTGTCGTAGGAGATTCGCTCAGAAAGCTGACCGAGAATCTGGCTTCGCAAATCTTCGGCAATCTGTCCATACTCATCTACCTTTCCCAGAGTCCTTGCGATTTGCAGGAGCTTCTCTTCGAGCAGCAAGAATATCTGCCCCTCGATGGTGTCGGCCGACAGAACGTTGTAAACCTGTGCGGTATAGGCTTGCCCGTAACGATGAATGCGCCCAATCCGCTGTTCCAAATCCATGGGGTTCCACGGGAGATCATGGTTGAAAAGGACTCTGGCAAATTGCAGATTGATGCCTTCCCTGCCTGCTGCTGTGCAGATCAAGACTCTGGGGCCATCCTGTTTTTTGAATCGCCGCTCCGCAGCCACTTTTGCGCCATGGTCGCCACCTTTCAAGACTTCGACTCCAGCACGCGGGAATGCCAAGTCGATTGCAGTCTTGAGCGAATCAACACTCCCTAGATAAGTTGTAAATACAACGATCTTTTCGCCTGGGTGAATACCCCAAAGATCGCCTAGTGCGCGAAGAAGTTCTTGAGTCTTACTCTCATTACCTGGCGGGATGAGAGTAAGCAATCCTCGGATTCGTTGTCTCTCTGCCGGGAGGGCGACAGAGACAAGCATGGCCGCCGACTCCTCATCGCCGACAGCCTGAACCTCGTCATTGAGATCAGCTGACTCAATTTTCTCTCCCAATTTCCGGAGTAGCTTAAGGCGATAATCTGCCAGCAGGCGATCTACTTCCGCGCGCCCCATTGGGTCAGCAGGCAAACTATACATTTCGTGAAGCAGGCTACGCGCATCTCCAATTGCCCGTTCGCGCCCATCTACGTCAAGATTCTGATCGCACACGATGGCTTCATGAATCGTCAAACTGAGCAACCGTCGCCGCAGCGTTGCTCCGACAGCAGCAAAACTTGATGCAGCGATTTTTTGGAAGATCGTCATGACAAAGCCGAGCGCTCTTCCCTTGTTACCGCTGGCTTCCGCCAAGTTGTATCCGTCGCGGAGGTAATCCATCAACGCTTCATAGAAACGCATCTCCGGATTCGAGAGTCGAAATGCTTTTGTATGAACTTGCCGTCTCGCAAAGAGCGGATCTCCGTGAGCGTCGCAAGCATCTGCCTGAGTACGCCGGAATACAACCGAATTCAGGCGGTGGCGATTCGCGAGCATGTCCTCTGTACTCAAGAATAGGGACGGGTTCAAGAGGCGGATGAGCATCCAAAAACGGAAATGATCGCCCTGATGCGGCGTCGCCGAAAGCAGCAGCAAGTCCCGCGAATGTTCTCGCAATGCCTCTGCTAACTTAAAGTTCAAAGTCTTAGTTACCTTCTTGCCCGACTGGTACCTGTTGCGGCTCCGTTCCAAATAGCACGCGTCAAACACACCCGCTTGTTCCGATCCGTCTCGCGGCCATAGTAAACCAAATCATCCGCTTCATTCAGCTCGAAGATTTTGGACGGACCATCCATCCCAAAGACCAGGCCAACAGTGGGCCAATGGTTGGTCCATCTCCGACACAGCGGGAGAATATTCGCACGCAACCAAGCATACGATGTTTCCGCGTCTGGCATCACATTCAAAACGGTTTGCAAACCGCCGACCAAAACAGTGTTTGCACCTGAAGGCGTATCGTTGGGAAATCCGGACCGCTGCCAACCGAGAACAATATCAAGCGGTGTCGCATCAATGCCGGTAATCAGATCGTGAAGAAGTACAGGCGACCACACGAGACTGCATCCGCGCCGCTTCCATCCGTAAGCTGTCATCTCTTGCATGGGCAGTTCCTTTCACTTCACGAATTTCCGAAACTATGATTCAGATTCTTCCCAGTCATTGAACAGGCTCAATTGCGCCTCTAGCCCACCCGGACTCTGGCGCATTCTTTCCACGCTGCTGCGGAGGATCGTGCTTGCAAGCATGGCGGCGTTGCGCACATTTGGATTTGGCGACGCCTTTGCATACCACTCAAGCACAGCATCGACGCTTTTGCGCAGCATCCAGGTATCTTTCGTCAGCTCATCTTCAAGATTGATGCCGCTGTTAGGCATCGCCGCGCCAATTAAGAAATGTGCTTGGTCGATCTCGGTCTTCATTTCTCGACGAGGACGCTTGCGGTGATGTTCAAAGCGAGCGTCGATGGGAATTGCCGAAACCGTCTTGTTTCTTTCCTCGATCCATGCTCGATCTGCAATGTCTTTTTGGCGCAGCGCCGTTCCGAACAAGCTCTTATTGACGTCGTCCGCGCTCCGTGAATCTTTTGTTGTGAAGAGTCGGAGGTACTGGTATGCGACCGGCTGCACGACGGAGGGCGGAAGAGCTGATGCGTCTCCGGTTCCTTCGTCCAAAAGCTGATTGATTCCGGCCAACGCATGAGCGAGTGGCATCGGTTCATCGGCGGCGGTCAGCACCTTCCCATAATGGCGGCTGTAGAATTCGAGCGCTTTGCCTCGCAGGATGACGCGAATATCCGCATCGGAAATCTTCCGCTCGCGATAGCTGTCGAGCAAATATCTCAGGCGTCCCAACTCCGCTTTTACCCATTGGCGCATCTTCGCCCAACTCACTGGTTCAGGTTCAACCAGGCGCTTTCGGCAGACATGGATGATGTCGTATTCCGTACCTTTGGCTCCATACTGCCCGCCCTCGCCCTTTTGCTCATCACTTGCGATCGGGAATGTCTGTTCTAAGAGAAAGCCTGAATTGAATAGGCTTTCTAAAACGATTGCCCACTGCGAATCTTCGCTGTGGTGAAAAGTGAAAGCAAGGATTCCTCCATCATCGAGGACTCTAAATGACTCGGACCAGCAAGCCGTTAGTCTTGCCCGATAGTGGTCGTTTGCTTCATCGGTGGGAAGCGTTCTCGGAGCTAGGGCTTCCAGTGCACTTGGCGTTTTTGCCGCATCGAATTCGGCAGGATAGATTTCGTGCAAGTACAGCCGTAGCCATACATAGAAGAAGTTCGATAAATCAGAGTAGAAGATATTGTCGCCAAACGGTGGATCAGTAATCACCAAATCGATAGAGCCATCGGATATATTGCTCAAATCGGAAGATGATCCGCACATCACTCTTCTGGCTTTTTGTACTGGATCGCCTGGAAGAACTTTTGAACTTTTAGCGCCAACGTCACTGCTGGGCATGAAGGGCTCGGTTGGTTGCTTGCACCATGTCAGGCCTTCGAGAATGGTCTCGGCACACGACGCCCATGTGCCATATCCGAGTGCCCCCGTGAGATTGTTTTCGACAACGCGCGACTTCGGGGCAAAATTTGGATTGGACATGAACGGCGCGATTTTGTCGTATGTTTGATGCCAAATCACAAACATGTTCTGCATACGAAGGTACTGCTGAAATGCACCGAGCGCCTGAAGTCTCACCTCAGTTGATCCGTCCAGTGTGCGGATGGTCTTCAAGAGAGTTGTAAGAACGATGAGCTGTCGTGAACCAAACAACTTCCACCAATGCGTATACCCTTGCCGAGGAAGGGCGAAATTGGCTTGGTGAGTCATATAGCTATACTCGATCTCTTCACGTGGCCAGCAAGATGAAAGGTCGCCGTTTCGGCGCTCCTGCCATTCGACCTCTGCCCTTTCCAGCCGTGCGAGATCCTTGCGGCCCAAAGCCGAGAATGAGCGACCACCGTATATATATCCTTCATCAGAGCAGGCTGAACAATAGCATTGGACCGCATACGGTGCATGAGGGGCAACATAGCCAAATTGTTCAATTGATTCTCGGAAATCTTGTTTCAAACCGCATCTTCCGCACGTGAAGTGCGACTGCTTTGGAACTGTGCCCTTTCGGGTATCAATTTTCTCGCCGCTTACGAGAGTTACAAACCGAGGTAAACCAAACTGTTTCCTGTCTTGGTCATCTGCTTCTGCTAGTTCTTCTTCATCTTCATCGAGATCTTCCAAGTTCTCATGGGACGGCTTCTCAGGAAGCTGAATTGCGGATTCTGAGGAGTCTTCGGAAAGCCGGATTCTGCCGCGAACTTCGATCAATTCAAGATCAGCAGAACGAATTGCGTTCCACGCCTCAGTTACTCGTGGATCGGCGTCCGGAAATCCGCCGAGAGTCTCGCCCTCCAAGATGCCTGGTGATCCGGACAGCCATTGAGCGTTTACCAACAAATAGGAATAGACCGGCTTCGCGCTGTTTCTTTCGGGTTGAATCTTCAAGTGCTTTTTGTCAATCTGCGAGCGGCGGGTGGCCTCGCTATGCAGGCTGAGCACATCACGAAGGAATTCGCCGGCAAATGTGCCGCACTGAGGACATTTGAGTCCCCCTTCAAATTCCACCATTGCGGCCAACTCTTTTGCCCGCTCCAGGCATTCCGCCGCGGAACCTTTCGCATAATCCATCAACCGCTTGGCGAACGGCTGCGAAAGTTCTGTAAATGGAAACTCATTGCTCAGCACGACCCGCTCGGCCGCAGGAGCCATGCGTGCCGCGCCAAGCTCGGCGTGGAAGGCCGTCTTGCAGCTCTTGCAAGTGAGTTCAACATACTTGACGCCGAGCTTCTTCTCCGCAATCACTGGAGTGCGGAAGATGGGTGTGCGGTGGCCGCAGCCAGGCTTGGAGCATGGTCCATGCTTGGCCCAAAAGGTGTAGATGACCTCAGGCCCTTCGTAACGATAGAGCTTCCTATCTTCCGGCGAAAGTACAAGAGGATCGAAGTCGGCAGACATCTCTTGATCGACGGCTGTAGCGCCGTTCTCTGCCTTGCGGAACCAGCGGCCAACATGGCCGCGCGGACACTCCGTGGCATAAAACGGCTGAATGACCGGCTTGACCTCGGCCTCGATCTGCTTGAAGAACGCCTTTACATCCTCCGGATCGGTGCAAGCGAGTTCATTCTTGACCACGAACCAAGCGACTGGATTCAGATCGACACCCGAGACCTGGAAGCCAAGGCGAGATCCTTCAACCAATGTGGTGCCGCCGCCCATGAAGCAGTCAAGCACCTTTAGATCCTTGAAGTTCTCCGCCTCCTGATGGTTGGCATAGTACACATCCCAGACAGCCTTTGCCGCTTCCGTCTCATCTGGAACCAGAATACCCTCGGCATCGAGTACAAACGTGCAGCAACAAGAACAGCCTGCGGGTTGGACTGAAAAAGGGAAGCCTGTACTGATCGTAGTTCCTTCGCCAATTGCCTCTTCTCCAGAAGACGTTCCGAAGATATTGGGTCCATGGCTCGTGAACCACGTACCACAGAATCGCAACATGGTTCGCTTTTTGTTACCGAAAGCGGATCAGCCTGAGATCTATTCAGATCGCAGCTTGATGATCACAGCGAGGTGTGCTCTTCTGGCACGCGAATGGCAGCAGGCAGATCCGCAATACAAAGATTTGCAGAAGAGATACGAAGATGCGCTCAAGGTTGACCTCAAGAGCCGCTTTGATCGTTACGCATTATTGGCAACGTGGAATTTCCAATCACCAACTGAATGTACTTTCCATGTTGATCCCCACGGGGCGACGGGATCTGATATTTCATCAGGCGTGGAGAATCATGTTAAAGAAAACCACTTTGCGCCAGAAGACTTTGAACAGCTAACCGTGGAAGCCGCAGGCCGAGGAGAAACCATGCGTCAATTGTTGGCGCTGCTCCGAGAGCCACCTCTGCCCGGAGAACAGGTTATTCCTTACCTTGGCGATCTCTCAATTTTCGAAAGCGTTCTTCGCATTGTTGCCAAAGGAAATGTCGCGGTGAACGCGGGTGGACGTTGGTATTCACGAGAGCCGGACGAATCATATGAAGCTGCGGGAATTCGTCTTCGCCAGCGGCTTGGGCCGTTTAGTGGACAGGCCATGCTGGCTGTACAACTTGGAGATCTTTCTCAGGTTGGCGGAGGAGGTGTTGCGATTCCTCCTAGCCCACCGCAGCCCGTTCCTCAACCAGTGCCCATAAACCTGCCCCAGCCATTGCCTGGCGGAGGAGCGCCACCAAGTTCCCCAGCGCAGCCCTCACCAATTGCTTTTCCACCGGAGTTTGTTCTGGAGCCGCCACCAGCCGCCCCGGTTGTTCGACGTTCTATGGGAGCCAAGACCGGAATTAATCTGTTGGGAGACCTCGAAAAATGGGCGCTACCGGACAGTCAGAAGGCAACACAAGCTTCGCTCACATTCAATGGATTGACGGTCAAGGAAATTCGCGACTTGTGTCTGAAGCTTCCGCCCAAGTTGCAGGCGGAGCTTCAATTGATTCTGCCTCCTGAGAATGGAAGTGCTTCATGACAACATCGAATACAGAGTGGATTGAGATCATATTAGGGAAAGAAGATGCCGCGACGAAGTGGCACCGGATCTTCGATGCCCTGCGTGATGCTGCACTCTCATCTTCAAAGCTGGGCGCACTGGACCGAATGACGGTTACGCCCGACCGGCTTTTGGCGAATTCGGCATGGCATCTCTGGGATGAGTTTCTGCATTGTGCCCCATTAGCCGTTAATGAGCTGAAGGGATTCTGGGTAGCTCCGAAGGCCAATGGCAAGGCCATCCTCATCTTGGATGGACTCTCTCTGCGCGAACTTCCGATCATCGTGAATGCCGCAAAAGAACGGGGCATCAATCCCGTTCGCGTTGAAGCTCGCGGTTCTCAACTTCCCACAGAGACAGACCGCTTTGCGGAATCACTTGGGCTGTCGAGCCGTTCAAAGCTGCGCAACAACCAGGCTCCTTCGACTTTTTTGTTTGGAGGATCTGAAATCTTCTCGACAGTCCTTGAGAGCCCGTTTGCCGACTGTTTTGGTGAAGTGACATCACACACACATCTCTTTTACTGGCACACCTGGCCGGATGAGCCGCTCATCCATGGCAATGCCCAGAAGGACGACGCGTTGTCCGTGATTGCCAATCAAACCAAGCGGCAGCTTGCGGGAGAGGGCTTCTGGGCATTCGTCAATCGGCTCAGGCAAGGACGCCAATTGGTTATCACCGCCGACCATGGGTATGGACACAGCCACTCATTCTCAGATGAGGTGCAGGACGCAGAAACAGTCCAACTCCTTCGCAATACCTTTGGCGCAAAGCGGAATGCAGTAGAGTCACCGAACGCACCTTGGCCACGGCATCACCTACCGCCTCTGGTTGCAAAATTATCGGGCCGCCTTGCCGTCATTGGACAGCGAAAGTGGTCGGTTCAAGGCGGGTTCCCGCATCTGTGTCACGGTGGCCTTTCGTTACTTGAGGCGGCTGTCCCATACATTGAATTTCCAGAGCTTTGAAAGACAGACCACGATGAAGCGCACGAAGACAACAATCGATCATCCCACTCTCCCCGGCGTTGACATTCTTCGTCAACCTTTATTGCGCTTTGACGCGGATTCTCCTAGGACCATCGTTGAAAAGGAATCCGGTCCTTTCAATCTCGGCAAAGCGGTCAAGGTCACCGTTCCGAATTTTTCCAATCCCAAGCGCCCGAAGACATGCTTGGAAGTGGACTTCCCGATTGTTCCCATCAATGCCCTTTCCCGGCTTGAGGGTAATGCGGGCAAGCCCATTTACCAGATGAGCAAATGGTGGGCGCGCCGCCGCAGCAGCGTCTTTCGCGCCATGCTGCTAGCCGCCGCAATAGAAGCGCCAACCAAGAAGCATGAGGACGGCACGCCTGCCCAAGGCGCGTTAGCCCAGTTCACATCCAGAACAACAACCTGCGATGGAAGTTCCTTTGCAAGGTCGGGCGTTTTGAAATAATGGTTGATGAATTTGCAAAGGTATTCCTGGTCCCTGCCAATCGCCATTAACCCTGGTGCTGTTGCGGTCTGTGATTCGAACGCATGGTCGTTCCGTGCCCACGCCTTCAGTTTGGCTTCAGGATTTTCAGGAAGGCGGAAGCAGTACCTTTTTTCTTGCCCACCAATTTCATGGATGTTGAAACTGTTGTCGACAATGTCCGCTAGTTCAGCGGTAAAGGCGTTGTCATCAACACAACTCGTTCTGGTGAGATCAAGTTGAACTTCGCGCCGGGTCGCTCCGCCAGCCTGAATAGCAGAAAGTGAACGCACCCAGATACTAGAAATCACTTCCCGCATATGAGGGGCTACGATGTTTGCATCTTTCATAGTGCTTAGATTCCTGATCGCCTTTTCGCGGAGATGTTCTTGATCCGCACTTGTTGCAAAGGAATCGATAAGTGTCGTTACTCCGCAATTGTCATCATCCACAGAAAAATCTGCTGGCGTGATGATTGGGGTACTGGCACCCCGTGCACGAAATACTTCTGCTAGCATTCTGATAAAATCTCGGCTGTCTTGAGCTGCTGCCGCCATGAGGATCTGATCCTCAAGTAGTTTGAGCAGTTCCGGAGAAAAAGGCCAGCACTCCGCACACTCTTCAGAAAGCTTCATTTGGTCTGCGGGACTCTTCTCCGCAAAGAGTAGCCGATTGCGCTCGTTCGCGTACACTGAAACAATCTGCTCGATAGTCGCTGACGGTATGTTGCTCCTGTTCTTGAAGAGACGATGGAGTACCAGGCGCTTGCGATCTGCTCGTGCCGTTTCACCCTTAAAGTCAATCACAACAGGGCTTTCACGATGAATCTGCTTAAACGCATCCGTTGTGTTATCACGCACAGAAACGATCAGGCACAAAAGATCGGGACGGGCGTCAGCAATTTCAGAAAGAATCTGAATGAAATTGAATGCCCACTGCAAATATTTCTTACCTTCTGGACCCGGCTCGTTGTGGAGACCGTCGTACCATGTTTGTAGCTCGTCTAGAATCAGTGCGGTTTTCTGCTCCTTGAACATATCTTCAATTAATGATTTAGAAGGGACAGGTCCGCCTGCCTGTTCAAAGCGCCCACGGAAGTATCCACCACGCGGATGCTTTTCAAAAAGGACATTCCAAAGAACCGGATACTCCGCATTTGAAAGGGTTTCAGAAATTGGCCTGAATCCTCTTTGCAATTTAAGTCCCGCGAGTTTAGGCAAGGAAAGCCGATTTCCCCAATAGACCGCCCATTGCTCAACTACTTCAGGGAACTGAAATGCGTGATGAATCAAAGCCATGATATGAGACTTACCGCTGCCGCGCTGGCCGATCATGACAACGGATTTCCCGGTCAAGCTAGTCGAGACTGCTTCGAGTGCCCTGCGTACATCAGAACTTGGGTAGGTGATCTCAAGAATGGCAGATGCAGTTTGGTTCTGCGCCCATCCTGTGTTCTGAAGGTTAGACAGCTCTATTGCGGTCCCGCGCATATGGCGGTCCAGAAACTCTTGTCTTAATTCGAGATGTGGCATACCTGAATCACCATTTCCGCAGGTTGGATCGGATTTCGTCCGGTCGAATTGTTATCTACCTCACTCCCATCACACTATGTAGATATTTAACTTCCTCTGGACTTTTTCTCTTTTGACTTCGCGACTTTCTGGCCAAGCATTCTTTTCGACGCGCGTTCAAAATCGCTTTCGAAGCTGCGGTCTAGAATGATCCTGAAAGATTCGTACTGCTGCTCAGCTAATTCTTTTGCAATCTCGTGTGAAACCTTGCCAGCATTTTTAAGAACGTCGTACTCATTGAACTTGAGAAACGCATCGAGCTTCTCAACCCAGTCAGCCATGTTCATAGGAATCTGCCGCGCGGCCTGATTCTCGGCGTAGTCGAGGTACATGCTGACGATGCGCTCCAGTGCCTTGATCTCATCCTCTTCCAAATAATTCTTGGCAACGGTGACATCAGATTTATGAATGCGGCCTTGCGGAGCATTCTTCCAAGTCTTGAGTCCCATGTTCGGCTGGTCGGCCTGGGCACGCTCGGCAATCAGTTCCGCCGCTGTCTTGCCGGTGATGGCCCAGTGCAATTTGTTCTGCACGGTCTTGAAGAATGTTTGGGTGATTTCGGCATTCCGGTTGTAGTCGATGCTGCACTGTTCGTAAATGTCCGTAATCTTCAGATAGAAGCGGCGCTCACTGGCGCGAATCGAACGAATCCGCTCAAGCAGTTCATCGAAGTAATCCTTGCCGATACGCTTTCCCTGTTTCAACCGGTCGTCGTCGAGGACGAACCCTTTAACGAGGTACTCACGCAAAACCTGCGTTGCCCAGATGCGAAACTGAGTTGCTTCGCGGCTGTTGACTCGGTAGCCAACGGCGATGATCGCATCAAGGTTGTAGAACTCCACATCACGACCGACTTCTCGATTGCCCTCGGTTTGAACTGTTCGATATTTTCGTACAGTTGCTATCTCATTCAATTCACCGGATTTATATATCTCTGAAAGATGATGACTGATGGTCGCCTTGCGAACACCGAAGAGGTCGGTCATTCTCTTTTGAGTCAGCCAAAAGGTCTCGCCTTCAAACAGAACCTCGACACGCACATTGCCTTCCGGCGTGGAATACAAAATGATTTCGTGATTTACTGGTGCTCCATCGCCGCTTGATCTGCCCACCATCTGACCTCCCTTGCGTACTGTCGAAACAACTAACTACTTTGCTTTCATCTTTTTAGTAGAGGCTTTGTGTTTACTTGATCCTGTTTGGACTGACAGCTCTGCGGCGCGTTCCTCAAGTCCCTGAAAGAGCGCAGACAGCGACACTCCCAAGTGGTTGGCAACCCGGTGGATGTTCTGAAAACTCAGATTGCTCTCGCCGCGCTCCACGGTTCCCATGAACGTCCGGTGGACACCGCACTTGTCGGCAAAGGCCTCCTGGGAGTAGCCCTGCTCTGAGCGCAACTCTCTGATTCTTCGGCCCAAGGCTTTCAGAAGCAATTTTGGGAGTACATCATCCATGCAGGAGAGTCTTTCCGATTTGCCCCGTTTACGTCTACCTTGTTTGCATAGCCATTGTATGAGTAGTATTCTAGTTCATGTAAAGGGTTCCGTTGGAACCGGAAGGGAGGCCAAGCATGAAGAGTGCGAAAGCCTTGAATGGTGGTGGAGGCGGGGGCGGCGGCTGACGCCAACCCCACTTCAAAGGTCGGATCGTGGCAGCCGGCCATGGCGATGCCGGTTTGAGCTTACACAAATGCAAATCACACTTGAGTCCCTTGTCGCTCTGGCAACCATCGTCGGGACGGCAACCAGCATTCTTGCGCTCATTCAATCCCGCGCCTGGCTTGTCTTCACGAGCCTGCTTTTCGTGAGTCTATCGATTATTGTGGGGCTGTATGCGCGCAAGAAGCGCCTCACTCTCAACGCCGCTTCGAACGAGATCGAAGGCCATAGCATCGATTCGCTGATGCTCTCTGCCAATTCATTGAGTGCTGCTTCGTCGAATCTGCGGCGTGGGTTGTTGGCCGACTCCGCGAGGCTTGCGAGCGGAAGATCGCGATACTCCGATGCGGGAATCATGAATTCTCCTTTCGTTGCTGGTGCGTTGTGGAAGCGGGCACGGACTGCCGTTCCCGCCTCGATGGGTGTCAACTGGCCTTGGCCAGTGCGTCTTCCTGCTCCTCGGCGAAAAGCGCGTTAAGGATGGTTGCGGATGCTTGCTGAATAACGCTGAGCGATTCGGTAAGTAGCTCAGTGTTGCCGTGGTAGAGGCTGATGTAGTCGGCGCTGGCGCTTCCGGTGTTGAGGCCAACGGAACGGCTGACGATAAAAGCGATGGCTTCCGCCTCCGTCTCTCGTACCGTTTTTGTGGTCATGGTGCGGCGCTCGGCCCGATGCAGCATCTCGTGCGCCACTTCGTGAACCAGCGTGGCGAACTCCTCGGCCTCTGACTGACCGGGAAGCAAGACGATCTTGCCGCCGTAGCTCGCGCCCTGAGCTGGCGCAATCCGCGAGTTGAATTCAATAACGATGCCCAACTGTTCCACAAACTCAAAGAGGCGGGCGCGGTGCAAGCCAACTTCCCCGGAGACCCGCGCGGGCTCGGGCAGATCGGCTCCCTCCGTTTGGCTGATGTCGAAGACAAAGACGCGGCGAAAGCCAAGCACAAAAGGTTTTTGCTTTTCGTCGGTGTCTTTGATTGGCTCGCCGGGTTGGCGTTTGTGGCCGATAAGCGGAGCCAGAATCGGGATGCCTTTCTGACCCTTGATGACGAATCGGCCCAGCTCGTTCCAGGTGCGGATGCCGGCGACGTGCGTTGCATCCGGCCGGTGGTGCGCGATGGAGAGGATGTTGCCAAAGCTGTAATTGTGAAAGCGAGCCATTGCGGCGAGATAGGCAGTGAGCGTCTCGCTCTTACCCTGTTCAAGTTGCTCAATGAGAAACTTGACGTTCTCGGTGATGACCTGCTGCGCGGTGTGGTGTTGGCGGTCGCCTGTCTGCTGACCGGAATTGCTGGCGCCGCCGCCGGTGGTGCCGGAGATTGCAGTATTCACCTTAAGCCTCCTTGGCGTTGGAATTGTTCTGCGGTGTGAGGGGCGCACTGGTTGACAGACGGGAGTCCGCGAGTGCGTTGCGAGGATTGGTTCGCGCTATTGAAATGGAAAGGTTCTGTACAGGACGCTTTCAAACGTCCTGGCCGATCCTGCTGCTGAGCAGCACGGACCGGCCGGGAGGTTCGCCATGTCGAAGATCAACGGGAGCGTTTTGATCGGGGCGGCGGTCGCCTGCTAGAGCCGCTCTCAGTGCGTCTCTTCTTGTCGTGATCGGCGCAATACAGCGAATTGCGGTCGCTTATCCAGCCGCAGCCTCGATAGGAGCACATGAACAAAGGACCTTTTCGGTTTCCAGCTATGCGCTTGCGGGTTGCTTTTGTGGTCATCGGTAGTGCTAGTATTTACCTGGAGCAAAGTGCGTGCATTACCCTCTATGCTGCCCGTAACCCCTTCACTATAGAGAACATGCACAGAATTGCAAGTGCGACGCTCGAACTGCCGACTGCACACCCGGAACGCAGAGACTAGGACGATGACGTGTTTACCTGAGTAGATTGGGCTGCTAGCATTAACGAAGGCTATTGGGCGGACAGATCAATGAACATTGGCTAGTGCTGAATCATCACCACGGAGTGTCTTGAAAAGAAAGTTCCTTGAAATTCTTGCATTTACGAGGTACACTCTGGGTGATTGTACAGCGGCATTCCCGGGGTTCGACTTGAAGTGGAGCTTCTCCGGCCTCTTGAGGTGAAGTTGTGTGGTTGCTGTCTGCTTTGGTGCAGGTAGCCTTGCGAAGATCTCCGCTAGAAGGTGATTCAATGATTGAATGGTTGTCGGTCAGCTTGAAACTTGACTTAGATGAAGTCATACGAAAAATCCAGCTTCCAACCTATCTAGAACATGCTGCAACAGACACCCCGCGGCGACGTTCTGCGTTGGAAGTGGCTGCGACCTTGCCAGGCATCAGAATGTGCGAACGAAGGCGCTGTATTCAGCTTACACAGTCGGCTCCCCCGGTGGATTTTGCACCCCTCTCGGAAGTGTTGTTCCAGCTGAATGAATCATTTAGCGCGGTGTGGCCTAGGTTAAGAGCCGAGCATGAGACCATCTTGGGCCGTTGCCGTGACCATCTCGCAGAACTGAATCGGTATGCTGACTTGCTTCAAGCCGGATATGTCCGCCGTGCCGAGGCTTTGACGACATTGGAGTTGATAACTGGCTCCAGCGGAGCGGCGAATGATGCTGCACATCCATTTGAACCGTTACTTCCGTTTCTAGGTTACGAAGTCGATGCGTTGCTTGTACCCCTGAGGACGATCAAGTTTCCTGACGTGTTAATCAAGAAGACTGGCCGACCATGGGATTGAAAGATTCGCACACATGGAACATGTACGAGTAAAAGGAGAAGTCCACATGGCACGTCTTATACAACCGCTGAAACCGCCTGTCGAGCGCAACCATGCTCAACGAATAGCGCGCGTTGCGCTAGTGCAAATGGACTACAACCCTTCCTATAGATTCAAGATCGACTATCTTTGCGAACCGCTTGGAACCGATGCTGCATCGGACTTCGCCGTCTCTACTCTAGCTCTGAACGACAGGTCGATGGATCAGATCATGAGAAGCACGCTCAAGCAAGTTCGAGACTCATATCTGGCTCATTTGACTTCAAAAGTGTGTGCAGTGTTAGACTGGACGGTAAAGTTTAAGCCAGACATAGTAGCCTTCCCCGAATACAGCATTCCAGTTGAAGTATTACCCCACCTCCTCTCCTATGCTGCCTCGACATCTTTGATACTTCCAAGCCACACTGCAACGGAATCGTCGATTCGATTGTTATCGGAAGTGTTTGGCAATGTTGAAATACCGTGGGCACCAGGCCATTCCCTCTTCGTAGTTATCCCAAAGGGTACTAATGGAGAAGCATATCTTCTTGGTAAACTCACTAGATCTCAATTCGAATCCGCTATGACACCAGCCAGCGAGACTGCCTTGCTGCCATTATGTGGTGAGGACAATCCCATACTGGTTTTAATGTGTTCGGATTTTCTGCAGGGACGGGGCTTATCACCTGATCCGACACTACGCAGTCCGGCCGCGCAATATATGAATCAAGCAGCCTTACGAATTGTTTGTTCGTTGACCCCAAGTACCGGCCCATTCTATGACTTAGCTACGTATGACCTACTCCGTACGTTTAGCATAGACCGTAGACCGACGGCATTCGTTAATCATGCAAACCAAGGTGGCACATCGCTGTTCGCCATTATGGAAGACGAACAGGTACTTGAGCGATACGATAAATACAACTCCTACAGATTGCCTGCCAACGTTGAAGCTGTTGCGATTTATGATATTGCGCTTGGACCGCAGGTGGATGTCAGACCGTCCCCATTGACGCCCCCATCATTTTCGCGACTTGTCGGGTTGGGAGTCTTGCAGAAGCCGGCCCAGGCTGGAGCCCACACCGTACAACTTCAAACGTTGATAGATGCGCAGAGCATGGCGACTGCTGGTGTGTTGGCGAACGTTGAAAAATCTCTTGATCAACTCAAAGATGTTATTGGGGAGGACTTGAGGAATCATTTTGGCTCAATTACTCTCAGCTCAGATCAATCTACTCTCAATTGGCGAAGCTCGGCCGCTACTAATCTAATCGATACGCTCAAGAGTTTGATCCCCTCCGTTGATACGCGTGACAGGGAACTCATTGAAGTACGAATTCGTTCGTTGGAATCGCTTAAAAGCATATTTGTACAACCGAAGATTGCACCTACAGGTGCGGTTTCAGAAAGTCAACAACCGGACGCGACGGAGTTTGAAGAGAAGCAGCCTGACGGTCGCACCATGCTAACCAGCGTCCTTCGGTTAGCAAGATTACCAATTAACGTACCGCTGGAAGACATCATCGGGCCACTTTGGTCACTCGTGCAAACAGTCGCCGATAATGATGCGCTTAAGCTCGAATTTCGATACGATATAATGCGGGCTGAGGACATAGCTAGTGGTGATGTCCTAACAGAATTCAGCATAGAGATGTTTGTCGTAGCGCGCTGCGCTATTCTCTTGGAGGACCGTGCGAAAGCTATATCCTCACTGCGAGATATTCGTCTTTTGTTTCAGACGGGCTTTGGGGATTCCTATCGTTTCTCGCCTGTTAGCGAGTCTCTATGGCGACGGTACAGAGCCTCACAAAATATGTCATACAGAGTGAGAGCACAACATGAAACGATTGATAAGAATGGTGTCAAACAAATTACCCCATACAAATCGCAGCCGCGAATTGGCGTGCCCCTGCGATTCCTTTTTTCGCGTGGTGAACAAGCCAGCCTCACAATAGAGATTGCTGCCAATGCAACTACGACACTGGAGTATGAAAGTGGCCTTCCAACTTCGCCATCAGCACTCCCTGTGCAGCAGATCCCACAGAAATCTGGCAGTGCGCTCTCGGATGCTCTGCGCGCACTGGACTTGATAAGGACACTACGCCCCTCTGCAGGCGACCCCCCAGATACTGTATTTTGCCAGCTCCGGTTAGCGCTTGAATTGCCTGCTGAACCAAGCGCTCTAGTCCCAGAAGTTGTCTTTAGAGAGATGTTAGGTAATAGCTATGTGTGTATAGAAGAGACATATCACGATAACCAATGGAGACCCACTCATCCTCCAGATATATATGGAGATGAGGCACAGGTGGCTTCACTGAGGGAATGCCTTACCTTATTACTCTTTCCAGTAGGCCATCTACCAAGTTTTGGCGATAGGACGCGGACCCCTGTACTCCAAGTGCCTATCGAAGTCGCTGAGAATCAACAAGGTCCGATGCTAGGCCACGCACTGCACCAAGACGCACCGAATTCTATCCCGATATTTATTTCGGCCGATGATCGCCGCAAGCACGTTTACGTCGTGGGCAAAACAGGAACAGGAAAGACACAGTTTCTTTTAAACCTGATAATGCAAGATATAGAGAGTGGCGCGGGTGTGTGTGTAATGGATCCACACGGCGACCTTTTTGATGACATATTAGACCGCTTTCCGGCAAAGCGCGTCGGCGATCTTGTTATCTTTGACCCAACAGACCACGAGAACCCGCCGGGTCTAAACCTATTCGAGTATGATCGTCGGAGTCCTCTCCATCGAGACTTCGTGCTTGATGAGGCGGTGTCAATCTTTTTACGGCTTCATGGGCATGAAGTATTCGGGCCTCGGATTCAGAATTACTTTAGGAATGCTGCCCTCGCTTTGATGAGCGATTCATCCCGCGAGAGAACGCTTTTGGATTTGAGCCGCGTGCTAATTGATGATAAGTTCTTTGAATATGCAATGGGGGCCAGCGTTGATCCAGCTGTTGCTGACTTCCTTGCAGAATTTCGAAAGACGGCTGAGCGTGAGAAGTCGGAAATGATTCCATATTTTCAATCAAAGTTCTCGCCTTTTGTTAGTAATTCAGGGATCAGGAATGTAATTGGGCAGCCGCGAAGTACATTAAATTTCAGGCAGGCAATGGACAGAAAACGCGTAGTCCTTATAAACCTATCAAAAGGTAAGCTCGGTGAGTTGAACTCACGATTACTCGGAATGATAATGGTAGGAAAAGTGACTTGGGCAGCACTTAGCCGAGCTCATCTTCCGCCTGAACAGAGAAGCGAGTTCTTCTTATACTGTGACGAATTCCAGAGCTTCGCGACTGATTCGTTTAGCACAGTGCTATCTGAAGCACGAAAATATGGCTTGTGTTTGATGCTTGCAAATCAATTCTTGGCTCAATTGCGGATCAGCGACAATTATACTAGCGCAGATAGAGATTCTCTTCGCGACGCAGTCCTTGGGAACGTTGGCAATCTTTTTGCGTTTAGAATTGGAGCGAACGATGCCAAGCATCTTGTGAATGAAATGGCTAGCGACGAAGATGTTAAAGAACAGTTAGCTGTACTCTTGTCGACGCAACCTCGGTTCCAAGCTGTTGCCAGGATCGACTGCGGTGGCCGTTCCACGCACCCATTCACATTACAAACAGTGATGACTAATATCTCGAAGGATACCACACGAAGTGGCCGTCTTCGTGACTATGTTGTAAAGCAACAGCTATTGTCTCGTGAGTTTGTTCTGAGTGACATTGCGAGTTCGAGGAATGATTATATTGCTGATGATGGGTACATTAAAGAGAAGCAAATCATCACCGAAGGAAACGATGCTGACAATACGGACGAGCCAGAAGAAAAGCCAAGATAAGGTAAGGCGGACCGTCGGCTGGAGCACATCGAGATTTGGCGTACAGACTCATTTTGTTGTACAAGTTTCGAGAATTTTGCGTTAAAACTATTCCGCGAATGCGATCGGCGACGAACGACAGGAACCCAGCAGTTCGGGTTCCTGTCATGTGAGGAGCAATCAGTAAATTGACTGACTGCCATTCTTGACCTCCAACATTGCGCTTTTCTGTGGTTCCGCTATGCTCTGCGCAGATGGACAACCGCGGTCGCTCCCGGGTTGGGTGATGAATCCGGCTTCCTGCTTGACATAGCAAACCTGGCCGTCTGTCCTAATCGGCTAGACGCAATGCCCCTCCTGTTCGGAATGATGCTTGGCCCACTCGATGACCGAGAATCGTTCCACCTCGACAATCCCCATGAATCACTGCCGGCGGCGCTCCTGCCGAGGGCAGAGAGCACGCATGAGGAGAACAATATGCTGAACTTTGAAGCGATCAAAAAAATCCCTGTCGCCGATGTGGCAACAGGGCATTACCATTTGCAACTCGCTCCCAAGGGGGAGTATGCAACCTGCACCTGCCCGCTGCCGACACATAAGAAGGGCGACCGGGCCCGGTGCTTTTCGATCAACCTCAAGGGAAACTACTGGCGCTGCTTTTCCGAATCCTGCAATGAGAATAATGGAGGGAAGAAGGGCGGCGACGTCATCAACTTTGTTGCTTTGATGGAGGGATGCGGCCCAAAGGAAGCTGCTGAGCGCCTGTCCAACTGGTATGGCGTCGGACAAGCAAAAACCCCTCAGCGCATGGCCGAGGGGTCGAAACCAACAGAGATGCAAAAGACCTATCCAGAGCCTACCACGGTGAGCGATAGCGTCAAGTATATGCAGGGCATTGATGCCTGGTTCGATGAACTCTTCAAACGCCGCGAGAAAGAAGTCGATGTGGACTATTGGAAGCGTACCCGGAACGGCGTGAAAACAAAGCTGATCGAATCTTTCAGGAATGGGAAGCGTCAAGCGCAAGGGCTCCCGAATCAATGACTGCCTTCGGCCTTCTGCCCCGTCTTTTACCGGACGGGGCATTATCTTGCCCGTACCCGAGCTGGTTCAATTCTGAATCGATATGCTCCCGCTCGTTGAGGAGCAATTCGATTGCCTGCTGTTTGAGCTGAGCGACTTGTTCGAGTACTGTCATCTTACCTCCTAGTAAGCCGTTAGTGTGCGGTGCAGGAGAAAGGGTAAATTTGTACTAAATCGAGGACACAGACTTCAAAAGTTTGTCTGCTTCTTCAAGCGATGCAACGGTCATCATAGCGAGTTGAACATCATCAAAGCGAGCGA
>Ga0182014_10002527_pt1 | contig 22933 bp, 16 predicted proteins | sample 612S2DmetaG_FD_120489 | JGI IMG/M metagenome (GOLD analysis project Ga0182014, IMG submission 120489) | Permafrost microbial communities from Stordalen Mire, Sweden - 612S2D metaG | ecosystem: Environmental > Terrestrial > Soil > Wetlands > Permafrost | place: Sweden: Stordalen | collected...
ATCGGTTCAACCGCAGATACCGCCTCGAAACAATGATCCCACGTCTCGCATATGTCGCTCTGAGGACTGCGCCCATGCCATATTCGCTCCTAAAGCTGGCTGACGTTTATGCGTAATCAGGAATGATTTTGTCGCCGCCCTCCGACATCAGATGAAGAAGCGCATGCCCTTTGACCGCCGTGCAGGCCTCGACGACGTCGTGCTTGAAGATCCAACGCGACCACACGCCCGGGAACAAGGTCGAAACATCGAGCACGTCATCAAAGTCGTCTCGCCACGATGAATCGTCGAACCCCGGCGGCGGCGCGTCGACGACGACAGCCCAGAGCCTCCAGTCCGGATGGCGACGCCGAACGCTTTTCGCCAATACGCGAGCGCGGGACAAATAAGTGTAGGTAAAGCTCGTGAAGAGATACACGCGAGACATGTTGGGGCCTCAATGAGCAGTATCGAAAACGATCGCGGCAGTAGTTCCGCAATGCAAAAGCGCCCCGCATGCGTTCGGCTGTTCAGCACGGGAGCGCACCAGCTCCACTGCGCCATGACGTACGAAAAATTCCACGAGTTGATCTTCGTTCTCGAAAACCCGGCCACGCCCAGTACGCTCAACGCTCGCCGCAACATTTCCGCTGTCAGCCAGCGTTATGACATCGCAGCCGGCCGCAAATGACTCAAATGTCACATATGAAAAGGTTTCCGGCCAAGGCGCCGGAACAACGACGAGATCAATTTCGTGCTCCCGAAGAAGCTCCACCATCGCATCGCGCCGATCTGAAGTCACGACGGCCTCAATTGGCCGAATAAGGCGCGAGCGAAAGACTACGCTCGCCTCGGCAAAATGAAAGAACTCATAGGCTGAATCTCCTCGGACCTCCTCAACCAGGCGCTCAAACACGGGCCACCCCTTATGCGCCATGGGGTAGCCAACAAAAGCAACTTTGACCGAATGTCCCGGAAGGCCGGTGCGCTCAGCCAGCCGATGATCGCGATGGACGCCTGCCGAATAGTCCAGTCTGCAATGCTCCAGCACCACGACCGCGCGGCGCGGGAGGTCTGACGCCTCCTCCCATATTTTCTGCGCTGCCACCGATGGCGCGACAACAGTAAAATTCGCCGCCGCGAACATTTCAAGGAGATGTCTTCCATTATCTTGGCGCGAGGCGCCGAAAATGCAAACCCTGCAGGCCATCGAATCCTGGGGCGGCGCGTGACAGAAGTGAATATGATTGCGAAGTAAATTATATCCAGAACAGACACTCAAATAATCATGAAGCCAGTAATATGTATCCGTCGGATTAAATACAGCGAATATATGCAAAAAACCGGAGTTGGATTGCCCCATGATCGAATGCACAATCAGTATTCGATTGTCCGGCAATGTGCGGCCGCTGCCCTTAAGAACCCGCGCCAACGCTGACAACGTCGCGACCCCGATTACCTCTCCGTCGATGGCGATCCGGGTTAAAGACTCGGCAGGGAGTGAGTCTTTGATAAAAATGGAAGGGACCAATGGCGACAAATGCACATAAGCAAAATTCTGAGCATTGAACAGCTTCTGCTCGTCCGCGATAAACAATTCTGTACCGCCCGTGGTCGTAAGATAGCAGCGGTGACTGAAAGAGAGCGCCAGACCGCCCGCGTTATGTGTCGCTGTTCGGAAGCGTTCGAGAAGACGAGCTTCCGTGAGCCGATCGTGAACCGGAACGCTGTTTCTTGATTCCGTTTCTTCAGGGAGTTTCAGGCGCTCTAAAAGCAGCTGCCGATCGTTGAGCTTCGCTTTTGGCGAGCGCCCTTCCTTGCGTCCGGACACGACATAATGCCAAAATGGATTGATATTCGCCGCTGCGACGTCCCTGTTCGCTTTTAGATAATAGCGGGTAGAAAACCACTGCGCAGGGTCGCGACCTTCCTTCCATCCATTTAAAATAAAGTGTTCAAGAGGATTAATCTTTGCTGCCGCAACGTCTGGATTCTTATACAGGTAAAATTCTGTATCAAACTCTTCAGCAATATCAGCTGGATTACAGCGGTGTTCTTCTTTTTTTGTGACCGTCGGAGAGGGCCGCTCAGCCGGTGCTAATAGCCGCTCCGCCGGTACAGATGGCCGCTCAGCAGGCTCGAAACATTGCTCATCCGGCTGGCGATCAATATTCGGAACCTGCGACAATGGCGGACGCGGATCGCGGCCCTCAGCGGCGCCGTGACGATAAAAATGAACCAGCGGGTTTATCCCGCTTTCCCGCACATCTGCGTTTTGCTTCAGGTACCATTGCGTATCAAACGCCGGGCTGGGATCCCGCCCTTCCGCCGCGCCGTAGCGCAGAAAATGATCGTATGGGTCGATCGCCCCATCGCGCACGTCCGGATATTGGCTCAGATACCAGTCGCGATCGAACAAGGGATTTGTCTTCTCGCCGCGCAGCAAGCGGCGGAGCCGCGATATCATCCGCATGTATGACAGCCGGAAGGCTGGCAAGCGTCGCGGCGGGCTGTTCAATGAAGCAGCGGCCTCTGCGGCGCTGTGTTCGGCTCCCTGCTCCGGATTTGCCGCTTGGGCCTCCATGGTGGAATCTTTGATCCTGGTTTGGGCGGGAACTCGGGCGGCGGACCGGGATTGGAAATATCGTCCTTACCAGCTTTATCGCCAATATCGCCACCCTCGGCCATTGGACCGCCGCCGGCTTTTTTCCGAGGAGATTTCGACCATGTTCTCATTAACAATTTTGCTGGTTTAATCAAGTTTATTGTGTGAGATAGAACTGATCGTCACCCACTGAGGGAGCGTTTCGCTTTTGAGGTTTGGAATAACTCTGATATCGAGCCCTGTGCCAACGAGACTGACGAGCAGGGCTCCTAAATTGTCGCAGGTCTGTTTCAAGATTGCAAACGACTTTCCGTAGTATTTGCCATGGCCGCCCGCTCCCCGTTTCGCCACGGCTTTTGACGCGGCCTTCTTGCGCAAACTGGCGCGCGGATCGCGCGATAACGATATGATCCGGCGTCCATGATGTTTTTGTAACACTCACGATCGAGCGCGGCGCAGGGAAGAAGCCGATCTTTCCAACTTACGGACCAGCCATGCTCTCGATCACCGAGCGCCCGCCTATATTGCCAAAAATTTCTCAAGAACATTACCAAATATGCCAATATCAACTTTAAAATCATCATACAAAAAATTTGCATTTTCGCCAGTAATTCCATTGAAATGCCAATAGGCATGTTGCTTTATGGATGCAATATCGTAATAAAAATGATCAATATAGTTATTTGGGCAAATATGTAGCACTTTTGTACCAGGTTCACAGAATATTGTATTCGTGAGGCTCGCGCCATATACGCCAACAATTTCTGACGCCCCCTTGAAGCACTTTACTTGCTCCGCAAATGACATGCCTCCAACGAAGACACGAACGTAGCCCAGAGGCTCCAGAGCAGCATACACTTCATCTTCGTTTGTGAGATGTCTCACAGTTGCGTCTTTTCTCGACACAAAAATTTTGTTTTGAAAACCCGCAGGAATATCGGAAGCAAGACGATTCACGACATCCACACTCCAAGGAGAGATATAGCCAGGATGCATTGATAATGGAGATATATATAAAGCGCGCCTTACTTTCGTAAGAATATCTGGATATCTGTGTATATCTACCCAATCGATACTTTTATCGAAAACCCCGATATGAGATAAGGTGCCATTGATAATTTTCGAATTGCGATATTGTGCCGGAATACATATGCCAATATTTCCAGAAACAATATCTTCCAGCAATGGCCACACTTTTGGAAACATCTCTACTAACCAATGACCGTAATTGAATAAGCCCGGTTGCTCGATCATCAGAACTGGCCTATCCATCTTTGATTCATAAACTTCCCCAAAATCAGCATTATCGATATTCTTCAGGTATTCATCAACTTGACTGAGATACGGCGCGGGAATCGGCTTCAATGTTTCGGAGACAAGATTCCCGTTGGAAAGCAACGCCCCGTGAGGCAACAGGCTTACGTCGTCAAACGCATACAATTTTATCTGAGGAACGCTGACAACGCCACGCTGCTTATATTCAGAGAGCGTTCGAACACAATTGGGTGTAAAAGATTCTTTATTTTCGCAAACAAATTCGGTTCGCGTAAATTCGGTAGCCTCCGTGATGGTTTTACATCCGTTGTGGAGGCCAAATGCGTCAGCCCAAGATGCCGCTTTTGCATATTCCTGTTCCGCGGAAGCTGTCGGAAATGTCGCAAGCCCCCTCCTCGCAATCGGCTTGAGGGCCGATTCTTTCCCGCCGATCGCCTTCTGAACCATCGCGAGAATGTCGGCGCAAGGTTTTATATTGAAGGCTTCTTTGCAAAGGATCACGTCTGCGTATTCGAGGCGGCTAATCTGCTCTATTTTGCGCTTACCCAATGACGATGCGTGACGACTCTGACGCCACAGCACCAATTGACCATGATTTTGCTGAACAGTCGCATATGACCATTGCTGGAAGCTCGATTGAAGCAGAAATACAAGCTTATATACATCACCCATCCAGCTACGATCCCGCATTCCGAGGTCTTGCCATAACTTGGCAACGATTGTTATGTCGGGGAGCGAAGCAACATAGGAGTTCGGAATCACGTCATCGATAATGATGATACCGTTGGGCTTCAGGCGCGCGATCGAATTCAGGAGATCGCGAAAGACCTGTTCGAAAGTGTGCAGGCCATCTATGAAAATGACATCGAACAAATTGTTCTCTTGTGCAAGCTTGGAGAAGTATTCATCGCTACTGATGGGGAAATATTTCAAAATCTGGCCATTTTCGATTCCGTCAGTTGCATTACCTCTAAAAAGCGGGTCGACGGCCACCTTGACATCCGCGGAGACGTTATTGAATGTTTCGCCGCGGCCATCGCCAATTTGTAGGTAATGTGGAGATTCATAGAGACTCAAGAACATTTGTAAGACTTGGGCGCGGGAAAGCATTGCCATCCTCTTCATTTGCAATTTCTGGATCAGGACATACCCTGTGGTCTCGTGGAGGAAAAGGTCATCCTAGCACGCGCCCGAGAGTTCGGCACGCGCTTCGGTACAATACTTGTAAAATGGGCTTCAAAATGTTTCCTGAGCCCTGTTTGATGAGATGCAGCCACTTCTCGCCGCTATCGCCTACGCGCGCATGGCGATGACATACATGCTCGACAAGTCGTCTTCCGCGATATTCCGAAAGTGATATGCGGCAAATTTTTTGTAACTTGGGAAGAATATCTCACGAAACGGTTGGGAAAGCCCGAGTCCATTAGCATAGTTTTGGAGAGTCGATAGTCCAAGCGGGTCAAAATGCCAAGGTAGTACGGTCAACGAAGCAAACCCCGCCTCATGCGCGGCGCACTCAAGATCGTTACGCCAGAACAGGTGTTTGTCTTCCCGGCTTAAAGTTACCTCATTCGGAAACATGAGCCCGGATCGTCTTTCCGAAATCCAATGCGCAAGCACTCTGACGTCCCGAGGGCTTAAGTCCGCGCCGCGCCCGAGCAAATAGGCCAAAGCGTCGTTCATCGCCAGCGTCATAGAATCATGAAACGGCGCAACCGGTTCGACGAACAACGCCATTCCGGCCGGTTTCAGCGCCTTGCGCATGTTGGCAAAGAACGCAGGATAGTCAAGAATATGATGCACAACAGAATTAGCAATGCACAGATCATAGGCGCCATCGCCAAATATCTCTTCGCGGCCACTATAGGTCGCCAAAAAAATGCGCGATATTTTTTCAAGAGAAAGGCTTTCTTCGAGCCGTGCTCGGCACACTCCCAACATCTCGGGCGAGATATCGGTGATCACGGCGCGATCAAACTCTTTGCTCGAGAGCATTCCGAGCGTAAGCAATCCCGTGCCAGCTCCGATTTCAAGAATTTCTCCAAGAGAATCCGGAAATATACCGCCGGCGATACGCTTCAAATGATCGAAAAGGCGTAGCGACGCTTCGAGTGAGACATGTTTTTCTTTATCATAGGCCAAAACATTTAGCGCGGTATTGTCTCGTCCCGCGACAAAGTCAAGAATGCCGCCGCGTGCGGAAAATGATGCTCCGCATTTCACACACTGCGTTAAGTTTGCGCCAAAATCCAATGTGCCGGGTTCACGGCAATTTGGACATTTCAGCAAGGTGCGGAAGCCAGCGATATTTTCCGCTTTGTTGACGACGCGATTTTGCATTTCGCTTCCTAAACCAAATTATGCGCCGCAAACAAGTCCGTCTCGTATCATCGGGGGAAGGCATCGGCCCCATCGAAGCCCGACGCGTCATATTCTCGACTGGATTTACCTTACGATGCCGGTTCAGCCAATGACAGGCGCAGCCGAATCGTGGCCGCAGCGGGCAAAATGTGATTTTCGGCAAAGCGGCCAGCGCATTTCTTGCTGCGGCGACCGCCGCCGATGGAGAGAGCGATGGACCGCAAGTCAGGATGGGCAACAGCGCTATCGCGGCCGGCGGCCTCCGCGCTTGCGGTCAACCTCGCGGTGATCCGCGCAATCCTGTTGCGCGATATCAGCGTGGTCGCGGGGTCATATGGCGCGGGCTTTCTCATCTTGTTGCTGATGCCTCTTGGGCATCTCTTAATCGTGGTGGCAATCTACACTGCTTTAGGCAAAAAAGCGCCCGTGGGAGCAGACCAGTTCGTTTATTTTGGCGTATCGATTCTTCCATATGTGGTCTATACTTATTCGGCGCGACAGATCGTTATGGCGCTGAAGATGAACGGCCCGCTTCTTCACTTCAGCCGGGTAAAGCCGTTCGATATTTTATTCGCCAGAGCAATTCTTGAGTTTGTCAATTCGATAATCGTCGTTATTGTGATAGTGACGATATTATCCATGGTTTCCGACGGGTTTTCCCCGCGGGATTGGGCTGGCTTCAGTTTCGCGATTGCGGGCGCATTCTATTTCGCATTTTCGTTTGGCGTTTTGAATGCCCTGATAGCTCAGGTTGTTCCAATTTGGAACATGCTATTCTTTCTTACCGCCACTCTTATGTGGATATCATCAGGCATTATTTTCTTTCCAGCGGCGATTCCTGAGCCATACTCGAAATGGCTTTCTTTCCTCCCGTTGCTTCAATGCATAGAGTGGATCCGTTATTCCTATTACGAGGACTATCCAGACAAGATCCTCAACATTCCTTATCTTTTGACCTTTTCGACGGCTTGCCTGGCGATCAGTTTGATTTCAGAGAAGCTCGGCAGGCGAGCGCTCCGCTGAGGCAGCGATCCGCACGCTACTGGTTTGTCGGGAACATATCTGAGAAATTGCAATTCCGCGATGTCCAGAAAGGCCTGATCAATTTTCAACGGTCCTTCAGTGCGGAAGGCTTCAAGAGTCCATACGCTTGGATATCCGTTCACGGCCGGGCACGCGCCATGCAGCTCCATCCCATGGAGCGCCGGATCGTCGCTGACGCCGAAAGGACAAAACTCGACTCTCGAGAATCCGACGGCAATAAGCATGCGATGCAGCATGGGCTTCGACCAGAGAAACTGATGGCTCCAGCCGTGAAACGCCCGGTTGACCGCAGATGTCTCCAGAACGCGCCGCTCATCATCGACGACGCCGACATCGAAATGCGTCACCAAAACATACTCGAGCGCGGGCGTCGAAAGCCGAAACCTCCCTCTGGGACTGAGGGCGGCCGCCGAATTCCGCAGGAAATTGATTGCTCCAGCCAGCGGCAAATGCTCGAGAAAGTGCTCAGAGTAAATATATTCCAGCGACGCCAGATCATCGAAGGGAAGAGTGGCATCCCGGACTTCGTCAACGGAGGGAAAGTTCTGAATGTCGATATTGTGCCATCCTTCGCGACGATGGTGCGGCCCGCAACCTACGTTCAGTCTAAGCATTGTCATCGGCTCCATATTTTCCCCGCTTTGGACGGCGCACCATAGAAGACCGTATCCAGAAGGGCTAACGTGATTTCTCCACGACCTCATGGGACAGGCGGAGCAATCGCTTCCTTTTGTGGGACACCGCAAGCAGGCGCAGAAGAAGGCCTGCCCTCCTAATATTGCAATTACGCTCAAGATCTGGGCTGGTGATGGATCGACGGCATATGCGAAAATGATAAGCAGCATGAATCAGAAAGCCGCCGCCAAAGTCCCTCAAATGTGAAGCAATTTCTCTATGGAACCACTTTTTAAACTTGTCGACGTTGCCATCGTAAAGGATGAGGCCTCATATCTCGAGGAATGGATCTGCCATCATCTGAATCTCGGATTCGAGCATTTCGTGGTTTTTGACAATGGATCTACTGACGATACGGCCGATATTCTCAAACGCTTTATTAACTACGGGATTGTCACCTACATTCATTGGCCGCTTTTTCCCGGCCAGATCGACGCCTATGGCTTCGCGCTGCGTGCTTTCGGCCATATGTCAACATGGATGAGCTTCTTCGACATCGATGAGTTCTATGTTCTAAAAGAACATGCCACGATCCCTGACTTGCTCGCAAATGTCGATGCCGACCAGCTTTTAGTTTTCTGGAAGATGTTCGGGCATTCTGGCCATCGCGTCCGCCCCTCGGGCTCCATCGTGGAGAACTACATACATTGCGAGGAGAATCTCGCTGGCATAACCAAATGCCTTGTCCGCCCTGCGAGCGTGCGCATGGTACACGTCCACAACTGCGAGACTACAACGAACAAAACCGTCAACGACTCGGGACTACGCCTAAGTGAGGTGTGGAACCAAAAAGCAGAGTTCCGCTCGGAAAGGCTGATCCGGTTAAATCACTATTTTACCCGATCCTACGAGGAATATGCCGCGAAAATTTCACGTGGGCAGGTTGACGGCCGGTCAGAGAAGAGGCTGGAGCCCTTTTCGAGATATGATTTTACAGCGTCCGACCCGTCCCTCGTAGCAACTGCGTCCGTCACCAAGACCGTCATTGAGGCCTTCCGCCGGCTCCCGCCCCAGCCGCATAGGTACGGCGGCCTGTCTCGCCTTGGCTCAATCTCTAACCCGCGCAATTTCCTGCTCTTCGCCTCTCAAGCGGCGCGTGACGCCATCGCGGCCATCGCGCCCACAAATGGCCAGTTGCATGGTTACTGGTTCGGCGCTCTGGCCTATTTCTCTGACGTTTCGGTTGCGGAGAGGCTCGCGGCCTGGGCAGACGTTCGTCGCGCGGATTGGGCAGTCGCTACAAATTCCGCCGCCATCGCGACAACAAGTGGAGCGGACCGTCAACGATTCTCGTTCAATAATGGAACGATGTTAAGGAGCGAACGCCCAGTCGAGTTTCTTGCCGAAGGTGAAGATCCGCAGGTCATTGTTCAATGCGACGCTCCAGAAACAACGGGGAATTATTGGATCAGTGCGATTATGCGCGCGCCAGCGGCTACGACGGTAGACGCTTTGTGCTTCGGTAAAAATGCACACGGGACCGAGATGTACGATAGTCGGGCGATTCACTTGGCTCCCGGCCTTTATTTGGTCCTCCTTATGATCAATGACGAACCCCTAAAGGCAAATTCAGTTCGCTTGGACCCCGGCTCGGACCCCGGTCTCTACGAATTGTGGGACTTGACGGTCTTCCGCGGTTTGTGAGGCGGCCGCTTGGGAGTGATGGCTGCGCTGTCTGGCGCCAGCGCTGATGAGACATATGTGGACGGTGACCTTGCCCATTAGGCATGTCCGGTTGGAGGTTGGCTCTGACCGAACATGAAGACCAGAGAAATGAAGCGCAGCCGTTTGAGCGAATAGTTGACCATCTATGCTTTAGGAGCACAAAGATATGCACGCATCAGCTATGAAAGCCGGCAAACTTTTTTTTCAACTTATTGGCAAAGTGCATATACAAATATTCTCGACATTGGTTCATTTAACGTCAACGGAACTCTGAGGGATGCCGCCCCAAAAAACGCAAGATATACGGGGATTGATCTTGAGGGCGGACCTGGGGTCGACCACGTTCTTACGGACCCTTATTCTTATCCTTTTGCAGATGGATCTTTTGATTGCATTGTCTCCACTTCATGTTTTGAACATGATAGATTCTTTTGGCTGACATTCATCGAAGCATGTCGGGTCACCTCTTTGGGTGGGGTTATTTATATCAATGCTCCTTCGAGCGGTGTATACCACGCGTATCCTTACGATAACTGGCGATTTTATCCTGACGCCGGCCTGGCCCTTGAAGCATGGGGCCAGAAAATGGGTCATTCGATTACACTTGTCGAATCGTTTAATGTAGACCCATCAATTGATCCGTTTCAGGATTTTACGATGGTCTTTGCAAAATGTTCAGATTTTGTCCCAAAAAGCTATATATTCGAATGTATGGATGGCGCGGTAAATGTTAGACGCGGATCGAGGAAAGACTGACGCAAGCCGCAGACCTGTTATTTTTGATTTTTTCCTTGTCCGAAAAAAGTTTAGCTTTTGATGCGCAAGCTACTTTGCGGAGGCAATGCTAAGCAAGTCGGAAGTTCTAATTGTACGGTAAGAAGAAGTCGCGCGTCAGCGAACATAGTTTCGCGCGAATATCGAACACTGGTCTGTTATTCACGCAATTTATGAGCGGCATCCGGTGCGGGACCGCAGGGCCTGGAGGCGGATGGAAAGCAACAAACAGCGCTATTTTGGCGTGGCCCCGCCCGAGGCGGAAGCGCTCGGTTTTGCGGTCAGATTCTCCTCTCATCGTCCCATCGCGGCGAGAGCTTCAGACCTGCAATTATGCTCGATCGCTCAAGCGGGCGCCTGAATTATTGTTGAATTGGAGGTCGCGAGTGTGGCGAGGCGATGTGCGCGCGGGTAAGGCACCTGTTAGATTCAGAGCCCGCGCGTCCGGCGCGCGCTCTATTGTGTTCCTGGCGGCTGCGCTCCTAGCTGCTGGTCAGGGACGAGCGGCGTCAAACACGCATCAGAGCGCCCCCCCTCTCGCCGGGACCTACGTCAGTCTTGCAGAACACCCACGTGTCTTCACAACGCTGGCTGAGCTTGAGGGCCTTGCAAAGCGGATCAATTCGCCGGACAGCTATTCCGGGCAGCGCTTTGGCCAACTGGCGACGCAGGTCGCCGGCGATCTTGCTGCGAACAAAATTTGGGATGCGACCTACTCGGGTTGCAACATAGAGACATATCTCTACGTTTTTTCCTTCGAGCCGCAGGATCCCGGACACGCCGCAACGATTCATAGCGATCTGCATCTCGATCCATCCGCTAGGCCTCCGGCTGGCGCCGCGGTCGTCGCGGCTCGGCTTGCGCTTTATGCTGCGCTAGTAAAGGCCGGCGCCGCGATGCCAGCGAACGCTCCGAGCCCCGATCGCGCGGTGGAACTTTCCAAGCGCATCCTACTTGCCTGGGCTGAGCGTGGCTTTCGGGACGAGAAAGGCGCATTTCTGAGATCGGCATCCCAATTCTGCCTTGGCGACGGAAAAATTGACCCTGTGAGCATGACGCAGGTCGGACTTCAGGTCGCTCGCGGAGTCGTCTATTCCGTCCAAGCTCAGGATTTTCTCTTGTACCTGGGCGCCGTCGATGACGAAGAGGTGCGACCTCTCAATACGTTTCACGCTGCAATGTATGAGCTGATCCGCAACGCCCTCAATTACCGGTTTGTAGATCATCTTGATTTGGACTGCAATCACTACAGCAATCATGTCGGGGCTCAGCTCACAGGTCTTCTTGCGGCTGCGCGTCTACTCGATGACAGATCGAAATTCGAAGCGGTGCTGGACGGTGGAAATCCGTCAATTTCCGTAACATTGCCTTGGACCGCCTATTTCGAAAGAGGCATTTACGGCAACGATGCCCCCCCTAATGCCTGTTACAACAATACAGGACCTGACGGCCTTGTGAGTCGGCCCTTCTTTCAAACTGACGCAGTTGCGCCTGGCGAGATCGACGATCGATACAGAAACTCGAATGCATCTCACGGTATCGGCTATCCGATGTTCACGTTGGAGTGGCTCTACGATATGGCGGAGATCCTGCGAATCGCCGGCTACGACGCTTATGGCTATCGCGGCGCTCATGGACAATCGATTGAAATGGCGACGCAATACTACGCCTGTTATGCAAGGAACGCCGGGTTTGGAAAACTCGTTACCTCCGACAATGGCCGCGCCTGTCCAAATTTTTCACAATACGTCGGCAAGGCCGTGAATGGCGTAGACGGAAACATCTTAATCGGCGCCTATCGTTTTCCCGCCGACCTTGAAATAACGGACCTAGAACCGTCCGCGAGGACGTCTGCCCTATCAGGAGCGTTCGCGACGGACGCAGTTCGATTCGGCCGATGGCGGGATTGATCTTGCCTGTCGGGCTTCGGCCCCTGCAAGATTTGTGTAGACGGTCTCCCCGCAACGCAAAAGCGGTCCGAACGACGCCGATTTTATGCAGCTTTCGATCGAGCAATTTGGCTCGACCTTAAGGCCCCTGATGCGTCCTATTTTGTAGATCGGCAAGTAATAGGCTCGCTCGCGAAAGGCTACTCTCATCAAATGGGATTCGATGAGCGTTGACAGAGGCGAGAGCATTGGCGACGTGTTGCATTTGCATGAATTCGTTTGGAGAACGACTGTCGCCAATCTCAATCAATTCGCAACCTTTCGGGGCAAAAATGCAGTTATGCATTGCGGAGCCTGGAAAACCGGCAATCGTTGCCCCATCGTTATATGCCTCCATTTGTTGCTCGATGTCGAGGGTCTCTGGATAAAGGATTTCGAACCCCGCAGCATGGAAGATCTCCTCGAACGCAGCGACATTGGTGACGCGACTGAAGGTCGACTGAATCCGGGATAGAAACAACTTCCTGCTGCCGCGCAGACGACCGCCGAAACGAGCATAAAAGGGAGCAAGCGCGGCGTTAGCGCTTCTATTTATGACCCAAAGCTGTTCCGGAATGGAAACGTCATCGAATACAACCTCCTCGTCGAGGAAAATTATCTTGTCACGTGGGATTCCAACCCGCTGGAGGAAGAATTCATGGAACTTTTGAATCGCAGTGATGCCTTCACCGAAGATGAAGGGATAGAAGGCATAATTATCATAAGGCTCGCCTCCTGGCAGCGACCAACATCTGGATAAGGTCTCCGTGATGAAATGGCCGTAGTGATTCATGAAATGCCCGAGGAAAATGGATCGCCCCGAGACGCGGCGCCTTTCCTTTTTAACTGCCTCGTCGGGTAGCCGCATTGGACTGATACTCAACACATGGTCGCCCACAAGTCCCCCTTGACGTTCAGAGAGTGGGATGAGGTCGCCATTCATGTCGTAGAGCGCCGCATCGACAAAGAACCGGCAATGCGCAAAACTGCGGTCTACGGCGCACATGTCCTGACCGCTACGCCGGCGAAAGGCGCAGGACCGCACATCTCGTAGCCGAACGAGCTTAGGTTCGTGATATGTAAGGTGTCCTTTATCGGCCATGGGCGGCGGTTTCCTGAAAGCTCTAACTTCGCCATGTTCGGCCGAATTCCTCCAGCCGCGCATGTGAGACGATTGTGCAGTGAGCCTGCAGCCGTATGCAGGTTAGCGCCCCAAAGTTTGAGACGGCTTCAGCAGCGACCGCCTGGCGTTTTCGAGCGTCTCGATGACGTCCATTATCTCGGCCGCGCGGACATCGAAGCTGTGATCCTGGCGGATGCGCGCCGCCAGCGCCGCGCGCTCCGCCCGCCGCGCTTCCGGTTCCGTTCGTAACGCCTGAACCAGCCCAGGCAGCTCCTTTGCGTCCGAATAGGTCGCGACGAGATCGCCGAACAACTCGCTCATTCCAGGAACCGGATCGCTTATGACGCGCGCTCCACTTGCCGCACAATCGAAAAGGCGGTTTGAGATAAATCCCTTTTCACGCATATCGTCCCAGTGGTCATTTAAAACCACGCCAGCATATCGGTAATGAGAGGCGAGTTCCGTATTTGGGAGATGTTCCTTTTTGACGTATTTGTCTGGCAAAAAGCCCCTCCAGCCCTTGCCATAAACAGACATGTCAAGACCGGATACGTAGGCGTCTTTGACGATCCGCCGGAATACGTTGCGCGAGTTGCCGACAAACAGCACGTCCGCAGTCGTATTCGGCTCCTCGACCTCATCGTGAAATAGCTCAGGATCGGTGCATTGCAGCAAGGGCGTGACGGGGACGTTGATCTGCGTCGCCAGGTGCGTCGCAAAGGCCTCGGACGCGACAAAGACGTGGTCGTAGCTTTCAAACTCGCCGACGCTGAGTTCGTTCGGATGACTGATGACCCAGGCAAGATTGATCTGATCGGCTCTTGGATTATACCGCGTTAACCCCCTGAGAACGAGGACGACGTCGTCGCCCAGCGTTCGTATCCCATACCAGGAATCGAGGCAGTCGATCCGCACGGTGTGACCTTTGCGCCGGAATGCCTTTTTCAACGCGAGTGCGAAATTATAATCGCCCCATTCCTCGCGAACACTCGGGTTCGGTGTGCCGATCTTGATAGCGACGCGCAACTGTGAATGGCCCGCAGCCTTCAAGAGATCGAGCGTTTGGCGCGCTCGATGCGCATAGGTGTGAGATTCGAGCACTTTGCGACGCAGTTTTTCGACCAGCGACTGCCGTGCATCCTCGTCCTGCAGATAGCGCCACAATAGCGCCTCAAGCTCTTGCCTTGTGCTGTATGTTGGCAGCAGGCCGTCAAACAGCGTTTGGGGGCCTTCGACGCAATTCGTGATGACGAGCGCGCCCGCGGCAAGGGCGTCGAAGACGCGACTGTTCACCGATCCCCACTGCTTAGTAGCCGAGTTTGCGTCATCTACGACGATCTTCGTGCTGGCGTAAACCGCAGCCATGCGCGAATAGGGGAGCTGCCCGCGACTATAGGGAGCGAAATTCGGCACCTGGTCCCAGTTCTGCCCGAAAACAGCAAACCGAAAAGGAAGCGCCGCCGGGTCGAGTCTGTTGATGATATCGCGAGGGTATCCCCAGAAACTTCCGGTGAAGCAATAGTCGGAGGCGAGATCCTCCGCCGCCTCCCCTGGCGCAAAACTCTCTGGGTTAGTCGCGATGGGCACAATCTCAACTGGCGCGGAGAGATGCGTCGTCAGATACGCCGCGGCCTTGGCCGAGGAGGCCCACATGAGATCATATGAAGGTTGAGCCGCCCAGGTTTCGATCCAATTACGGGCCCAGCCGATCTTCAGAAGATGCATCCCAGCATTGGTGATCTTCCCAAGATCATATTCGCTTCGCATCACGACAAGCACGTCGATGCCCTGCAGATCATACCAGTTCTTTTTCTCTTCCAGGTAGATGATTGTGGCGTCGACGACCTTGACCAACTCCCTGGCGAGCTCTTTGGCGGTGAAATAATCGCCCGCCGCAGTGGTGTCGCTCGCCTCCGTCACCGCAAAGGCGATCCTGGGGGCGTCGGAATTCCAATATCCTGGCCGCGCAAACAATTCCTCCCGCTGCCGGCGTCGCGCCGCGTAGCCGTAACGGCGTTCCAGAATGCGCCGGTTGCGAAACATGGTCTCTCCCGACCAAACGCCGGACTTTCTTCGACTGTAGCCGCGCAAGTGGTAAGCGGAAAGATGGTTGGCGCTGACGACCTCTTTGCCGAGGCGCAGGACCGCGCCAAGACAAAAATCAATGTCTTCGTAGCCGTAAATGTAATCTTCACAAAAGCCGCCGAGCGCCTCGAAGTCACCACGACGGCAGATCATGAAAGCCCCCGTTACGGAGGGAACCTTCCAGGCTGAACGATGCACGTCGTGCAAATGCGGCAAGTAGCGCGTCTCGACCGGATGGACCGAGCGATCTGTCGGATGCGGCGAGTAATGCACGCCGAGGTGCTGAATGAGGGGTGGCGAAAAGCTACTTTGCCCGAGCGGCTTATCGAGCAGGCAAACGCCAACCACGCCAACGCTCGGGTCCAGAAGCATGTCCACCGCGCCCCCGAGGAAATCCTGCAAGAACGAGATGTCATTGTTCACAAAAAACAGAAACTGCGCATCGGTGAGACGCGCGCCGAAGTTATTCGATTCAGAGAAAGTGAAATTTCTGCCGCGAGCGGCAAATTTGATTTGCAACAGCGCTGACCAGCGCTGGCAGACACTTTCGCTATCATCGCAAGACCCTTGATCTATGATCAGGATTTCAACATTCGGATAGGAATTGTGCCTGTGGAAAGAAGCGAAAAACTCCTCAAGAAGACTGGCGCCGTTGAGGTTAAGCACGATGAGGGCGCAGAGCGGTGGTTCGCCCTCCCCTGCAGGAGACCTATTTGGGGGGGGGGAGGTAAATGTTCCGGCCGACCACCGCCTGGTCCGCCTGAGCATTCTCGACAACGCCGTTGACCGTCGGAAGCAGCGTATGCTGCGCGTTGCCGATATCGCCTTTGATATTGCGCGGCGACACCCTCAAATTAAGTGGCCGGAGAGGCCGGTAGTTCGGCGGGATCTCAAAGTGGAAAGCGTGGAAGCCGTGATCTTTAAAATGCAGCTGCAAATCTAAGCGGAAAGTGGACGTAAAGGTGGATGCGAATAGATGATTATCTATTAGCAAGTCGAGCTGGATCGGGTGATCTGGCGTAAGAACGCTGCGGGCCCACCCTGACACCTCGGTGGCGCTCCAAAGGTCAACATTTCCGGCGACGTCGCCTGGAAGAAACGTAGCGAGACTGAGCGACGGAGGAGTCGGCACAAGGGGCACCGCCACTATTTTCGTATTGGCGTGCCGGTTAAGTGGTGTGCGGGTTGCGGAGACGAGCACGGACAGAGAGTCGAGATCAGCGCCTTCCGCCGATACGACAATGCGAAAACCACGGTTTATGTAACCTGCGCCGAGAAGCGGCAGGTCTTCGCGAGAGCAATTTGCCGTTACTGTCGCCAGGCTGCGATCACCCGACACGACCTCGACATCGACCGGCATCAGCGGTTCGGCGAGGTCTCGGACCCAACCTTCTACTTTAAACTCATCGCCTCCGAGGGCCTGGATTTCGTCGATGTATCCTTCAAAGCGATCTGCTGCATCGACGACAACAGGTTGCCGCGTAAGCGGTGCGCCATTTGCCGATGCCCGGACCTCGACCGACCAACGGCGGCTCTCAGGCGTTGGAGACGGTAGATCGACGCTGAAACCAACAGGAAGCCGAAAAGGGACGCCCTCTTGATCGAAGGTCCAGAAGCGTTTGGCTTCGCCCCGCCACCACTGCTGCCCGTCGACCAGGACATCGATGTTTACGGCGGAATCTGTATTGCTGGGTTGTACAACCCAACCCCGTATCCGACACCCTCCTTCGCTCTCAGCATGCCCAATGAGTTGCGTCCCGAGGTCGATATTCTCGAATCGCGGCGAGGGCTTTCCATCTTCCGCCTCTGCATTGCGGTTCGGCGAGGCTATCTTGCCGCCAGCGTCCGCGAGGCGCCGCAGCCAGGGCAGAATTCGGTCGCCGAGCGGTTCGGCTTCGCCCGCATCATTCCGCGCGCCGAGATCCGTTTTCGTTTTGCGGGGTGCAGTCGCTTCGTCTTCGGCGATTTCTTGAGGCATCCGATCCGATTCCGTTTCTGCCTGAGCACCGATGATACACCGGAACGTAAGCCGCGCCCGCTGGACGCCCAGTTCGGCGAAATCCGAACAAGACGAAATTTCCAGCATGTTATTGCACCAATGCCAGTGTATACTCCTTTTGCCCGAGTTCCTCCGCGAACGTCAAGGACTAAGAAACGACAAATTCTTGCCATATCGGTGCGATAGATTACTGCTTTGGCGTTTGCTCGGATGGTCATACCCAAATGATTATTTTCGATCGGCCGAACTCTTCAGTCAAGCGAGGGTAATCGCTTATTCGCGGTCGCGAGCCGAATGCGCGCATGGGTTGATGCGGCGACGGACGCTCTCCAAAGTTTGGAGTAGGCGGCGGATAAGGTTGAAACTCAACAGAAAGGGATCGATCCGGGCGTGTTTTGGGCAACGGCGCCAATTCGATTGCGCCCTGCGCAACGATATGGCCGGTGGCGAGAGACGTTTTGGTTCAATTGCTCGCGCAACCAGGAAAAAACTCCTTCTTTGATCACTCTTTAAAATCAAATGGAAAATTTACGGTTTGCATTCGATCGGAATAGTTCTGCTTCGCCGCCGCTCGCCACAAGCTTTCTGCGTCGAAATATGTCATCGTATGAGTTGTAATTGCCGGTGGCAGCGAGGCGTTAGCTCTGAATGACCCCCGAAATCAGGCATGACGTCGCTTCGGAGAGATTGCCAGGCCTGCGCTTTTCCGCGGGCCTTCTCGGCGTCAGGGCTGGGGCCCGTCTGTCGATCCGGCAATTTACCGCCATCGCAGTCAGCGCCGCAGGCGTGTGGCGGAGATTTGGACGCGGCGCCATCGAGACGGAGAGCGTCGAGGGGGATGACGACGCGCCCTGGTTCTGGCAAAGCTTCGTCATCCTCGTCGCATTGCCCGTGGCCGCGAGCATTATCTATTTCCATTTTCTGGCGTCGGATCAGTTCGTCTCCGAAACGCGGTTCGCTGTCCGCGGCGCGACCGAATCGCTCGCGGGCGCCGACGCGCTTGCGGCTTCGGGCCTAGGCGCATTGGGCAGCCTCAGCGCCAATCAGGACGTTTTCATTCTCGCTGATTACATACGCAGCCAGAAGATCATTGACGAGGTCTCGAAAAAGATCGACCTCCGCGCCATTTTCAGCGCGCCGGGAGCCGATTTTCTTGCGCGATTCGATCCTTCGTTATCGGCCGAAGACCTTCTTCGCTACTGGCGAAAAATGGTTGATCCGGAGATGGAAGTCGCTAGCGGCATCCTGACCATACGGGTCAGGACCTTTTCGAGCGCGGATTCAGTCCGCCTTGCACGAGCCATTCGGACCCAATGCGACCTTCTCATCAATCAATTGCTCGACCGCATGCGACGTGACATGGCGGAGCGTGGAGAAGCTGAAGTCAAGGCCGCGATGGAAAGACTCGCCGTGAGGCGCGTCCGCCTGGAGCAGTTCAGAAACGCGCGAATGTCGCTTGATCCGCTCGATTCCGCCCATTCCTTGAGCGATACGATCACGGAGCTGCGGCGCGATCTCACTGAGGTGGAAGTGAAGCTGGCGAGCGCGCGCAGCTCGCTCGACGCCGACGCTCTTCAGATCAAGATACTGGAATCGGATTGGACCATCCTGTCCTCTCAGATCGCCGCGCTCGAAGCCAAGATCACAGGCCGCTCCGCTGATCCGACAACCGAGTCGGCGGCCTTGGTGGACTATGACCGACTTCAGGTCGACAAAACTCTCGCCGAAGACAGGGTCACGCTCGCGGAGAAGCTCCTCGATGACGCGCGCGCCGACGCCAGGAGCCGCCACATCTATCTCGTCTCCATCGAAGATCCGACGACGCCGCAAAGTTCCCTTTTTCCGCACCGCGGCTCCGCAATTTTGAATATCTTCTTCGGCGCATTCACGCTCTGGTCGGTCGTCGCGCTAACGGTCGCCGGCATCCGCGATCACGCAAGATGAGAACCGCGGCAAAGAAAAATGCGCGGTTGAGCCGGTCGACCTTCTCATGAGCGAGGCGAAACTTGAGACGAGGCCCGACGGTCAGCCTCCAGCTGGAACGACGGGCGAGGCCGCAGTCGAGCATTTCGTCCTGCGCGAGGACATGCGCCGCGTCACAGTCCCGATCGATCAATTCGGCTCGTGGCGGTGGCATCAGCTGTCCTTCGCGTTTTGCGTCCTCCTGCCCACTCTGATCGCGGGCGTCTATTACGGACTAATCGCCGCCGACAAATACGCCGTCGAATTTCGCTTTAGCGTGCGTTCGGCGAGCGATCTCGTTGGCGAAAAGAACCTTGTCGCGACGCTCCTTGGCGGCGGCGGCCAGACCGACATCGGAAGCCTGCCCTATATGACAGCGAGCTATTTGCGCAGCCGCAATGTCGTGCGCGAACTCGACGCCAACGGCTTTCTGCGCGCAATTTACTCGCGCCCCCAAGCGGATTGGTTCTCGCGCTTCGACGCTTCCAAAACTGACGACGCGCTCCAGAACTATTGGCAATCGATGATCTCCATCAGCGTCGACCGCATTTCCGGACTAGTTCTGGTGCGCGCTCTCGCCTTCACGCCGGACGATGCGATGGCCGTTGCGGAGGCTCTGCAGAAATCGACCGAACGCATGGTCGACAGCGTCGCGGATCGCGCGCGCAAGGACGCCCGCGCCTCGGCGGAGCAGGAAATGGAGCGCGCGGGCGCCCGCTACGCCGCCGCCCTGACGGGCCTTCGAGACGTACGAAATCAGGAAGGAACGATCGATCCGCAACAGACGATCGATCTGGCCGCGACGACGCTTCTCGGCGTTGTCAAGGACAAGCTCGCGTTGGAGCGGCAACGTGACGCCAATCTGACGCTGCTGTCGCCAGACGCGCCGCAACAGAAGGTCCTGTCCGATCAGATCCACGCCCTCGATGCTCAGATCCTCGCGCAAACGGAGGCGCTGACCAGCCAGAAAGGCGAAGCAAAGACCGCCGCGCAAACCATCTCGCAATTCGAACGGCGCGAGTTGGAGCGCCTCTTTTCGGAGCGTCTTTTGAAAGTCGCGCAGGCCGCTTATGAAAAGGCGCGCGAGGAGTCCGAGCGGCAGCATATTTATCTCGCGGTTTTTAATCCGCCGAAGAAGCCCGCCGTCGCCGAATACCCGAACCGTGCGAGGGCGATCGCCTTCGTCGGCCTGAGCGCCTTCGCGTTATGGGCTGTGATAATGGTCATGATCGCCGGCGTTCGCGACCGCATGCACCTAAACTAGCCACGCAGTCGCGGGGCGGTTCAGCAATCCAGGAAGCAAATGTTATTCAGCATCGACGAGGATTTGGGCGAAAGGATCATCGGCTGGCTGATGCCGGACAATCCCGCGGCGACTCCGCGCATCATCGTTCATCTCGATCGCGAGCATCGCGTCGCCGTCGAAGCTTTCGTCTACCGCCCCTTGCTGAAGGAACAGGGGCTCCATAATACCGGCATCTGCGGTTTTGTCGCGGATGAATCGAATTGCCCCGGAATTGGCGCGGCCGCCGATCTGAAGATTACCGACGGCGAGAACAACGTTCTGATTTATCGGAGGCATCAGGGCGACGATCTCATCGAACGAAAATTCTTGCGACTCGAAACGCAGTTGTTCCGCGCTTTCAGCGTCGACGAGGCGCTGATCGACCGCTTCCAGATGCCGTATCGGGCGTTGGAACTTCTGCCAGAGGAGACGACCCGGTCGATTTTCGCCATTCCGTTCACGAACTCGATCTTCGCCTCGGGCCGAATTTTCTGGCGCGTGTGGGAGCCGCTCCTGCACGATCGCGGCTTCAAAATCGGAATCCTGCTGCGCGATCCGTTCGAGGAAATGTCGGAGCGGCTGTTGATCCTGAAATGGGCGTCGACGCCGGAAGCCGCCCCGAGCGCGAACGCGCTGATGCCTGTTTTGCAAACATGCGTTGGAGCTGTGCGCGAGATCGATTTCAGCAATGCCGCCGCGCTGAACGAACTGCTGTCGCACCCCTCGGATGAACTCCGCGCGCTGCTCAATAATCCTCTCGTCTACCAACTTGCGGCTCCAAACGCGTTCGATCCGCCGCCGAGCCCGGCCTCCGCGGCAGCGCTCGATTCTCTGGCGGAATTCGACGCCGTCGGCTTGCGCGAGGACGTCGGCTCCTTCCTCGCCCTCGTCGGCGCCGTACTGGACCTTCCTCAGCCGCTTCCCTCGGTTTCTCTCGCCCCCAGCAAGACGGTGGTCGGTTTTGCCGGCGTCTTACGCGAGATGAGTGCCGCTCGCGACCTGATCCAGCAGGATCTCGAACTCTATGCCGAAGCAAGGCGTGTTCTTGCACCGGCGCCGGCGGAGCCGGCTTGAGCGTTATGATGGGCCGCGCAACGCCTGCTTCGCCGAAGAACGAAAAGACGGCCCTCTCTCTCGTCCCAGCCTCGGACGTCGAAGGCGAGGGGCCGCATTTCGAAGCTCTGAGGGCCCGGCCTTGGCTTGCGATTGAACCAGCTTCGTTGCCGTCGCGTCGAAGCTGGTTCAAATTGCGCTACCGGCTCGGGCTTTATGACCGCCCGGCGCGGCCGATGCTAAGCTTCCGGCGCGGGACGCAGGAAATCGGCTGGAGCCTTCTGCCCGGCCCCGTGCTGGGACGCGGCGAGGGATTGGCCATCGCGCCGCCTGGGACAACCGCCGTTTGGATCTCGCCGGTCGCCCGGAACGGACGATTCAGCTTCATTCTGGAGGCGATCGAGCCAATCGCCATCTGGGACGTTTTTCGCCTCGGGTGGTCGGGGGACAGAGGCCGGTTCTTCAGCGCGCTCGCAACCTTCGCTCTCGGCTGGCGGCCGGAAGCGGAACTGAATTTCCACTGGGCGAGCCAACACACGCCCATGGCTGAGTGGCCAAGCTATCGAAGGCGGCTTTCGGTCGCGCCGGATGCTTGCGGATTGGAGCGCCCGCGTTGTGATTGGCAGCGGGCGCCCGTGGTGAGGCTGTTTGCGCGCCTCGGCGAGAACATGCCTGTCGAACGCGTCGAACGCACAATCGCGGCGCTTCAGCAGCAGAGTTTTCCACGCTGGTCGCTTAAACTCGCTGGCGACGCAGAGCAGATCCAGACGGTGGCGGTCAAGGATCACCGCATAAGCCGCCTCGACAGTTGCGGATTGGACGGAGCGGACGACGACCTCGCCGGGTTCATCGCGTTAGGCGATCGCCTGGCGCCCCACGCCCTCGCCTGCTTCATCGAGGCGATGGCGCGCGAACCGGCCGCGGTTGCCGCCTATTGCGACGAAGACCTGGGGATGGAGCCGGCCTTAAAGCCGGACTGGAGCCCACATTTGGAGTCAGAGGCCGACTCATAATTCTTTTCGGCAATTTCAAGGCATTGCGAGGCGTCGAACGAGGCGGCGGATATGGGCGACCAGCACCCAGGCGACGGCGCTCTCAATTGTCGCTTCGAAGTCCTTGG
>Ga0182014_10002528_pt1 | contig 22925 bp, 22 predicted proteins | sample 612S2DmetaG_FD_120489 | JGI IMG/M metagenome (GOLD analysis project Ga0182014, IMG submission 120489) | Permafrost microbial communities from Stordalen Mire, Sweden - 612S2D metaG | ecosystem: Environmental > Terrestrial > Soil > Wetlands > Permafrost | place: Sweden: Stordalen | collected...
AACATCATCATTCTCAGCACTTGCCCTTCTTTTAATGAACATATCCACCACAGCATTATGGACTCTTTTAAGTCTATACTTGCAGGATTTACTATCATTGGGACCCCAAATTACAGCTATAATAATTTCAGTTGAACCTTTAATGGTAGCAATATTCTCCCCACTCGTAGGACGTTTATCGGATCACATGGATAATAGAATATTATCTGCAACAGGAATGACAATCACATCAATTGGACTTCTAATCCTGTCTTTTATAAATTTTAACACAGGTTTATGGATTATTATTATGGGCTTGATTCTAATTGGTTTAGGTTTGGCTTTATTCGCACCGCCCACAACTAATATATTTATGGGTAGTATGAAACGTGAGAACTATGGTATGGCCTCGGCTACACTCTCCACTATGATATATGCCGGACAAACCTTCAGCTTAGGACTACTCCTTTTAATATTTACCATGTATATAGGTAAAGTTCAGATAACAACTTCCAACTTTAATCAATTCCTTTTCAGTTTAAAAACAGCTTTTATGATTTTCGCATTTCTAAGTGCAGTAGGTGTGATTATTACTATCTTAATGGGTAAACAAACCAATAAAATCATATAAAAAACAGGACCCATATCAAATCCTATAATGATGCGAGTTCTGGTCGCAGAAGATTTTATCAGCGAAGATGCATTTAGTATAAAGCAGTAACAAAAAGTTTGTTTACAAAACTGGATTCCATTATTAAACCTAAAAAAAACAGATATGCAAATGTTTTATAAAAAAAATTAGAGTCATTTATTATGGAACACCTTATAAAGGATTAGATGTAGAAAAAACTAATAAGATTTACTAAAAACTCATAATATGTAATACTTTTATTTAAGAATTTTTCAAATTATAAAAATTGCTAAGTTGCTGTTAAAGGTACTTTAAGGAATCTGAAAAAAGAATATCAGACGTTATTTTAATGTTTAACGGATTCAAAATATACGGTTTTCAGATTTTTTATATTCAATTTTTTATATTCAATAGTAATACTTTTCTTAATTATTCCCGAAAATATTTTTTTTCTAAATATTCTTCTTTAACTATAAATTAATTTTTTTAATTCAATGATTCATTTTTCATTTACTTAAAAAAATTCTTGCTTCATTATAATAAATAAAACTAAAAAAAAAATCTTTTTAGAAAAAATAATGTCATCGGTTTTTACTGCTTGATTGGCGTAAACAGACCCGTCAGACTCTAACTGCAGTAGCTGGTCATCCAAATAAAAAATCCTTAAATTAATTGAACATTCATCTTTATTGAACCTAAAGTTTTTTAAATAAAATTTTTCAAGTTCAAAATCCAATTTTTTACAAACTCTTCTTTATATTATATACATTACGCGTATGACACATTGCTTAACATACCCAGAAATACTCTTAAATCCATAATATTATCTTAATAATGATATTCAGTTAGAATATCCTATTTTTTCATGAATTTACATCTAAATAAGAGGAAATTAATAAAATCATAAAAAAAAACAAAAATTTACTTGGATAGACTATAAAAACTGAAGAATATTATATATTCAAATAATAAAAATTTATGAATATATAGTCCTGAACTTTCAGAGGCTCATAATACACCATAAAACCCCCAAATGTATCACGAACGACAAGCTATCAATTGAAAATTACTACCGACAAACCTATTGCTAATATGAACTTAAAAAAAATAGAAAACATTCAGAATAACCAACCATTTTATTCAACCATATTTCAGCGTAAAGGTCTCTCAACTAATTCTTCAATATTACATAAAGACCCATAGATAGTTACTTCAAATCATAAAATATTTATTAATACAAAAAAAATCATTTATTATCTGTTTCTAATTTTAAATGGGAGGGTTGCTTTTTAAATCATTGTATCTGATGTGAATATATATTTTTTATTCAGTTTTCCTGTTGGAATATGGATATTGTGATACATCTACTTTTAAATTTTGGTATCTGATGTATACGTAAATGTTTCTTGATATCATTGTGGTCACACTTAGGATTAAGAACATTGATAAGAGGAAGTTGGGGTTCCATCCCCATTGGTTGAATGTGTTTTGGCCGTAGAATTTTGCTAATATTATGAAGATCAATATACCTACTGATAAAACTGAACCTCTTGTTAATAAGGAACCATCATCGGCTATTTTAATTTTAATATGATGTCCGATTGCTAATCCAATTAGTAAACCTATTATTCCTCCAATAATTAGTAATGCGTAGTTAGCAGTGGCAGGTAATTCGATATTTACGAAGAGGATGGTAACAAATAGCATGAAGATCATTGTTATTACTGTACGCCATAATTTAAACTTACGTTGACGGAATTGTGATAATAATATTATTAGAATGACTATAATGACTGTTATACTGGTCGCGTCTAAGTTGATACCCATTATTTGCATTGATTGTAACCTCTGAAACTTTAATTTGTATTAAATTTTTATAAATGGTTTTTAATTTTGATTATGTATTTTCAGTTAATTAAATTAACTATAAATAATTTATTTAGAATGGGGTTAAGATGGAGGATAATAAAAGGAATAAGATTCTACTGGTTCTTTTTATTGGGGTACTTATGGGTGCTATTGACATTGCTATTGTAGGTCCCGCCTTACCTGATATTAAAAATTATTTTAATGTTGATAATCGTAATTTGGTATGGATTTATACTATTTATGTTCTTTTTTTTATGATTGGCACTCCTTTTATGTCTAAACTTTCTGATAGGCAGGGTAGGAGATTCATCTATCTTTTGGATGTTTCTTTATTCGGTTTAGGATCATTTATAACGGCTTCTTCACCATCATTAAATATTCTCCTTATAGGTAGAGCTATACAAGGTTTTGGTGCTGGTGGAATTTTCCCAGTGGCTAGTGCTTTTATAGGTGACACTTTTCCACCAGAAAAACGAGGTGGTGCATTAGGCGTTATAGGGGCAGTTTTTGGTATATCCTATCTTATTGGACCATTATTAGGTGGTTTACTTATTGGTTATGGTTGGCGGTGGTTATTTGTCGTTAACTTACCAGTGGCTATTCTAGTGATTATTTTAGGTGTCAAATATTTACCTAAGTCAAGTAAAAAAGTGGAGAATCATTTTGATTGGAAGGGCATGCTCTTATTGGCTGTTTCATTTTCATCGCTTGCTTATGGTATAAATCAGATTAATACTCAGTATTTCTTCGCTAGTATCGACTCAATTAAAGTTTGGCCATATTTTTTAATGTTCATATTACTCTTGTTAATATTTGTTAAGGTTGAAGAGAAAGCTAAAGACCCGATAATACATACTAACTTGTTTAGAAGCCGAGAAGTTAGTTTAACTAGTATTATATCTGTTTTTACAGGTTTAAATGAGGCGGGATTGGTATTTATACCTGCCTTTGCCATAGCAGCATTTGGATTTGATAATTCACAGGCTAGTTTAATGCTGTTACCCGTGGTTGTATCAATTGCTATAGGTGCGCCTGTTATGGGACGAATTCTCGATAAGACCGGTTCTAAAGTTTTAATGATAACAGGTGGCTTAATGTTAACAATTGGGTTGATAATTTTCGAATCATTGGGCTATTATTTCTTATATTTTATACTGTCTGGAATTTTTATAGGATTAGGACTATCAGCACTTCTGGGTGCACCAGTTCGTTATATTATGCTAAATGAAGTCTCGGAATCGTATCGTGCTTCTGGTCAGGGATTAATTAATATAAACACAAGTGTAGGGCAATTAATTGGTGGGACACTTATTGGGGCTGTTTTAGCATCTTTTGGTGGGGATGTCAATGCTTATGAGTTTGCCTATTATTTACTGGCTATTGCAGCGCTAATATTAACAATTATAGCATTAGGACTTAAAGGAAGAAAAGCTGAATTAGATACAATGAAATAAACAAAAAGTTTTTTTTGGGAGATCCAATTCAAGAATTTAATTCATTATTCAATTATATCTTCACTGTGAACTGGTAGGAACCATTTCTGTGCAATAAAGGTAGGTATCACAGCACTGGCAATAACAACTCCAATTAGAATGGAATACTGTGTTTGGTTAATGTAACCGGCGTTAAAACCAAATAAACTAGCTATAGTTCCAAAAGTTAATCCAGTACTCATTAATAGTGTTGTATAGGTGCTTCCATTCTCAATGTATTTATTCGCGAAGAAATAAACCCCAACGAATTTAGCAGCAATTTTAATAACAAATAATATTATAAATAAACTCAATGCTCCAATTATTAGTGGAAATGAAATTTTTAAACCACCCACTATGAAGAATATGGGTGTTATGGCGGCGTAAGCTACTGTTCTCATTCTAACCATTAATTCCTTCACTTGGGATAACTTTTTGGACATTAAAAGTCCTAATACAAATGCAGGTAAAACCGCCTGCCCATTACCAATAGCGGCAAAATACATGAATATAACCAGTAATATGAATATAAACTTGATTTCAGGTTCTATTACTTTACCTTTCAATTTATGATGCTGGAAAATGCGTTCAGAATACTTCGCTGCTAGAATGATAACTAGAATGGAAACTATGATAAAAATTAGAGTGTATAAATCTGGTTTAATAAAAATTATACTTAATGCTAATGCAGTTGACATGTCAGTTATAAATGTGGCCGCTAATATTGTCTTAATTAAATTTGAGTCCAAATTCTCTGTTTCCATTAGCACTGAGTATACAACTGCAAGTGAGGTTGTTGATAGTGCAATTCCAGCTATTAATGCTGCTTGTAAGTTCCAGCCGGCTATGAAGTAAGTGTATAGAAATGCTCCTATAAATGGTGTGAGAAATGAGAAGAATCCTATTAAAAAGCTTTCCTTATATTTTTCTCTCATTACCTTTGTATCAATCTCAGTCCCAGCCATAAAAGTTAAAAGTATACCGCCAAACGTAGCGATTAAAGTCATCCAATCAGTAGCATATAAGAGGCCTAAATTTCCGAAAATAGCTCCTAATATTATTTCTATTATTGCTACTGCTAATCCTAGCCTCAATGAAATTAAACTTGATACAAAAATAATTATTACTAATATTAATATATTGAATTGGGTTATATCCAATATTATGCTATCGCCTCCTACTCCAGTAAATTTTTTTGTAGTAGGAGTCATTAGCTTGAAAAAGTAAGCAGTTAAAGGTGAACTCCATCACCATTATTTATTATACTAATTTTCAGTTGTTAACTATATATAAGTGTTATCTCCGTTTCCATTTATAGTAAAGATTTCACAGTTTTAATACATTAGAAGCTTGCATTAATATTAAAATACGATTTATTTTAAGAGTTAAAAAAAATGAAAATATGGACTTGTGCATCATCCATTTTAGAAATTTATTATATTGGTTCTAAGTATCTATTTGTTGTTTTTTGGTAGAGTAAGTAGGATAGGTAGTAAGTGAAGAATGTAACGACCATTGCTGGTATTAATTGATTTAAGATGGCGAAGAAATTTGCTGACATGTGTAAGCCTACCGCTAATAAATAGAATACTGCTGGTTTATTTTTAGCTATACCATAAGCTACTATCGAGGTGCTTGCGGCGTGGAAGAATATTGCAGGTATTCGGACATAAAATGGTACTCCATATATAAATACATATATACAAAATTCTGTGATACCAAATCCTAAACCCACTAATAATGCCAGTATAAATAATGACCGTTCGCTAAGAGAATAACGATAGAATAATGGATAAGCCTTGGAGAACTCTTCAATAAAAGGTGCAAAAATAACTACGGATAAGAATGTAGTTATGAATACGGGGAGGAAAGAATAGAAACTTTGATCTAATGCTTCTAAAAAGAGAGTTATGGGTATGCTGACTATAATTCCTGAAAGAAGGAAGAAAATCCGTTCTCTCCAACCCAGTTCATGAGGTTTAATGAATATCATATCAGTTTTCTTATCAGTCATGTGATATGCACCGTTTTTTTATTAATTTAAAAAAATTAAGATTTAATTTTTTATGAAGAATCTTTATAAAATATGATGAAATTTTTATTTATAAAAAAAAGTTTTATTAGTTTAAATCCAGATTAATAATTTTATAATTATTACTATTTAATATTTTATAATTATATTTGGATTTTTTTTATGAATTCAGCTATTTTAGTCTTATAACTTTCATCTTTTATTTCATTGGCTTTTAAACCTATTCTAGCCAAAGGTGATGTTCCGCTTAATTCTGTCATTTCACTGAACGTCCCATCGAATCTAGACCCTCCTGCGGTGCAGAAGAAAGCAACATTATTAAATTTGGCTTGATTTTGATTAATATATGTTCTGATGGGTGTGGATACATTGCTTGCCCAGACTGGTGTGCCAATGATTAATAAATCATAAATTGCTGGGTCATTTTTTATATTATCTAAAGTTGTTAATTTCTTTCTGCTGGCTTGAAATCCTGAGGTTATATAGTTTAATAAACCAGATCGATTTTCAGTGTCAATAATCTCTTCAATATCACAGTCTAGATTATTCTGTATTTCTTCAGCAACTTTACGTGTATTACCTGTTCTTGAATAATATACTACTAATATTTTCATAAAAAAAATCCCCCACAAAATTTTTTATAATTTATAATATACTGAAATTTATTACTTAAAATATTTATCTGTTCAATATAAATTCTATAAAAATAGGTGTATTAATCATAAATCAGATTATAAGTGATATTATTGTTTATTTTATAATATTTATAAAAGTAAGTCCTTAAGGTGCTGATTTAAAACTCTTAATGAAAATATAAATCTTTTCATGTTGTATTTTTTTTTGTTTAAATAAAAACCTATTCAATGGAAAAATAAACATCATTTATAAAATAGTAAAATGATTTATAAAAAAGTTAAAGACATTTTTTTTACAAAAATAAGTTTCGTTATAAGACAAAAATAATAGAAAAAAATGATTCAAAATAAAAGGAATATACAAAAAAAGATAACTTTAAAATCTAAATTAAGATCGAAGGTTCATACAAACGAAAGTCTATTTTTTTTTATATAATCAAGTTTTTTTTTTATCTCAATGTTCTTGAGGGGCGTTCCATTATTATATTTAATTTACCACCGCAAACATCGCAACTAGTCCAAATGTGGATATCTCGGAAGTTATCGCTACATTCACTACATTCCATATCATAAATTCTGTTTTTCATAAAGTACAACTCCATATATATTATTCTATTTTTTTTGGCAGTTAAATTAAAATTAAAATATCAAAAATAAATATTTTGGTATAGATTGATTTAAATTACCTGAATTAAAAAATTAATTTATTGTATCATAGTATATTCCAGACTATAAATATACTTTCTTTAGTCTTCATTAACGATTCTCTTTTTATAGTCCATTATATTTACGGCTGATTGAGAACCAGATGCCTGTGGCGAAGAATGAATTCTATTAAGATGTTTAAATTATCTCTAAATATTAATAATTGCTAACATTTTTTATTTTCCTAGAAATCTTAATTAATATGGATTAAGAAATTATATTTATATAACGATTTGGGGGTTATTTTATTCATGTTAGATTTCGGGATAATTGCTGAGGAAGAAACTGAAGATTATATTACAAAATTTTTGAATGAATTAGTTCCAGGAGAAGAAATATCTGGTGTAATTGTTGTTGGTGAATTTAAAACATTACCAATGGGTAAAAGAGAAGTAGCTGAATTTTATGTAATTATAACTGATCATAATAATCATTTGAAATGGGTTTGTGAATTTGTAACACCCTACCATCCGGAAACAGATAATATTTATGGTGAGAAGGGAGGTTTATTCTATAATTTCATCGATAGCTTAACTCATGTTGTTAACAAGACGTCAGAAAATTGGCAGGATAATTATTCAGTGAATTTCAATCAATTTAGGAAAACAGTAAATGAATATATAACTCATATAACTGTAAAGACAATTCCACCAGTTAATTCAGATGCTAAAAGTGTTAACTTGGAAATAGTCGATGCAGAATATAAAAAAGGTTCCAAAAAAAAGGTTCCAATTACAATTTATGATTTAGCGGAGGAAGATCCTATTATCCTAATGGGATATGCTCGCTTGCGGAGTAAAGGCGATAGAATAACTGTGAAAAATATTGTTTTTGAACTTAAATCTTTATTAGATGATGTTAAAATAACCGAAGATGCTTATAGGCAAGCTTTAATAAAATTGAAAACTGTAGATAAAGTGGATTAGAAATTTAATAATTTTTAGTTAGACAAATGTATTTTACCAAATTTTTTCATTTTTTTTAATAATGGAATAATATATAAGATACAATTTTTTTAAAAGGAAATTTAACAGAAAATAGAGATATTATAGTTTTAAATTCAAATGCATAAAGATAATTTATATTAAACTAACTAGTTTTTATTGAATTAATTTTTCTTTTCTTCCTTCAAACATGTTAATAAATTCAACATCTTTAATTACAATTAGAATAATAAAATCTTTCTTCAGTATAAAATCTACATTTTTAATACTCTTTAATTTTTTTATAAATTATCTTCACTGTAGATGACAGCAGTGTTATTGAATTTACATACTAAAGCTTCTCCAAACCTTGTTTTAACCAGTTTACCTACAATTTTGCCTTCAATAATATCGGATATGCCGCTGATTAATTCTTCTATTACAATGGTATTGACGGGGTTTGCATCATGGCCAGATAAAATGGTGTTGAATTTATCTGAATAATTATTTATATTTTTAATACTTTTCAAATAGATGCTTAAAGAAAGTGAAGTTTCAAGATTCATTAATACAGGTCTAGCAAGTATGGAATCTCCAGAAAATAGTATTTCATCTTTCTCATCCAATAAACATATACTTCCAGGGGTGTGTCCTGGACATTTAATAACCTTTAGTTCTTTTTCACCTAAATCAAATACATATCCGTCTTTTACTGGGGATGGATAAGGGATTTTCGCGTTGATCCAATCTTCTTTAGAAAAATTTGGTGGAATAATAGCTTTAAAATTTTCTATAATTCCTTGACGTGTTTCTTTAATATAGAATGTATTCAACAATTTCATATCTTCAGATGTTATGTAAAGATCTGTAAATTGAAAAGCTCCGTTAACATGATCAGGATGCCCATGAGTTAAAACAACCTTAACCTGTAAGGAAGTGAGTGATTGAACTAATTCTACTAAATTGCCAAGACCCCATCCGGTATCTATGAGAAGTGATTCAGTCTTACCTTCTATTAAATAAGAATTAACACTTGTTTTATCACTAATAATCCAGACTCCATCATAAATTTCCTTCAAATTAAACCATTCATTATTTTCATCCATATACAGTACCTCATTAATCTTATTTTATATAATGTTTAATTTTAAAAAAATAAATAATTTAATATAATTTAACGTTTTAATATTATAAAAAAATTTATATTATAATTCATTTTAATGGGCAAAAGTTCTTCTATTTATAAATTATAAAAAAAAATTTATGTTATGATAATTTATATTTCAATGCTTCGTGGGATTAATGTTGGCGGGCATAAAAAAGTAAAGATGGTTGAATTAAAAAGTTTATATGAATCCTTAGGTTTTACTGATGTGAAAACATATATTCAAAGTGGCAATATTATATTTAAGACTAATAATAAATATAATTCTTCCTCAGAATTAATTAAAAAAATAGAATTAACTATTAAAGAAGTTTATGGTTTCGAAGTCTATGTTTTCATAAGAAGTATTAGTGAGCTTGAAAGAATAATCAATAATAATCCTTTCATAGAATTAGATACAAGTAAACTTCATATTACTTTTTTATCTGATCATCCAACTAGTATCCATATAAAAGAAATAAATAAAGTTAAGAATGAAATTGAGAAGTACTTCTTTTCTGATAAAGAGATTTATCTGTTTTTACCTAAAGGTTATAGTAGAACTAAGTTATCTAATGATTTTTTTGAGAAGAAATTAAGTGTTAATGCTACAACTCGGAACTGGAGAACAATAAATAAGTTACTAAATATTGCAAAATCATTATCCAAATAATTCAACATGTTAAAGAAGTCATATCCGATTTTGAACTTTCATACTATCTCCCAATCTCGGATATTTGGATGTTACGTTTTTAGAATCCACAACTCCTGATAATATATTTAATCATTTTTTTATTATTACTCCATCTTTCTTGGATCAATAAAAATAACAATTAATTTGAATGAATGATTTCATTTATTAAATAGAATTAGAAATCAAATAAATAATTTTTACACTTGCAATTTTGGTATAAATCGTAATAAATTGGGTATGATTATGGAATAACTATTTTTAACTAAATTAGTAGACGATATTTCATGAAGTTCAGAAGTTTAATCATAAAAAATATTTTCAGAAATAAGTCGAGAAGTATTTTAGCAATAATTGGAATAGCTATAGGAGCAGCTGCAATACTAGGATTAGGATTAGTCACAGATGGTTTAGCCGCGTCCACACAGCAAGCACTAACTGCTGGAGCAGCTGATTTCACAGTGTTACCATCCTCTTTCGGTGGCCATGGTTCAGGTGGAGGCTTCGGAGGAGGCGGAGGCTTCGGAGGAAGTTCAGCGTTTAATGGATCTTCAGGTGCAACTTTTGTTAGTGCAGGACAAACTATAGACCAATCAACACTTAATTCCATCCAACAAATGCCTGGTGTGGAAACCGCAGCCGGAGTTCTACGTTCAGCTACAGAACTTAATGGTACTTCACAGCCTTTAACATTATTAGGAATAGACAGTCAAGACTTATCCCTTGATGATGTTCAAGTAACTAATGGAACTGCATTTACAAATAGTTCTCAAATTATTCTTGGTACAACCGCTGCTACAGGTTTAAATAAAACTATAGGAGATGAATTAACTTTTGATAATCAAACCTTTACTGTAGTGGGTATTTATGAAACAGGTGATTTTATGTCGGATAGAGGTGCGATAATTTCATTAAGCACTCTTCAAAATCTTACAAATACCACTGGTGTTTCACAGATTCTCGTTAAAGCAAGTAATGGAACTTCACCAACTAGTTTAAGCTCGCAAATTACGCAAAATTATAGTAATTTAACTACCTCAACTTCATTGTCAGGATTTAATCGTATGAATAATGGAATTCAAACCATTGAATCAGGTGCTTGGGCTATTACACTCTTAGCATTATTAGTTGCTGGTGTTATGGTTGTAGCAACTATGATGAAGAGTGTATCAGATAGGACACGAGAAATAGGAGTTTTAAAAGCAGTAGGTTGGAATAAAAGAAGGATATTATTATTAATTATAGGTGAATCTATGATTCTAGCAAGTATAGCTACAGTTATCGGATTAATAATAGGTGTAGGTGCTGTTGAAGCATTAGTTAGTTCACATATTTTACATGGAGTTCAACTGGCTTTCTCATTTAATTTAGTACTTGAAGCTGTAGGTGTAGCATTATTCTTAGGTATAGTGGGTGGAATTTATCCGGCATACAGAGCTAGCAGATTAGCACCAACAGAGGCGTTACGTTATGAATAATGAAAATATTGTAAAAATAGAAAACCTTATTAAAAGATATGATCAGGCTGGAGTAATAGCATTGGATGGAATAAACCTTGAAATAAAGAAAGGAGAATTTGTATCTATCATGGGTCCATCCGGATCTGGTAAATCCACACTGCTTAACATGATCGGAGCATTAGATCAAGCTGATGAAGGTTCCATCCTAGTAGCAGGTCAGAATTTGATGGAGAAGAAGGATTTCAGTTCATTTAGATCAAAAGAGATTGGATTCATATTCCAACTGCATAATCTTATCCCTAACCTTACAGCATCAGAAAATGTTCAGATACCCATGCTACAAACAGATTCTTCAGATGAAGAAATGGTAAAGAGAGCATCAGAATTATTAAGATCCGTTAATCTGGGGAATAGAATGGATCAAGTTCCAACCAAACTTTCCGGCGGTGAAAGGCAGAGAATAGCTATAGCTAGAGCATTGGTCAATCATCCATCGATTATCTTAGCTGATGAACCTACCGGAGCTTTGGATTCCAAGATGGGTGACATTATACTAGAATTATTACGTGAAATTCATGAAAAAGAGAATATGACTTTAATCTTAGTTACTCATGAAGAATACGTTGCTAAAAAAGCTGACAGAATAATTAGCATGATGGATGGAAAAATAACATCATAATTGTTTACTGTAACTAAATTCATCTTTAGTTGTTAGGAGTGTTACAATAAGATAAAAAAATTTTTTTTATCATATCCTTAATTTTACCCCCTTCAGGATCGTAACCCTCCTAATAATCTATTTTTTTTATATTATTAGATAGAAATAAATACATATTAAATGATTAAATTATAATTTATGAATTGCTGAGGGGTAGTGGTAAATGTTTGGTCATAATTATGAAATTTTTAGATATCTATTGAAAGTTAGGATGGTTTAGGGGATGTTAAAAAATTCTATTATCCATGAGAATGTTAAAATAGGTTTGAAATATAAAAGGAATTCTAAATCTCCCGTAATTGGTGAAAATGCATTTATACGTTCAAATACTATTATATATGATGATGTAATAATAGGGGATGATTTTAGAACCGGTCATGGAGTTATTATAAAAGAAAAGACTAGAATGGGTAACAATGTTTTAATAGGAACTCATTCAATTGTTGATGGTAACTGCGATATTGGTAGTAATGTTAGTATTCAATCAAAAGTATATTTTCCCATTAATAGTTTAATTGAAGATTATGTTTTTATAGGACCTTGTGCTTGCTTTACCAATGATAAGTATCCCTTAAGGATTGATCATGATTTTGAAGGTCCAATTTTAAGGAAAGGCGCATCTATAGGTGCTAATTCTACTTTTCTATCCGGAGTTGAAATAGGTGAAGGATCCATGGTAGCTGCAGGAGCCATTGTAAATGATGATGTTCCATCTTTCAGTTTAGCTATAGGCTGCCCTGCTAGAATAGAACCGCTCCCTGAAAAACTTAAAACTTTAAATAAAATCTAAATATAATTTTTAAAATTAATAAAAAAAGTTGATTAATCCCACGAATCATTTATGGGATTAGACTAAAGAAAGATGGATTTTTTTAGCTTTTTTATCACATTATCTTTTTATATTCCTGCACCTCCACTAACTGGGTTATGAGTTATATCAAGCATTAATGGTTTTGGTAGTTTAATGCCGATAGTTTCTTGTATAACATCTTCCACGGTTTCTGCGAATATGAATTCTAATTCATTTTTCACTTCATCTGGAATATCATCTAAGTTTTTTTCATTATCTTTTGGTAAGATTATCCGAGTTATCCCAGCTCGATGAGCGGCGAGCACTTTTTCTTTAATACCTCCAACAGGTAACACAGCACCTCGAAGTGATATTTCACCAGTCATAGCTAATTGTGGATCCACTTCATGACCAGTTACTAAAGAAGCTATAGCAGTTAATAATGCCACCCCTGCAGATGGCCCATCCTTAGGAATAGCCCCTGATGGCACATGAATATGCAAATCCTTCTTATCAAATTCGAAATCTTTTAAACCGAAAACTAATCTGGAACGTATTAAACTTTGACTTATTCTAGCGGATTCCTTCATCACGTCACCTAACTGGCCAGTGAGCATTAATTTACCATTACCGGGCATAAAGGCGCCTTCGATGAATAATATATCACCACCTACAGGTGTCCAAGCTAAACCAGTTACTACACCTGGTGGATTATTTTTACCTGCTAATTGGAGTGGAGTAATTTCATGTCCTAACATATCGAATAACATGTCTTCATTGATGACGTAAGGTAATGCTACTTTATCAACAACTATTTTCTCGGATGCTACTCTTGCAACAGCTGATAATTGTTGTTTAAGTTGTCTTACACCTGCCTCACGAGTATATTTCTCTATGATATTTTTCAGTGCTTCATCAGTGATTTGGAGTTGATCATTGTTTAAGCCATGTTCTTCGAGTACGGTTTCAATTACGTGATTCTTTGCTATGTGATATTTTTCATGACTAGTATAACTTCCAATAGTTATAATTTCCATACGATCTCTTAAAGGTGCAGGGATACCACGTAGATCATTAGCGGTGGCGATGAAAAACACGTCTGATAAGTCATACGGTACTTCTAAGTAATGATCAGAAAATGAATTATTTTGTTCAGGATCTAAAACTTCTAATAAAGCACTGGCAGGATCACCACTATATGATGCCATTAATTTATCCACTTCATCTAAAATGAATACGGGATTTTTTTCACCTGCACGTTTCATTCCTTGTATAATTCGACCGGGTAATGCACCAAGGTACGTTCTACGGTGACCGCGGATTTCAGCTTCATCTTTCACACCACCTAAACTGATCCTAACATATTTCCTTTCTAATGCTTCGGAAATGCTTTTCCCGAGACTGGTTTTACCAGTTCCTGGTGGTCCAACTAATAATAGTATTGATCCTTGCTTATTTTGTTTTAATTTCATCACTGTTAAATGCTGTATGATACGATCCTTAACTTTATCTAAGCCATAGTGCTGATCGTTTAATATTTTTCTAGCGGATTTAATATCAATATCTTTTATTTCACTTTGACTCCATGGTAAACTAGTTATTAGGTCAAGATAATTACGTATTATATTTTCTTCAGAGCTGTGAGGACCTTGTCGGTCGAGTTTATCCACTTCATTTAATGCCATTTCTTTAACATCTTGTGGCATATCAGCATCTTCTATTAATTCTCTATAATCTTTCTTACCAGTTCCGTTTGATGTATTCAATTCTTCTTGAATGGCTTTGAGTTGCTCTTTAAGCATGTTTTCCCGGTGGGTTTTATTCATCTCCTCATTGAATTTGGCGGCCATTTCCATCTGGAATTGTATGGATTCTTTCTGTTCAATTAAATGATCCAAGAATTTCAAGCTTTTCTCTCTTAATGAACGTATCTCCAGTAAAGTTTGTTTTTCTTCATGTGATAATCTAAGGAAGCGGAATATGTAAGCGATAACTTTTGTTAAGTCATATAACTTATTTATATTTTCCACATAAGTTTCTGAACCTTTAAAGTTTCTACTAATCTCGGATACAAGGTTTTTAATATGATTTAATGTTTCTTTCTGATCATCCGAGTTTAAGTCAATTATATCTGGAGTGTACTGGTATGTAGCCCTGTAATTTATTCCATCTATTATTAATTCATTTACTTCAACTCGTTCTATTATTTCTACTTGTAATTGGTAATGATTTCTCATTTCCTGGACTTCTATAATTTTAATTAGTGTACCAATCTTATAGAATGGTGACTCTGAGTCTATTGTGTTTGTGTTTAATGCTAATGCAATACCGTAAAAATCGTCTTTGGCGGCTCTATTATAGAGTTCTTTACCGGTTTTTTTATCTGTTTTTAAAGTTGTATTAGTTTTTTGTAATAAGACTGTGTTTGGTATGATTAATATGGGTAATTCTTTGTTAATGTTCATTTCTTGCATGATTTATCAACTCGAGGTAAAAGTTATTTTTTTTTTAGGTGAATATTTGAAGAAAACATAATTTAAAAAGTTAAATTTTTTAGATTTTATTTCAATTTGTTATTCAGATTTATTTATAATGGAATTCGAATTTTCGAAATTTATTTTTTTTTATTCGTCATTTTGTCTTTTATCACATTTTGTGAATACGCAGCCAAATAAAAAATCTATTTTTTCTTTGTGATTTATCAAGGCTTTATGGTTGAATGTGTAGTAAATGTAGTTGCCTTGCTTTTTAGCGTTTAGTATCTTCGCAGTTTTTAGTATTTTGAGGTGTTGGGATGCTGCGGGTTGGGTTAAGCCCATTTTTTCCGCCATTTCTGTAACATTAACTCTTTCCATTTCACCAGTTGCTAATATATAGACGAGTGTGAGTCGGTTTATGTTACTAAGTGCTTTGAATAATTCTTCTAAATCTTTTGAGATTTCAAGTGTGTATCCAGAATTTATCCTCAACATATACTACTTAAGTATATAAGTATATACTTATATACTTTTCTGTTATGAATATTTAAATGTGAATTAAAAAAAAGAATTTAAGTTTCTAAAAAAAAATAATTAATAAATATATTAATAATTTTTTTTTAAAAAAATGAGGTAGAAAAATATGCCAGTAATTACTGTTGAAGGACCTGCATTATCAAAGGAACAAAAGGCGGAGTTAGTTAAATCATTCTCACAAACCGCTAGTAAAGTAATGGGAATACCTGTAGATGCTATGATAGTTATAATTAGAGAAGTGGGAGCAGAAAATGTAGGGGTAGGTGATTGTTTACTCTGTGATTTAAAAAGGACTGAAGAATAAAAAAAATATTAATTTATATTCTTTTATTTTTTTTAAAACTAAAATTTCATAATAAATATTTTTTTTAATAATAACAAAGAATTAATTAATTTTTTTTAAAATAATGATATTCAAATAAATCATTTTTTAAGATTATAAATATTTTCAAATATTAACTAATATTTTGTCAGACTCTACTTTTAACTCGTAAATAAGCAGATCATAAGTATTAGTCGCTTCAATGAGTTTCCTACGTTCTCTATTTAGTTTCTTATATTCTTCGGGAAGACATTCAATTTCTTGAAGAGACTCTAATACAGGTCCGGAAATAAGTTTTCCAGTGATTACATCAAATTCGGAACTATGCAATGGACATATAACAGTATTCCCATCCAATCGTCCTAATGATAAACTTGCATTCATATGTCCACATCTATCACTTACAGCATAATAATTTCCATCCACATTAGATATAAGAATTTCATAATTTCCCACTTCTACGTGTTTCATATTCCCTACAGTTATATCTTTTGTCTTAGCTACTTCAACAAACATGATATTCATCACTTCTTTACTTTTTTTTATAATAATTATTATTTAAACAATATATGTTCCATAATAATTTTAGATAATTTAAATTTTTACAATTAAATATTAATTAATATATAGAATATAGATTTAAAATTTGTAATATGAATTATTATTCTCAGATCTATAAAGCAAATATATTTCAAACCAGTATAAATCCTAAAGAATTCTAAAAATAGTTTTTTACTAAATTCTCTTGTTTTTATAAAATTATTTATCTTAATCCTTTTTTTCTAAATAAGAAAAATTAAAATCAATTAAAGTTCATATATAATAACTGAAAATTAAAGAATTTTTATAAAATATTTTAAAAAAAATTTTTAAGGTTTCTGATGTAAAATGGTTCAAAATAATGATAAAAAGTCTGAGAAACATTATAATCATCTTAAAGATGAGAAAAGCCCATATCTCATCCAACATGCACAAAATCCGGTGGATTGGTATCCTTGGGGTGATGAAGCATTCAAGAAAGCTAAAAAAGAGAATAAACCTATATTACTTTCAATAGGATATTCCACTTGTCATTGGTGTCATGTAATGGCACGAGAATCTTTCGAAGACTATGAAATGGCACAATTAATTAATGAAGTATTTATACCTATTAAAGTTGATCGCGAGGAACGTCCTGATATTGACTGCACATATCTCGCAGCTTGTCAGATCATTACAAGCACTGGTGGCTGGCCATTAACAGTACTATTAACACCTGATTTAAAACCGTTCTTTGCAGGAACATATTATCCTAAAGAAAGTATTGATAGTGGGATCGGACTTAAAGAATTAGTTCTAAATGTCAAAGAGTTATGGCAGAATCAAGAGAATAAATTACTTAAATCAGCTGATGAAATTACCTCGGCATTAAAAAGATGGGCATCCACAGCATCTGGTGAATTAATCCCTGAAGCAGTTTTAGAGAGGACTTTCAATATTTTAAATAACAGTTTCGATGAATACGGTGGATTCGGACACGGACAAAAGTTTCCCAGTGCAAATAATTTATTATTCCTATTACAATACTGGAATCGTACTGGTGATGAAAATGCATTATCCATGGTTGAGGAAACATTAAATTTTATGCGAAGAGGAGGTATATGGGATCAACTAGGGTTTGGGTTTCACCGTTACACTATGGATCCAGAATGGATTATACCACACTTTGAGAAAATGCTCTACGATCAAGCTCTAATGACTATCGTTTACACAGAGGCATATCAAGCTACAGGTAAAAAAGAATATAAGGAAACAGTACAACTCATGATAGAATATATTCTAAGAGATATGACTTCGCCAAATGGAGGATTTTATAGTGCTGAAGACGCAGAAAGCAAGGGTTTGGAAGGTGAATTTTATTTATGGACTAAAAATGAAGTTGAAAGAATTCTTACTCCCCATGAATCACGTATCTTTAATAAAGCATACAAAATTAAAGAGAAGGGAAACTACCAAGACCCTAACACTCGACTATTTAATGGTAAAAACATCCTCCACCTTAAGGCACCCTTAAATTTGATTGCAGATGAATTTGAATTAAATTCAGCAGATTTATCTCAACTATTAGAATCTATCAGAAAAAAATTATATCATGCGCGTGAGATACGAGTTCATCCTCATAAAGATGATAAAATACTCACTGATTGGAATGGACTTATGATAACTGCCCTCGCAAGAGCCAGCCAAATCATTGATGATAAAAGTTATATAGAAGCAGCCCTGAAAGCAGTGGAGTTTATTAAATCCCATCTATACTATGAAGGTAAATTATGGCATCGTTACCGGGGTGGTGAAGTTAAAGTAACTGGCTTCTTGGATGATTATACATTTATGATTTATGGCCTTATAGAACTTTACCAGGCCACATTGGATTCATCACTACTTGAATGGGCTTTAAAATTGAATCAAGAATTAATAGATGATTTCTTTGATGAAACTGATGGAGGATTTTACTTCACAGGCAAATTAGAGGAAGATATATTAATGCGTAAAAAGGAGGCTTTTGATGGCTCCATACCATCAGGAAACGCTTTATCATACATTAATCTTTTACATTTATCCACACTCTTAGAAGATTCACAGTTTAACAACAGGGCTCTTGAATTGGAGAAAGCATTTGCACCACTTATAAATGGATCACCCACTAGTTACACTATGTTCCTTACAGGTTTAATGCTTCGTTTAGGCCCCAGTTACGAGGTTGTTATAGCTGGTGAAAAGAATGATGAAGCAACCCAAGAATTAATTAAGGTTTTACACGAGAATTATCTCCCCCAAGTTGTTTTCTCAATTAATTCAAAGAGTGACAAATGGTTTCGAGAGAAAGTAGAGTCGTTCCAGGATAAAAAACCATTAAACGGAAGGGTTACAGCTTATGTTTGTGGATCTAAAGGATGTAAGTTACCCGTCACGAATTCAGATAAATTACTGGAATTAATAAGTTAGCAGTTTTTTAAATTTTTTTTTAGATGGTGGTTAATTTAACATATTCCATTTTTCTGCTGGTTTGAAACATTTTAGTTAGAGTATGCATTCTTTCTGCATCTCCTTCCATAATAAAAACTTCCAAACATTTATCTTCTTTAAGATGAGAATGTATTTGGGTTTTTATTATATCCTCGAAGTCGTGTTTTATCTCTGTTACTTTATCTTCAGCTTTTGGATTATGGATTAGAGTTAGTATTGAGTTAATGGTACCTGTAAGGTTTTTTTTATCTTGGTTATCCGCGATTAACATTCTTGTGCTGGTTCTGATCACTTCTGATCTGCCGGAATATCCTATTTCCTCCTTTAATTCGTCTATTTCTTGGAGTAATTTATCGCTGAGTGAAACGCTTATTATTGTCATAATATTTTATTATTTAATAACTCTTTATAAACATATTGCCTAAAATTTATTAAGAAAATCTTTAAATATTAATAAAATTATAATATAATTCATAAATTAATTTTAATTCAACGGGCTAAGGGGGGATAAAATGAACAAAAAAAAATTATCTATCGTAATAGTGATTCTAGTTATTGCTGCAGGTGTTTTAGGTTATTTTGGTAACCAAAATTTAGATGCAAATAATTCAAATGGAAAAATAGATGTTGCAGTGAGTATAGGTCCTGAAGAGCAATGGGTTAATGCAGTAGGTGGTGACAAGGTAAATGTTACATTAATGGTACCTCCTAATGCAGATCCGCATACTTATGAACCATTACCAGGCCAACTAAAGCAAATCAGCAATGCTAAAATGTATGCGGAAATCGGTTCACCATTAGAATTTGAAACAAATTATATGAATAAAATAGAAGCAGCTAATCCTAACATGCTTATTGTAAACTGTTCAGAAGGAGTAACTTTGATTCCTAATACAGCTGAAAATGAGTCTGATACTATGGATCCCCATGATTGGAATGATCCTAAAAACGCCGAAATTATGGTGAATAATATTTATTTGGGTCTTGTTAAGGTGGATCCGGCTGATCAAGCTTATTTTGAGAAAAATCGTGACAATTACGAAGCTCAACTGGAGGCGTTAGATAATTATACTACACAAAAACTCAAAGATAAGAATGGCACTAATATATTAATCTTCCATCCTGCATTCGGTTATTACGCTAAAGATTATAACCTCACTCAAATAGCAGTCATGATTAATGATGAAGAACCATCACCTCAACGGATTGCACTATTATTAAACACAGCTAAAGCAGATAATATAACGATAATGTACAATGAGCCACAATATGATCCGAGTTACATGCAATCCATAGCATCACAAGTTAATGGAACAGTTATAACAGTGAATGATTTAGATCCAAATTACCTTCAGAACATGAAGAATACAGCTGATGCATTCGCTCAAGCATAAAAAAAAATATTTTTAGTAATTTCAATTTAATAAAATCTTTTAATAAATTTTTTAGAGAGGAATAAGGAATATGAATGCAGTTGAATTTAATCAGGTTAGTATGAAATATAATGAACAGTATGTTCTTCAAGATATTAACTTCTCCATTGAAGAAAAGGATTTCATGGCTATTATAGGTCCTAATGGCGGTGGAAAAAGCACTCTCCTTAAATTAATGCTAGGACTTTTAAAACCTGATACTGGTGAAGTTAAAGTATTTGGAAAAGAACCTAATCACGCTAGAGATTTAATGGGATACTTACCACAAAATCTATCCTTTGACCCTCAGTTCCCTATTAGTGTCTATGAAACAGTATTAACTGGTAAATATCATGGATTATTTAAAAGTTATAAACAAAGTGATGAAGAAGCTGTAATACAAGCTTTAAAAGATGTGGAGATGGAGGATTTTATGGATCGGCAGATTGGTAAATTATCTGGAGGTCAAATGCAAAGAGTATTCATTGCCCGGGCTATTGTTAGAAATCCTAAATTATTGCTTATGGATGAACCCATGGCGAGTATTGACCCTGATATGCAAAGTTCATTTTATAAACTCATGCTAAATTTAAAGGATGAAATGGCAATAGTATTGGTTAGTCATGATGTGGGAGCAGTGTCAACTCATGTTGATAAGATCGCCTGTCTTAACCGGGAACTGTTTTATCATGGACCTGTAGAGGATTCAGCTAAGGGTTTAGAGGAAATTTATCATTGTCCGATTGAACTTATAAGTCACGGCATACCTCATAGGGTACTCAAAGAACATTAAATTGATATTTTTTTCTAAAAATTATTATTTAAAAGGGTTTAATATTATGTATTATGATTTTCTTCAATATGAATTCATTCAAAGAGCCTTAGTCACAGCAGTCTTAGTTAGTATAGTCTGCGGAGTTGTGGGTAGTTACGTTGTTATAAAGCGAATAGTTTCACTTAGTGGTGCAATATCCCATGCAGCATTTGGTGGCGTAGGTTTAGGTTACTTTTTAACTGTTAACCCTGTATTAGCTGCCATCCCGTTTAGTATAGCATCTGCAATGATAATTGGTGGTGTAGAGAAGAAAGTAAAGATCAGTGCTGACACTGCTATGGGAATATTATGGAGCGTTGGCATGGCTTTAGGGGTAATATTCATTAATTTAACCCCCGGTTATGCTCCTGATTTATTCAGCTACCTTTTTGGAGACATATTAACTGTTAGTAATAGTGACCTTATAATAATGCTCATACTAGATTTAATTATTATCACAACTGTTTACTTATTTCGCAGAGAGTTTCTCTCAGTATCCTTTGATGAGGAATTCTCCACAGTAGTTGGATTACCATCATTACCAATTTATATGCTACTTTTAGCGTTAGTAGCATTAAGTGTAGTAGTACTCATGAAAGTCGTAGGTATAATCTTACTTATAGCTTTATTCACAATCCCCGCAGCTATAAGTAAACAATACACTCATAATCTCACAAGATTAATGATTCTCGCCACAACTATCAGTATAATTCTATCAGCATTAGGTATAATAATATCCTACATTTTCAATCTAGCTTCAGGAGCCACCATAGTCATGGTTCTAGCAGCAGCATTCCTCATCTCTTATTACCTTAAGGATTAAAAAAAGTGAAAAATCGAATGTCATTTTTTTGATATTCTTAAAATAAAAATTGGAATATTATTATTGAATTTTAAAAATTCAAAGAAATACTAAAAAAACATATTCGAAGAATATATTTAAAAAAATAAATAAAATTTTTTAAGAATAATTCAAAAAAAAAGAAGAAAATTTTTTTTTAAGCCAATTCTTTAACAGCTAATTCGATATCTGCTGCTTTAATAGTTTTCCTTCCAGCATGTTTTGCAAGTTTAACTGCTTGTCTGGAGACATCTTCACCCCATTGTTCTAAAACTTTTTCTAAAGCATTTTCTGCATCTTGACTTATTCTTTGTCCACCGGCATTTTTTATTATTCTTCCTATTGGAGCTATTGGTAGTTCACCCATTTTAATCACCAAATAATAAATTTATAAAACAAGTTATTTAAATATGTCGAATTTTAGCTTGCTTTTTATGGTCATTAACCTTATTTTGATCCTTAAAATT